>Ga0206102_1000325_pt1 | contig 15951 bp, 13 predicted proteins | sample 1B1Ametagenome_FD_148645 | JGI IMG/M metagenome (GOLD analysis project Ga0206102, IMG submission 148645) | Enriched microbial communities from leaf-cutter ant dump, University of Wisconsin, Madison, United States - 1B1A | ecosystem: Environmental > Terrestrial > Nest > Insects nest > Nest dump... | reverse complement strand
GAAAATATACTTTTTTAACATTAGTCTCAAAAAGCTTAGTATATAACTCGGCAACAAAACTACACAACGCTGGTGCTACATTAACACAAAGAACTGATTCCAACTGAGAATATTTTTTATCTAGCCAATATTCTGGAAGCAGTCCAAACTTTGCTAACACTTCCTTTTGTTTTTTAACACTCAACTTTTTTTCTTCAAATTTACTTAGATCCGCTTCTACTTTCATCACTTTATATTTATGATTCTCCACATTCAACCAACCTGCATTCATACCCATATTTATTACAGGTATGATATCAGCATTAATATTATCTCCTACATGAAAAATCTCTTGGGGTTTGATATTATAATAATCACAAATATATTTATATATCTTCCCTGTTCCTTTCATTCTTAATATTTCTGAAGAAACAAAAATGTCCTGAAAATATCTCTTAAATCCAAATTTTTCACATATACTAGTAATTAGCCTTTTGGATAAATACATTTCTGAAGTAAGAATTATTTTATAATTTAATGCAGCGGCTATTCTTAAAGCATTATGTGCCCATATAGTGGGTCGCAATACTCCTAATTCTAATTTTTCTTCATATTCAATAGCTTGCTTTACTATATTTTCATTACTTGACCCAGTAATATTAAACACTATTTGGGAAATTATATTTTCCAGCTTTGTTTCCGGATCCAAACCATTCAATCTAACACTATTATCTCGCAGATCTCTTTCTACTGCAACACGCACACGATATACAAACTCTCGCGAAACCAGCCAACCCTCACGAGTTAATAACAAAGAGAGAAATTCAGCTGACTTTAATAGTACCCGCTCTGGAATTAGATTGGCCCTAGTAACAAGAGTATCAAATAAATCAAAAGAAATTACTTTAGTAGACATAGGAATTTGTTTAATGATTTGTTGCAAATTCTTATCTCTTACAACAATAGTTCTTTTAAACCCTCTTTTTTTTACAAGTAAATCTATATACACACTAAAACAAGCAATCCATGGATATTCTCTATAAAATTTATCTCGCATTAATTGTAACTTGGATACTTCACTAATCCCAAATAAAGCTACACGAAATTGCTGTCTTAATTTATCAATAGGGCGCAAGTTCATTTTCAGGGTTTTTTAAAATAATTTAAGATTTTATATATTTTTCTTAGTAGCCAATTTGACTGAATAAAATTCTTAACGACCCGCACAACTACATGTTCAACTTCCAAAGAGTTCATAGTCATTGCAGCACATTTATTTTGCGAATCCATAAATAACCCAATACCAGCATAACTAAACTGATCAATATTTTTTGATTTTTTGATTTTAAGCTTAAGCACTTGCTCCAAAACATCAGAATATCTCCAAAATTCGTCAGGGGTAATATTATGGTAATTCAAATCTTTTCCGCTAAATAAAAATACTGTTTCTTTAAATATATAAGAAGCCTGATCACTAACTATAGCCGCGAACAAATAACAAACTTCAGGAATTTGATTAACTTGCCCAATCAACCAATCTGGAATAGTCAGTGCAAATTTATTCCTCATCATTAAATTACCCTTAAATCCATAATCTCCAATTTTATGAACTTGTATTAGTGAATTAATCTCATCTACCAATACCTCATGCATTAAATCTTCGGTGACTTTAATTGTGCCACTATATGTCAACATAACGGTTTCATCATCATCAAGTGCCCTCGCAAGCAGTGATAGGTGATTACTCTTCCATAAAATACCAGGTGGCAAAAAAGCAACATATGGTGCGTGTGACTTGGCAAGCCCAGCAATTAATATGGCACCTGTATTTAATAGTTGACTCCCTTTTGGTGTATTTATTTCTGTTTCTAACGTAACAATGGTTGTTATGGCACTGCATCTTTTAATTGCTGCAATTGCATTTATTTGTGCTTCTTGTTCTTTATCACAAACAATAATCAAATGTTTTTTAGAGTAGCTCTGCTTTGTAAAAGAATCAAAAACACGTTCAACATCTGGATCTTGTGTATATTTGGAAATACATACAACGACATCTATTTCTTTTTCCCCTGACGACTCATAAGTTTGTGCAAATATTCTCAATCGGTTCTCATGTTTTTCAAATATTGCAGGTAAAGTTATATCAAATGCAAACTTGCTTTTCCATATTTCTTGAGATTTTCTAGCTTTTTGGTTTGCCACTTCCAAATTATTTTTAATCCATTCATAATGTTCCAAAATTTGTCTAGCCATATTAGCAGGATTTTTTGAGTTGTAATCAATATATAATACATTTTCACCAAAATTTTCTTCTAAAAAACCATTTCGATCTGCTATTAAAAGAGCTCCAGCAGCAAGAATCTCATAAGCTCTGCTAGATAACAGTCCTCCGGAATTTCGATGTGCATCAGACATTAATGATAACCCAACTCCAGACTTATTTATACTATTAATTACTGCAATACCATCAAATGCTAATTGACCTTTATAGCAGGTATATCCTCGCCATGGTTCTCTACCATTTACAATTGTAGGACCATAATAATCCATAATATTTTCTTTATCCAAAATGGAAAACATTTCTGAAAACCTATTCCATTTTTTCTCAACTGACTCATTATGTGCATCCCAATTAATTCCACAATAAAAAATTCTAAACCCTTCTGTTATATTTGTCTTAAACCCCATGTCTAATGAAGATGGAAAAAAATTTAAATAACTTGCAGCAAATTTGAAGCCCTCATGACTAGCGACTGTTTTTAATCTGTTTAACACAACATCTGAATTTGAGATCAGAAAATCATCGCAAGAAAAGATGTTTTTTACTGCCTTACGATAGCCAATTGGATTATTAAATTTATGAAATAGAAACTCTGTAGGATTCCATACTGCATGATAATGAAAGGAATCTACTACTTTACGGCTAGAATAATGTGCTGAAATAATAAAATCATATTCTTCATTATACACCAGTTTATTACCTAGAAAATTTGCATCTTTGTCTAATAGTCGACCATTATTAGAGATTAAATCAAATTGGATGTCATTTCTATCACAATAATACTGTAGCCTTCGAATAATTTCAAATTCACCATTTTCCGTAGAGCCAGGCCATGGATAAAGGAATCCAATTTTGTAATCCTTTTTATTATCATTATTGCTAATCATAAACTTATTCATCCTTAATTATTATATTTTTCTAACTCTGTTCGATAGTAAACCATCTCTTTCGTTCGCTCTTCTACTGTCTGACGAGTCTCTATCAATTCCTTTGTTCGACTTTCCAACTCTGCTCGATAGTAAACCATTTCTTTCGTTCGCTCTTCTACTGTCTGACGAGTCTCTATCAATTCCTTTGTTCGACTTTCCAACTCTGTTCGATAGTAAACCATCTCTTTCGTTCGTTCTTCTACTGCCTGCCGAGTTTTTACTAATTCTTCAATTCTCAACTTCATGGCACAAAATAAATTCTCATGCTTCTTTAGCAATTCATCTATAATTAGCTCTAAAATCATTACTTTTTTGCAAAGATCTATTTCTTCTGATTTATCTAAATTCGCTAGTTTACCAATACACCGATAAACTAAATTCTTTATACTTTTTACCCCATTCAGATTAAGATATTCATTGTGAGAATAGGATTCAGAATCAATCAAATAATAATTAAAAAACTCTGTCCACTTTTCATCTATATCATCTAAAATGGAGTTACTGGCACTCACTAACAATTTATCTAAATCACTAGGATCTTTTAGCTGATAAACATATCTTGTCTCAGATAAATAAGAATGCCCTAATAAAATGACTGGTTTCTTATAATAAGCAGCAACTATCGAAAGTGTTGATGTAATTGTAATAATCACATCTGACATCTTTATAAGCATTGCAGCAGGAATCTGATTGTCAACATAATAAATTTGTGCATCATCTATAGCTAATTCTTGGAATAATTTCTTTTGGATTTGATCACAATAAGGATGCGGTTTTATTATCAAAATAGAATTTGGGGGCAACGCTCTCTTAATATCACTAATGGGCGCATAAGAAGAATTATAAAATGGTGATAATTGTTTAATTATTTGCATTGAATTAGGTTCAGTTAACCCTGCTGCTTCATCCCATAACCCAAGATATAGAAATTTCTTTGAGGGAATTTGTTTTAATTTCTCAAATAAAGTATTATCAATTAACTCAACGTCATATCTTGTATTTATGAACGGAGAAAGCTTGGAAACATCAAGGAGCTTACTTATTTGTGGCGGTTTAGTAGATTCTGCATGCAAACCCACGTCACATAAAAAAACATCCTCAATGGAAGAATACTCACATAACAAACATGGAATACTGTTTTCTTTGAGAAATACCCTTAATTTTGCATAAAACCCATGGTATCCGTTCCATAAAATATACATATCCGCAGGGCAGTAAGCTAACCAAGCTTCAGGTTCACTCAAATATTCTGAAGTATTAGGCATTACAATTAAGTCTCTTATTAAAAATTGTGGATTCTTAACTTTAACAAAAGCCTCATGATGAATATTTACTGCAACTGCGCTTAATATTATATTATTATTTTTTAAAGCTTCATATAGTTCATTTAAGAAGTCGCCAAAATGTTTCCCTATATATCCAATAAAAACAATACGCTTCACTAAAATGCACCATTATTTTTTATTATCAGATCAGTGGATAAATCTCCCATTATTTCTTTTACAATATTTTTTTCTTTAGCCACTGCCTCAAAAGCAACCTCCAAAATTTTCTTTTCAATTTTCTTTGGAATAACAACTATTCCATCATTATCTGCAAATATTAAATCCTCTGGTGCAATCTCGACATCATAAAGTTTAATTTTTTTGTTATAACTTTCCATCGTTGCTCTTCTTCTTACATCTTTACAGCGCCCACCTTTAGAAAAAACAGGAAAATCTAAATCCATAACTTCTTTAGTATCTCTTGTTTTCCCGCCAATTATTGCACCTATTGCTCCAGAACGTATAGCTAAATTCGCATTTAATCCACCAAAATAAGCTAAGTCATTGCATTCATTTTCTACAACAATTATATCATCAGAGGTAATTGTTGCATATGTTTCAAGCGCATCATATATGCCTCTAAAATCTTCTCCTTCTTTTAATGCCCTTAGTTTTAGAGTTTTAGCTCGTCCCAGTATTTTCTTACTTGTTATATTAAGCTGTAGCTCACTGATTGTTTGATTGTGGTACCCAAAATCATCCATAATATCAGATAGAATTGGACTAGAAAGCTGGTAAGCCATATTTTTAAAAAGCATTCTTTCTTTTTCTCTTAAACCTGCAGCAATATAATTTGCTAAAATAAACTCATCAGGATAATTCACATCGACCGACTCAATAGCCGAAGCATTTAATAAATAAGGGCTTTTACCAATTCTTTTTTTATCATTTAACACTACTTCTTTTCTGGTAATATATAACCCCATAGTTTCAATTATTGTATCCGGTAAATCTACACTATTGGGGATTTGTTCTAAATTGTAGTTTGGGCATTTCTCATTCCAAGTATACTGCTTATCTCGTTTTACTAACACTACCGAATCATAAGTTTGATTCTCTCTAAGGATCTGTAGACCTCGCTCAATGGTTTCTTTCAGTATAAATGGACTTGTTCCCAAAATTTGAATATATATATCAGCATCTACCTGTCTTGCTTCATTATAAAATAACTGATGCCCATCTGTTCTATTAGAGGCTAATTCTTTATCTCTTACCAAAAACTTACAGTCAACGTGTGAAGCTAAATCAAAAATAATTTGAGATTCTGAATCTAAATAAACTTCATCTATAAATTCGCAGCTTACCAATTTTTCTAAAGTATATAAAAATAAAGGTTTCCCATCTAATAGCTTGATATTTTTATTTTCAACTCGGCTACTAGTTCCTTTTGCGGGTAAAAAAGCTACTATTTTCATATTTGCCAGTCTTTATAAATTTCTACAATAAATACTTTACCATGCCATCCATAAGATGCATACTCTTTTAAACAAACGTTAGGATTTTCAAAAAGCCATTTTTTTACACTACCTCTTTCACCAAGCTCATCACTTGCATTAAAACAATTCCAGTCATCAAACATTATTATGCTACCGGTTTGCAAATATTGCGTGACAAACTTTAAAACTACATTACAAGATTCATATAAATCTACGTCAATATGCAAGACTGCAACTTTATTGTAACCAAAATCCTCAAGTCTAAACTTGTTTAAACTATCGTGAAAATATCCTTCAATAAATTTAATGTTATCTTCAAAAAAGCATTCATATTTTTTTAATTGGCTAATTACTTCTTCCTTGGAAAAAGCAAAGTCACCCTCGTTAAATTGAAGTGATAATTTATCCCTGCCTTCTAACTTAGGCAAGCCCTTAAAAGAATCAAACAAGAAAAAATCTTTTATGGAAGGTTCTCCATATAATCTCGAAGCTCTTATTGCGGAAATTGCACTTCGCCCTGATGCCACTCCAAATTCTAAATATACACCATTAACTTTACTTTGGTTAACCCAAAAAGCTACTAATGAATGGACATCTACTCTACCTGTTTTTGATCGCAAACTAGGCCATTCTATGAAATATGGTAAGGGATCTAATTCATCTTTTCTATTGTACACTTCTATTTCCCACTAATCTATTGAATTAATAATTACTTTAGAAGGCGCATATATACACCCTTCTGCCATTTCTCGTGTAGAAACAAATTTAACTTTTTTGCATCTCCATCGCTGATCAATATCAATCTTTGTTTCAATAAAAGAAGATAATCCCACATAAAAATAATACTCACTAGGGGTTAAATTTGCCTGAAATTCAATAAAAAGTTGATGCTTGCCTTGTTTAAGAGAAAAATATTTGTTATCCTCCATAAGGGTATTATCTCCCCAAATCACAACACCTTTTATGTTTTTCAAAGAATAGCCAAGTACCAAATTTTCTAAATCTTTTCTACATTCTATTTCAATAGTTATTTTTGTTACTTCCCCTATAAACAATAAATCTTGACCATCCTTCTGTCCAAAACAAATATCTGTTATTAATGCATCATATGTGCCAAATCGATGTTCATCAGTATTTATTTCTTTATCTTCAATATAATAACTTGAATCTTTATCCCTAAGCACTGTTTCATAATTTAATACCACTTGCTCCACATTATATGAATCCTCTATCAACGAGCCCTCATGAATAAATATCGCTCGGTAGCAGGATCTGATTACTTCCTGCATTGAATGAGTAACAAAAATTACCGTTTTATTTTCAGATTGAAATTCTTTAAACTTCATAAAACATTTATACTGAAAGGCAAAATCACCGACAGATAAAGCTTCATCAACAATCAATATATCAGGATCTACATTAATCGCAACGGCAAAAGCAAGTCTGGCAAACATCCCGCTACTATAGCTTTTAACAGGTTGGTTTATAAAATCGCCAATATCAGCAAATTCAATTATAGCATCTACCTTATTCGCCATTTCTTCATTACTATAGCCCATCAGGTTACCCTGGAAGTAGATATTCTCCATCCCAGTATATTCGGGATTGAAACCAGCACCAAGCTCCAGTAACGCTGAAATCCGCCCATTAATAGTTACCTTACCACGAGTTGGTGATAATACTCCAGTTATAATCTTTAGCAGGGTAGATTTACCACTACCGTTTTTACCAATTATACCAACTGTTTCACCTTTTTTTATCTCAAAGCTAACATCATTTAACGCGTGGAAGTCCTTATGGTATTTCTTCCCACGCCAATGGAGTGCTTCCTTTAGCCTAGCTGCTGGGCTATCATACAACTTGTAGGTCTTCGTCAGGGTTTCTACTTTTATCGCAATATCGTTATTCATTTTTATGTTATTTTCTAGAGATAATTTTGTGTTATAAACTACTATTACCAGGATTAGTATAATATTTTTGCTTTGGGCTAGTTGGCTTATCCGGTAGCATCAGCAAAAGTTTTCCTGATAATAATAATGGCTTCAAAATATGTTTTCTGAAATATTCACGGTGCGTTATCTTGATATATGCCTGTATTTCATCACGAGTTTTCGGTGTACGACAAAAAAGTAAGATTTGTGTAAGGTACTCACTATCAGCTTGCGTGGTAGCTTGCGTGGTAGCTTGCGTGGTAGCTAATTTGTCATCAATGAATAAACGCTCATCAAGTGGAATAACTATTTTGAAAATATTATCCTCCATCAGCTGTGGTTCAGCACCACTTGAATATGCTTTAGTATAGCGATATAAATTACGCACCCCAGAACCAAGCTCCTCCGCTCGTCCAATTTCTCGAAAAAAGGCTGAAATAACGGGGTTTTTAGGGAACGGCGAAAAATTAGCTGGATTAATTACACCATGAAAATGTGGGCGATTGCCGTTTTCTGCAATTACCTGATCTCTTTCAATAATTATCTTAGCTGGATATGGGCTGGAGTACTCACGATGAATTAAAATATTAGCCACCACTTCCCGAAATATTTTATCCCGTAAACTAATCCGATTCGCTGCCTCATCTTGATAAAAAGGATCTGGTAAATGCTTACCGATAAACGCCATTAAACGCTCATAACTTTCAATCAGATTAGCTTTAACGGTATCACGGTCATCATAACGGTCCAAATTTACTCGTCGCAAAATAGCATCAGTTTTATGATGTGGTAATACGGATAAAATCGTACTATCTTTACCAAATAATAAAATTGCGGCTAATGTGAAACCAGATTGATTTGCAGCTACATCATGCTGGTATAACTGCATGCTTTGCAATAACTCCATATCATTCAAATTTAACCACGGATGATTATCATTAAACACCCCGGCCAACCGGCGAGCCTTAGCAATTAAATCACTACGTAAATCATGTTCTAGAGTTACAAATGGATAAACCCGATTTTCAGTATAAGTATTTTGTTTACGAATATATAACTGGCTGGCTAAATTAGCATTATTCGTAATATCAATATCCGCATCATGGTTACGATCAAAAATTCGGTTATTTGCCCGATGAACTTGTGAGCTCGGCGGTACATAAATATATAAAATAATTAATTGTCCAATAACAACAGGTTCAATAGTTAAATATGACTGTGGTACTAGCTTATTTGCGTTATTAATAGTTGTTACAAATTCTTTTTGAACTTTGTCTATCTTATCAGGAGCAATTCCAGTTACTTCACCGTTATCCTTTACTCCCAAGAATATCTCTCCCCCAGCACGGTTAAGAAATGCACAAACAGTCTCATAAATATCTTTATTAAGTGCCACTTTGCATTCTTTAAACTCGACGCTGACATTTTCACCTGCAGCAAGTTTCTGCTGTATATGTTCGATATTCATATTTTACAATTGTTAACGGGGCTATACTATTCTATTTTTTCATAAAAGGCTATACCAATCCGATCAATATGCTCTTTCAAATTAGGATTATCAATTTCATCATAAAAAGACAAATCAATCATGTATGGCAATAACAAATCATCCAACTCATTCATTAGTTTGGCTAACAACTTATAATCATTATTAGCATCAAATATAACTAAATCAATATCTGAACCTGTACGATAATTCCCTTTAGCTCTAGAACCGTACACTATTACCTTAGATATTGAAGGATATTTCTTAAATATACTGTTAATCTCACCTATCACATTATCGGATAAACCAAACTGCATTTATTTAATACTTTCTTTTTCGACTATCGCCTGAAATCTTTGGCGTAGTTGCTCAAACTGAGCATAATAGGAAGGAATAATTTCAACAAGTTTTTTAGCTATATCTTGATTATAAGTATGACTTGATAAATTACGGCTCTTTATCATTTCCATCCATAATTCGCCATTAGAAATAATCTCTCGTTTAAAAGCCTCTCGTGTTGTATCTCGAGAACCAATCAACCCAACCAAACCACCATACTCAATTAAATAATCTTTTAGAACATTCCAAGCCAACTCATGAGTATACTCGAAGGCTTGAATCAAGCCTTGCTCTTCCAATAATGACAGCGGCCTTTGCTTTAATAATTCCACACCCATTGCTAGCTGTGTTAATGCACGCTGAAAATTATCAAATCGCTGTAACCAGCGAATATCTTTCATCCTTATTCCACCTTTACTTTTATACGTGTTCCATATATATGGCTACAACACATCCGCAAAATGTGGACGCAGCTTATTAAAAGTCCGGTTTCCAAGCCAATATAAAAACAAAGTTAAACACCAGAAGTAAGCCATCATAACAGGCCTATGCCAAAATGGTTCATGATAAATAACCGAATCCCGAAAACCAAGTATAATATATGCAAATGGGTTTAATTTAACAATATAGACTAATTTACCATGGAGTAATGTCGGGTTCCAGAAGATAGGCGTTGCCCAAAACATTATTTGCATAAAGATACTTAAAACCTGACTAACATCCGGCAAGAATGGCATTATTGCTGATAATAACAAGCTAAGGCTTAGACTAATTGCAATAATACACGCCATAAAATAAATCAATTGTAACCAATAGATATCAGGATAATAACCATAACAAAAACAAACTATTAGCAATAAGATCCAGAAAGCAATATTCACCAATACCGCAGAGCCTAGTTTGACAAATGGCAAAAGCTTAACCTCAAATACAATCTTCTTCACCAGAAAGCTTTGGCTGGTAATAGCGTTACTTGCACTTGTAATAGAATCATTAAGTAAAAACCACGGAACCAGCCCGGCAAGTAACCATAATAAGAATGGTACATTTTCAACCGGAGTATTACGAAACCCATGAACAAATACAAACCAATATACTGCTACCATAACCAGCGGCTGAATAAATGCCCAAACAATACCTAAATGATTACCAAGGTAACGATTTTTAAAATCACTCTTGATTAGGTTAATTAACATATTGCGGTTTTTCACCGCCAGCATAAAAATTTTCATAGATAATTTCAAAAAGAAAAGGTTTTTGACGAATCAAACCCCTATTACAAAATTTACATCAAATGCTAATTAATTTGGATTTTTAACTTCAACAGGCAACCGAACTGGAGCCATACCTTTATCTGCAAACCAATACTGACCTTCTTTAACCAAATCAACCTGGACGACATAAGCACCAGATTCTTTTGGAGCATAAACACGCACAGCTTCGCTAGACTCTGCACCAGCAGGAATTGGTAATTTCAACGCAGTTCTATCACCATCATGTACAATTTCTTTACCATTAGCATCAAACCAATGATATGAAATGTTTGTCGGATCATTATATGTTGTATCGCCTTTGTTGGTAATTGTAACTGGTATATCAAGGATCTGATTTGGTTTTACATTATCAAATCCGGGAGATTTTGTTGTAAGTGCCAAAGTAATTTTAACCGCCGGCACAGGAACCGAAGCAGTCGGAGCTGAAGATACGATAATTTTAGCCCCAGAGGTAGCTGGCTCTAAAGAATTAGTATTAACTTCTGATTTACTACAGCCCACAAGCTGAGTTAGCAAAATACTCGTTATCAAGGCGTAAGAGAAATTTTTCATGACATTCCTTTATTACTATATATATAAATAATTTTATCATACTTTCACGCTGCTCAGCTAACCTTGTTGGGCTTAATACACAACGGTAAAAGTAAAAACCAGCATAAGTAAAAAGGGAACCGGTATCTAGTTATTGCTCCCCAATTAAACACAGCATAGGAATACAAAATTGCAGCAATTAACAGTATGAAAACCAGTACAAATAATCTTACACAATTCAGCTTATAATCTTTTAATTTATATAATAACCAACTCAATACCATTAATAATCCCAGAGTTTCCCAACCCTGGATTTGTTGTTGTATATTTTTTGCTTGCCATGGTAGTGGCGCCAAAAAGAAACGGTATAATTCTAGCAGTGTCCAATCCGGGAAAGTCAAATCAAAGATATACGGGTTTAAATGATAGCTTTCTGCATACATGCGATTACGCGCTGCATAAAGCATCGGATAATACTTAAAAACAAGCAACATAAATACAAAGCTGACAAATAAAAGAAAAGTTACTCTTAATTTTTTATTATTTAATCGTAGGTTCATGCTTTCATAAATTAAAAAAGCTGCTAACAGGATTGCAAAATTCTGAGGTTTTAGAAGTATAAGCGGACAAATAAGCCCCAATCCCATCACTCGTTTATCAGCAAAAACATAATAATAAATGGAACTAATCATAAATATAACTATTAGCATATCCCTTAAACCAAGAGATGAATTGAAAATCAATGAAGGATATAATAAAACGAATAACCGGATATAATTATGAAACGGGTGCTTTTCATAAATTTTTAATACAAACATTAAAAGCAACAGATAGATTATAAAGTTGATTAATGCAATTGAAGTGTATGATTCAATAAATAATGGAAATAAAGCAAAAATAAAGCCTGTACTACATATGGTAAAAAATGGATGTGTACAGCTATGCAAGTCACGCCACTCCTTACTTGCATTGAAATAACCTATCTGATCAGGAAGATAGCTTACTGGCAAATAATGATTTATGAAAAAGAGCACAATAAGATGCAGGAAAATCAGACTATTTTCCCACCACTGTAATTTATACTTCCTGCTAATCCATAAAATCACAGATAAGACAACAATTAAATTTACGGTATCTTTTATCATAATCTAGCGATTATCTCTTGAAATTTACCAAGAAGAACGGCGTTTTAAATCTAGTGATCCGATGATAAACATATACATAAAAGACTATATTTATCAATAGCCCAATGCTGATTAATAACAAATCATTATAAAAACAAAGCGCATAGATAGTCTGAGGTAAAATAAACCATAGCATACGTGGCATTACTAGACTATTCCTAAATTTACCCCCTTGAACACTACAGCGATAATAGACAAGTTGATGCATATGTAATTTATCAGGGTGTATTGCACTAACCTTTTTGATAAATTTCCGGCGATAAATGCTAAATAAAACCTCAGTTACGGGATAGGAAGCAATAAGCAAAAAAGTTAGCGGGACAATTCTGGTATGGGCCTTCTGGCTTAAATAAATCGCCAGTATAGCTACTATAAACCCGATGGTATATGCTCCACAATCTCCAAGAAAGCATGTGGCTTTGGGGTAATTATAAATAAGAAATCCTAAAATACTACCCAATAAGCATAACCCTGTATAATAAACCTCGTCACAACCAACCTTATTAGCTAGTATAACAATTGCAATTAAGATACAAATACCCGTAGTTGCAGATAAACCATTATAACCATCAATAATGTTAAAGGAATTAGTCACGCCTGAAACCAGGAAAACTGTAACAATCATGCAAAAGAATGAATACAGGGGTAAATCATGATCAATAATTTTGACCCCGATATGCGTAATTATTGGCAGAACATTAACCGCATAAATGGCAATAACCCCACCAAAAGACATTAATAATAACCGTTTAATTGGCCCAACATTTTTGGTTAAATCTTCTGCTATTCCAGCAATAAAGATGAAAAATAAGGCTACAGCAAGCCCACTTATAAATTTTGTCCACTGAACTCCCATATTAGCACAAAGTAGCGCAGTTACAATCACAGCAGTAAAAATTGCAAGCCCACCAATTCGCGGCACAGGAACATCATGGTGCTTCTGAATCGAATCCATATCATGATCATGGGATAATTTGGAATGAATTTCATTGGTAATCAAGATTACCTTCCCCATAATGGTTGAAATCATAAAAGCAAAAAATAATGTAAACATATATTAGCTATCTATAAGATTGGTTATTAAAGTGGTAAACTCATGAATAACATATAGCTGGTTAAACCTTTGTTCAATAAGTTTACGCCCATTTCTACTCATTCGGCTACGTTCCTCATGAGTTAATTCAATAAATCTGATCATTGCTTTGGCAATATCTGGAATATTTTTTACTTCTGCAGTAATTCCATTATAATTATCCACGATAACTTCGCAACAACCGGGAGTCATAACACTGATTATAGGCTTTCCCATACTACATGCTTCAAGTAGAGTTCGTGGCATCCCTTCGCGATATGATGGCAATACTATACAATCATGCTCCTGTATAATTTGAGGAACATCATCTACCATTCCATGGTAAGTTATTAGCTCTTCTTCCCGCCACTGCTCAATTATAGTAGCGGGTATGGCAGTCGGATTACCCGGAAAATAATCTCCGATAACTGTCAATCGGCTTGTGGGATACTTCTCTTTCACGACCTTAAAAGCAGCAACTAAATCACCAAGACCCTTGTCCCACAATAAGCGACCACTAAACAGAAACTTACAATCTTGCTTAAAATTCCGAATTCCCGTATAATAAAATTTATCAATATCAACCCCATCTCCTGGTAGAACTTTAGCTATCATTGCAGAATTAATAATATTATATTGTAAGAATAATTCCCTATCTGTATTATTCTGGAATACAATTGCTACAATGCTGCGAAATGAAAATCTATATAAACAAATTACTAGCAACCTTAACCAATTGTCTTGCATAAAGGCATAACCAAGACCGGTAACGTTAGCAATGAATTTGATCTTACATTTACGCGCAGCTATTACCCCATACAGATTTGGTTTGATTGTAAAGCTACAAATTAAATCTGGTCGGCAACGATTAAACAGACAATAATAGTCAAAAATCAGCTTTAGTTCACGCAAAGGATTCCGCGAGCGAATATTTAATGTAATGGGGTATACTACGAAGCCCTGTTCTTTAATTTTTGAAAAATAATTCCCATCGTCCGGACAGCAGCACTCTACAAGATAGCCAGAATGTCTCAGTGCATGCATCAAATGGAGCTGACCATATAAATGATGCGCAGTATTATCAATAAATAGTACTTTTTTCATAAATTATTACTTATAAAAATTGTACTGATTTGACTGGCAATTCTATCCCAGCGTAAGGTCTCATGAATATAGACAAGATTTGCCTGTAACCGATAAAATAGCATCTCATCCGTGATTAGGCTTTTTATTCCCTGAGCTAAACTTTCAGGATCAGGTTTAACCCAAACTGCGCCATTTTGTAATTGTTCCGGCAAACCACCAACCTCAGTTGCTACTACAGGAATCCCGGCGGCAATTGCTAATGTTGCCACCCCAGACTGTGAAGCTTCCAGATATGGCATAATTATTATATCGGCCTGATTAAGATAATTAACAATCTCTACCTCAGTTAAATACTTATCAATCAACTCTACCGAAGCAGGTAAATCTAAACTCAAAGAATAATTAGATTGCCCCGCTATTATGCATTTTGAGTATACATCCCCATCAAGCAACCTTAAGGAATCAACCAATAGCTCAACGCCTTTATATTTACTTATCCGCCCGATAAATAATAAAACCGGCTGTTTAGAATACTGCTTAGCTGTCCGTATACCATTAAACCTAATTAAACCATGTGGAATCACATGAGGTACCCCATGATACTTAAGATGATTATTAATTTCTGCTCTAACAAAATTACTTAAAAAAATAACATCTGTCGCATAAGCGATAGAGCGAAACATCAGCCACTGTCCTAAGCGATCTTCTTCACCATAATGCTGAATACCATCATGAACAGTATAAACAACCTTTTTACCAAATAATCTAAACAATAAAATGAACCCTAAATCCCAATGGTGAAAATATGGGATATATAAAAGATCGTATTTTTGCCAGGCCAAATTAAAAAGTATCTTCAAGCACAAAAATGGATATGTAAATAAGAGGCGCCAGATAAATTCAAATTTATTCCGGTAAGTTGAAACGCAGAAATAAGCAATGGAACCATCAAGTTGCTGCCACTTATATTGGGAAAAACTGGAAATATATACATCAAAAGAAAGGTTCTCTTGAGTAGCAAATTCTTTCAGTATATTTCCGGCATACTGTGCTACACCTGCATCCGATCTACCCAAAGCTAACATCATTATCCGGGTA
>Ga0206102_1000324_pt1 | contig 15968 bp, 16 predicted proteins | sample 1B1Ametagenome_FD_148645 | JGI IMG/M metagenome (GOLD analysis project Ga0206102, IMG submission 148645) | Enriched microbial communities from leaf-cutter ant dump, University of Wisconsin, Madison, United States - 1B1A | ecosystem: Environmental > Terrestrial > Nest > Insects nest > Nest dump... | reverse complement strand
GCTCGGATCGAGATGGCCGAGAATGGTCTCCACGGCGAAGAGCAGGTGCAGCGCCGGATCGTCGCAAAGGCGGCCGATGGCGGCGGGCAGGTGGCCGAGGCCGGTGGCGACGGGGCGCTTGACGAGACGCTCGGCGCTGCGACCGGCCGCCTCCACCAGCGCGCGGCGCGTCTCGGGGCTGATGGCGAGCGCCGCGAAGCCTTCCGAAGCGGCGACCACGGCGCCTTCGCCGTCGAGCACGGCCATATGGGTGTCCGGGTCGTCGAAGCCGGTGAGCATGGCGGCCGCCGCCTCTTCGGGCCGGCCGGCGGTCACGGGCGCGCTGAAGAGGATCGCTTCCTCGCCGGGGCGCAGGACGACGGCCTCGACGGCGGCGTTGACCGGCACGCTGCGGAAGCCGCTGCCGATGCGCATGACGAAGCCGCGCCGCTCGCCGGGCGCGCCGATCTGCCGGGCGGTGGCGGCAAGCTGGCGGAAGGCGACGTCGGCCCGGTCGGGGCCCTTGTCGAGGAAGTCGTAGATGTTCTCCTCGCCGAAGAGCGCCGCGCCGCGGCCGTTCGCCCAGAGCACCCGCGCCATGTCCTTCGAGAACAGCACCACCGCCTCGCCTCTTGCGAAGGGCAGGCGCACCCGCTCGTGGACGGCGACGTCGATAAAGGGATACTGCTTTGCGGACATGTTCAGGCCTGTAGCTGGCTTCCGGCGCCCCGGTCTTGAATTAACGCTTTATTAATAGCGGCCGCCGGGGAAAGGGTCCAGCGGCGGGGGCGCAAAGCCCCGGGCTTTCAGGCGAAAGGGTTAACGGGCCTGCGGCTCCCATCCCCGTTTATTGTGCATCGCACAAAATTGTTGCAATGCGAAAGGATATGCCCTATATAGAGGCCATCACGAACCCGGCGCCTCTGGAGAGGGCCAAACAAAGGAGCGCATGCAATGGCTGCCAAGAAGACCGACGACGTATTTTCCATCGCCTCCATCGATCCGGCCAAGCTTTCCGAGAGCTTCCGCGAATTCGCCGAAAAGGGCGCCGCGCAGACCAAGGACGCCTATGCCAAGATGAAGGAAGCCGCCGAAGACGCCACGAAGACCGTTGAAGCGACGCTCGAAAGCGCGCAGGCCGGCTCCGTCGAACTCGGCCTCAAGGCCATCGAAGCCCTTCGCACCAATGCCGAGAATTCGCTTTCGCACATGGAAGCCCTGCTCGGCGTGAAGTCCGTTGCCGAGCTTTTCGAACTGCAGACCGCCTTCCTGCGCAAGCAGGCCGAAGTCGTCGTCGAGCAGGCCAAGGGCCTTCAGGAGACCTCCAAGAAGGTTGCCGAGAAGGTCACCGCTCCCGGCAAGTCCGCTGCCGAGAAGGCCATGAAGTCCTTCAAGACCGTCTGAGCCGCGCTTGGCGCGCGCCGGAACCGCATGATGGAATGGCCGGGCCGATCGCCCGGCCATTTTCGTTTGGAGCGCCGTAAAAAACGCTTGATAAAAGCCGCGGCTGCCCGTATGTGACGCACCAAGCGCGCCAGACGCGCCCTGTGCGGTTGTAGCTCAGTTGGTTAGAGCGCAGGTTTGTGGCACCTGAGGTCAGTGGTTCAACTCCACTCAACCGTACCATTTTTCTTTCAATGATTACAATGCATTGCGAAGATTGGCCGCCTCTCTTGAGGCCGTGGAATGTTCCAAAATCGTTGCTATGGAACACGTCTGGAACATTTGCTCGTTCCAAAGACGCGCGATTGTTCCATTCAACCACATGATTCCCACGTCGATTGAAGTCAGCATACCTTGCGAATCCGCGTCGTTCATAAGCTCGTGATGCCCTCAAATCATGGCTTAGGCTTCGGAGGATCGTCGTCGGGGTCTTCAATTTCTCGTGTTGTGCTTGGCGTTAAATTCCGATCCGCTTCATCGGGACCAGCAAGGCCATCATCAGGCTTCCGTTGCCTCTCCACCCAGGCAAGGGTGGCCTGGAGAAATCTGATGTTGGTGTCTTCCTTGCTGTCATCCTGCCGAAAACAGAGACTGAGCTCAGACCAGAGTTCCCGCTTTACGATGTCGTTGAACCAGTCGAGGGCTTCGGCGGGGATGCGGCTACGGAGCTCGTTAACGGCATCTCTCCGGGTGGCTCCGCCCAGACGAATATGTTCGGACAGAAGCGCATAGGGCACTCTCCCGCGACTTAGCACGATGTCGAGATACCGCGTCGGCACGCCAAGTCGGCGCGCGGTCTCGTTCCTCTGCTCCTGCCTCGGTGACATTGGCGGCGCAACGTAGGGCACGGACATCGGCGTGGCGACGGGCATTCGCCCGATCACGAAACCGAACACCCCGAGCAATTGCAGAACGGCCGATGCGGCGGGGTTGTTTGTCTGGACACGGCGGGCTTCAAGCCAGCGCTTCCGCGCGCGATCATAACAGGTGCGGCGTCTTTTCTTCTGGTGAATGTCTGGTTTCATGGTCTGATCCTCCTCGTCAGATCATAGCTCGGGCTTTTCTCCTCGATCGGTTCCGCCGGCGTGATTGTTTTCTGTACGCGCCTCGCTTCCGCGATCCGCCATGCAAGGCGATCCTTTTCTGGCGTGAACATCGACGCGATTGAGGCGGCCAGTTCCATCGCCCGCCTGAGGAGATCGTCCAGGTCCATTTTCGTAAGACGGTGCAGAAACAACGCCTCACGCGCTCGCGCTATCGACGCGGTAGCCGATCGACCTTTTCGGCGAGGCTTTTCAGCGTCGTGGCTTGCATGTGCTGCGCGTCGAGTATCGAACCCAGGATTTCCATGAGTTGCGCGATCCTGTCTGGCCCCTCGGGCGGCTCCAGAAGATCGAGGAGCGGCAAGAGCCGTTCGGTGTTGCGCTCTGTTGCCATGATCATGCTTTGGTACTCGGGGCGGATTTCTGCTGTGTCGCTCATTCGGGCTTTCCTCCTGTAAGAATTTCTGGAATTCGGCGCGCTTCACGCCGGCCGCACGGCACGCGGCGGAAACGAAGGCTCCGTTGGCCGCGGAGATCAGGACCGCGCCCTTCTCGCCCTCGGCGAGACGAAGCCCCTGGCGGTCGAGTTCGGCACGAAACGCTGCGCCCCCTTCCGCAAAGGATTTTCTCAGGGCGGTACGGTCAAAACTCGGCGCAACCCGCTCCGCCCGTTTGCGTGCGGTGTCGGAAAAGCCTTCTGCCTGGTCACGTCGTCTTTCGGCGCGCGTCGGCTGAACGCTCTCGCCGTGGTCCAGTTCGTAACGGCGGGCGAGGTCTTCCAGACGCCGAAAATCGTTCTTGCAATCGAGTACCCGCATCGTCGCGGGGTCCACCTCCGCAAGGGCAACGTGGAAATGGCTCCTGCCGCTCTTCACATGGCGCACGATGAGGCGTGGGCGGTCAGGGCCGATATGGAATTCCGTATCCACGGAACGTAGGAATACGGACAATTGCGTCGGCGACATCTCTCGCTCTGGGGAAATCGAGAGATGTCGGATGCTGTATCGGCAGCCTTTTGCGCAGGCGAGCGCGTGGGCATCATGGAGGGCGATCCTATCACCCGCCAGAATCTCGATCCGCTCGTTTTCATCGGTTTTGTCGAGCAGATGACGGGCCAGATACTGAACGCCGCCGGCGCGATTGATCCGGGTCGTCTGCACGATCATCGGATAATCTCCCGAAGGCGCCCGCGTAGCTTGTCGAGTTCTGCGAGGGCCGACGCGATTTCGGCATCGTGGCCTGACAATTTGCCCGCGTTGGCACGACGGGCAAGTTGATTGATATTTCCACCGATACGGCCCAGTTCGGCCAAGGTCTGAGCCAGCAAGCCGACATGAGTGGCATCGAAAGACCGGACAGGCATACGAACGCCGAGCGTGGCGCGGCGGAGAAAGTCCGACAATGACAGGCCTCGGGCAATGGCGCGGTCCTTCATTGCCGTTGCCTCGTCACGGCTAGCGCGAATCCGGATGATCTGATCCCGCATCGATCGTCTCCTGTTCGGCCCGTCTCGGGCCGTGAGGGGGTTCACGGGGGAGCTTGCTCCCCCTGGCCAGGGGCGTGGGCACACGCCATTGCTGGCTCCCCCTTTCTGTTTTCTAGGAAAAGGATGAGCTCGGGACTCCGCCGGCGCAAATAGCGCCAGGTCTCGGAGGGAAACGGGTGGCCCCGCCTTCGCATGATCATCGTGGGTTTTGGAGTGGAATTGCGAGTTGCGGGATGCCACGACGAAGGCGGAGGCGATGCCGACTATTGCGATTTCTGCCGGGTATCAAACATCATCTATGTCACGGAATCGCGTTCCACGGGCCTCCCTGACGGTCTTTTTTGACTTGGAAGCCCAAAACAGGCAGATTCTCGGCATTCTGCCCTCAAGCGGCCTGTTTCAGCGCCGCGGGGGATTCCAGTTCCAGAGGAACCGATACCGCAGACCGGCGCGGCCTTCTCTGCTTCAACCGCTTCGAGGCCTCGAACTCCGACAGGAGGCTTAGCGCCCGCCGTAGATCGCTCTTCGTGTTCTTCGGTAGCGCATCGAAACCAGACGCGGCTTCAAGCGCGAGGATTTCGTGACCCGTATCCGCAAACGTTCTGCCGCCAAGCAGACGCCGCGCTCTGCCGACATTGGCTTTGACGTTGTGGGCCGTTGCCCGGTTGCGTCCGCCGCGGACAAGCCAGTCGATGAAACGCCCTTCAAGCGCGGGGACCGATTGCCCCTGATGGCGCTCAAGGATGACTTCCCCGAGAGATCGCGCCACCGGCGCGGGCACCGCGTTCGCGATCATTTGTAGGACATCGCGCTTTGCTATCTCGCCCCATGTCCAATCGGCAGGGAAACCCTGGATTCGGGCGATCTGATCAACCGTCAGAACCGCGGTGTCCGTGGCGATAACCGGATCGAGGTGATGGGGAGCGCCGAGATAACGCGGCGTCGGCCGCTCCCATGAAGTTCTGGTGATCGTGGCAATGGGCTCATCGATCGTGCGGACTCCGCGTCCGCCGCGGACGGGGCGGGAATATACGAAGCCGTTTTCCAACAGGGCGATGTCAGCGGGGTGGTATCTGTGACCTTCTGGAAGCGGGCGGATCGACCGTTCCCTGATTGTTGGAGCCGATTCATCAGCCGAGAAAAAGGAACGCCGAGCATCCGAAGTCGCTGGGAAGAATACGGCTTCGGGCACGGCCGAGCCGAAAAACTGGCGCAACGTCATCGGTGCTGCGGATGCCTTCGTGGCAATGGCGGATTGCAGGAAGCCGTCCCGCTCTCCCAGCCGCCCGACGACAAAAAGACGCCGGCGCGATTGCGGCACGCCATAGTACGAGGCATTGAGCCTGGATTCCGAGAGCCCATAGCCGGCGCGCTTCAACATTGCGCGTGCCTCGGCCCAGGCTTGGGATTTCTGGGCTTGTGTCACGTTTTCCATGACAAACCACTGGGGGCGAACCGTCGCCACGACTATCGCGAATGCGATGGTCATGGAGGCGTTCTTCCCTTCCTCACGTCTGCCGGCGAGCGAATAGTCCTGGCAGGGAGGGCCACCGCATACGATGTCTGGTGCGAGTGCGGAAATCTCCAGGACGATGGTGAGGAGATTATTCAGGTCGACCTCGACCACATGAGGTCCGATATTTCGGCGGTAGGTTTCCACTGCGGCGGGCCAGGCATCGTATGCTCGAACAACGTTAAATCCCGCATCGACAAGGCCGCGGGACATCCCGCCCGCGCCACAAAACAATTCAACCGCTCGCACGAAACCCCTGCCATGCCCTATCATGTACTTGTACATGATAGTTTTCACACGCCAGGGGTTACGAAAATGCGAATGTCGAGCGGCGGTTTCAGCGCCCGTTTTCGTGTTGCTCGATTCTGAGGATGAGTTGCCAGGCTTCATCCAGCCGCACCCTGACATCGGTGAGTACGCAAGAAACGTTGTATCCGTCAGTCGTTCCGAGGTAATCAAAACGGTCTGCCGCGGTCTCAATCTCATCCCGAAGGCGACGATACGTCTCGACATTCAGAGGAAAATCTGGCGTTGGGATGTCGGTGAATTTCCTCATATCAACCTCGCCAACTTCGTCCATTTCTGCGTGCGATATGCGGGATTGAATGCCCGGACGATATCGCATTGCCAACGGTCGAGACGCCACCACGCTCCCTCCTCGTCGCCTTCAAAGCTGGGATTCGTCTTTTCCAGCGCATTGAGCGCCAAGCCGATGGTTATGCGCTCGGTTGTCGATCCTGGTAGTTCTTCCACGGCGATTTCGCCACGCGCAACCTGGCCGATTTTCTCAATGATCTTTTCCTTCATGTCGTTTTCCTTTCAAGCGTCTGTTTTGGTGGATTGCTGACGGGCCGATCTGAGCGCTTTCGCCAGCGTTTCGTGAGCCTCGAATGCCATGGTGTCGTCGGTGATGTCCTGGACATGCCACCAGCGACGATCGGGGTGCCGTCGGCCGCTTCCGGTTACGTAGTCACCGCCGAATTCGAGCACGTCACCGACCTGGACGGCCTCAAGGTCAACAACTTCGCCAACGGCCCGCAGAAACGTCCGCTCGCAATTTGCGGCATTCTTGCCGCGTACGATTGCGCCCCAGTTCCTTCCGCGTCGGTGATTGCAATAGGCTGGATTTTCGATGGATCGGCCGTCAAGTTCGATAGTTTTCATGCCCGCTTTCCTTTCTCTTTGAGGGCTGTTTGCACCAAGTCAGTGACCAGTGCCCGGATGGTCGTTTCACGCTCCGCGGCATGTATTTTCAGCGCCGTCAGCGTTCCTGTCGGAAGCTCGACCGTCAGCCTCTCGGCACGGCTCCGCCCATCCCGCCGACGCGGGTAATTCCTTGATTTCGTTTCCATTTTTAGAGTTCCTGTTTTTGTGAGAAGGCAACTTTATGCGTCCTCACATCATCATGCTGACGCCGATATCGGATGCCCACAAGGGGGCCGGCGCTCGATCTCTCGACGTAGGTGTTCAGCGGCACCCGGAAGACGCGATCGGCGGATGAGATGCCGTGCGGACGCGGTTTCCACGTAGATCGATGCCACGTATCCGTTGAGATGTCCGGCCGCATCCCGATCGTGGAATTCTTCAATCAGAACATTGTATGCCAGCCCTTTGAAAACGGTCGTTCTGATCGCCACGGAATGCCTCGATTTCCAGTGTTTCCAATGGCTTGATTATAGTCATCGCAATGCAGGAGCCCAGGAAGGAACGCGGCATGGTTTCATCATGCCGGAGGTGCGGTAAGCGGAATCAGTAGAATTCTAGGGATTTCCAGATTGTCCTGTTCCCTGTTCGATGCGGGCCGCCGGCCGCGAGAACCCGCCCCATAGGGGCGGCCGAGACGTTCCCTGCCCCGATAGCCTCAAGGTTGCCATCGAGCACAGCGGCAGTCACCCGGAAGGGCCGAAACAGCGTGAAGGATGTCCGAAGGACATTGACAGAGCGCGCACGGTGGCAGGCTTGCGCGTCAGGGTAGGGGTGGATTTCAGCAGGTATCTGAGGTCATCCGAAGTGTATATTAGTGCTGTATGAGGCTCCAGGAGCCTCTTTTTTTCGATGGCGATGTCCGAAATCGCGGAATCCGCCCTTTTGCGCGGTTTTCCGCGCCCATGAGAGAGATGAGCATATCGGAGCCCCAAGCATAGCGACCCGATAGGGATGAGGCGGGAATTCGCGCATGCGGTAATCGGAGAGAGGGTAGCCGCAGGAAGGGTATCATCGCGCCGCCGGCGGGGCGGACCCTGGGACCGACTACCCCCGATACCGCATTCCGTTTCTAACCCATTCGGAGAGGTGCAAGGTCACGTCATTCCCGTGCCCGTTTTTCGGCTCTGTGGTTGGGGTGAGCGTCAGAGCAAGAGAAGGAGATGATTTTTATAGGATCGGGTGGGGGTGCAAGCACCCCCTGGCCTTCGGCCTCCCCCAGCCTCAGTAAACACCATACACCGTGACGAATCGTGACGGAGGCCGTATTTGCAGATGGTCGCGGCTAGCCGTCGGCGGCCCTGGCTTCTTTCATCGCATTGGAAATGTGGCCTGTCGAAACGCCGAAATGAGCGGCCAGGTCATCGCGGTTCATCCCGTCCTTGGTCGCGAGATAAAGACACTGCCTGCCGAGTTCCAGCCGAGCGGCCTGTTGCTCGTTCCGATCCTTCGCACCGCGTCGGCGGCGACTCTCCGTCTGACGCTCCGCCTCGCGCTCGCGGCGTCTGTCCGCGTCGATGAGCACCCGGAGATCGGCGGACCGCATTTCCTCGGGCTCGATCTGGAGCCAGTCGATTATCGTGTCCGCCTTCATTCTGTACCGGGCATCGACTTCCTTGCCGCTGTAGGCCACCATCTTTCCAGAAGCGGCCTGTTGCGCCCGTTTTACAACGGCGCTCATTCTGGCTTTGGACTCTGATTCCGACCATCCCGCCGATTGCATTGCAAGGATACGGATTTCCCGTTCCATGTCGTCCACCGCGCGGGTCCAGGAGAGGGCATTGGCCGCGACAAAAAGCCAGATGTCGCGTTGTCCTGGCGGGAGTGTTCCCGTCTCAGGATTGCGGTATCTGCGAAGGCTCTGAAGGTCGTCGTGTACCGTGGACCAGTATGTCGCGCCGGTCAGCTTCTGGGCCGACTGTCTGGGCCGTCCCTCACGCTCCTCATGGCGGGCGGCGCGCTCTGCCTGTAGCGAAATGATCTGGGATTGGGTGTATGGCAGCACCTCGTCCGCAAGCGTCCCGAACTGGTGGCGTAGCGGCGCATCAGGTGTTCCCTGGCACCAGATCATGCCGACCTGACGCCGATCCCACTCGGCGCGGGAATTGGTGCTTCCGGAAAGTCGGAAAACACGGGCGGCATCGAGCGCCCGCTTGTCCGCGCCGAATTCCGTCAGCACGCCAGCCAAGGCTTTCTGCACCCGACTCCAGCGCGGTAAGGCCATAGGTGGAAGGAGTTCGGTCAGCCACACACAGACGAGGCCGCGCCCTGTCGAAAGGATATAGGATGGAAACGGTATGTCGCCTTCTTCAAGTTTGTGAAGAACCGACGCGGCAACATCACCAGGCCGCTTCTCCTTCCATCGGGCGCGCTGGTGATAGTCGAGATCGACGTAATTCGAGCCGAGAGCGGACAGGTCCGCAACGCCGCGCCAACGATTGAATACCTGCTGGCTGATATACACATCGTCGCCGCCGGCGCGAAGGACTTGCTCGGCCTGAAGGATGGCATCGCCGCCAACGGGAACAACCCATTCCTTCCAGTTCTTCTTGCCGTCCGATACACGTTGCGCGAAGGACACCACGCCCTTGCGGAGGCCGTTATGGGTTCGGGTGTTTTCCGGATGGAGCGCCTGAAGGTGCTGGCGAGGCCCGAAGAGCTCATAGCGGAACGTTCCATCGGGCCAAAAATGTTGACGACTTTCGGCAGGTAAAGTGGGGCTCTGATCGGCTGGGACATGTCCCAGCCTCGCCGTCACTCAGCCGTCAACGGCGGCTTTACAATGTAGAAAAGATCGTTCATCATTTCCGAACATTCCCGAGAAAACCGCCGGAGGGTTGCGAGCCCGTTGATGGCGGTTTTTTCATGGTCGGGTGATGCCGCGCCGGCGTCAAGTGCCGATCCTTCAATCGCCTGTCGGGAGCTAATTCACGATGGTCACCGAGACAAACCCATCCCAGTTGACTTCAGCTCGTACTCGAATACCCTCCTAGAATAGACACCGTGCTTGAAGTAGTAGCGCTTTGCTCGCACAAACTGACGGTCCTCTGGTGGAGAGTACTTCCCCCCGATGGATTTCTTTCCATTTACCGTGATAGACACATCGAATCCACCTTCTCCATCGAACTGTACAGTCGCTTGGAACTTGTAAGGTGTACCATCGCGTTTCAGCGAGGGACCTCGATAACGCGCGTTGCGAAGGCCTCTATTCTCAACACAACCCGCCATGCCTTTGCCCTTGGTGTAGTCACTATCAAAACTAAGTGCACCGCTCGATCCCCATCGTACACTCAATGGCGGAGAACAGCCGTATCGACCATCCTGCACTTGGAAGACAATAAACGGCTCCTTTGACTTCGAGCGCATCTCTAATGTAGTAGAAAAAACGTATGTCCGTTTCGAACTGATCGAAATATCTGGAGTCGTGATTTCAGCACGCTGATTGAAGATTCCACCAGTACAGTGGTTCTTACTCGTTCGGAAAATGTATGTTGATCCGCTTCGCTTGATGGAGCCTCTGTCTACGCCACATGATGTCCGCCAAGAAGCTGCGTACGACGGCAGGGCTAAAAGTAACATTAAGAATGTTGCGATTAATACAATCATTCTTCTCATGCTTCTTACTCCATTATACATTAGGCACCAAATGAAATCGTAAGCCGTGATTCCAGAGCAATAAATTCTAGCGAAACAATATTACGGAACGCTCCCAAGCAGGCAGCCAAGTGCGCCGAATTTAGTATCACCAGATGCCAGAGGCATAGCGAGATGCGGCAGGCGGGCAATCATCCGCTTCGTGAGCTCACTATCCGGATAACGAGCGGCGTAAACCCGCATCGCTGTCATCGCGGTGCCTTCGGAACTCAGCCGTAGGAAGTACGTACTCGGCTCCTTGATCGTTCCCATGCTACCTTCGCATGCACGCCCATACTTAGCATTCAATGCGTGATCACCAGCAAAATCGACCATGAAGGAAACTGGATCATGTATATCGCGTCCGTTTTCCGAATAATCAAACAGGCTTCCGCCGTCCATGGCATCCATAGCTGCAATGAAAATCATGCCTTCGGCGGTTAAAGTATTGTAGTGGACACTAGTACCGCCGCGCGAGGCATCCCGACCGAAGGAACCGTCGGGCCGCATATAGCGCGTATGGAACCTATAGGCCTCGGCGGCTCTTTGAACGAGCTCTGGCCTATCGATGAAGCGGCCCCACAGCGCACCGAGAGTCTCCCTATATATCGCCTTGTTGTCTGGCACGCCTCCCCACTTGCTGTTCAGTGATGCCTCGATCATCGGCGTGAGCCAGGCATAGACCTTTGCCCGCTGTTCAGGCTCCATACGTCTTTCCAAGGCGATGAAAGCGACCGCGGCGGCAAACACCGCATTCATCGTCGGATAGTCGAATGGTTTGCTGCCGAAACGAGCGCGATTGTTCTTGGTGAGGGCCTTGGCATCTGCCGCCTCGACGAGCTTCGCTACGATCTTCGTTGCCACCTTGCCGCGTTTCTCCTGATCGAGTTTACTGTCGAAAAAACGCGCCAGCGAGACGCTGAAATATAGAGTAATCGGATCAGCGGGAACCTCCGAAGTTCCCGCATATTTTCCATTGACGCCAGCATTTTGCGGCAGGGGGACCGAGTCCCAGATAATAGCATAAGGCGCGACAGCACATTCCAGAGGGAAACGCCATCCTGCCTTGAAGGACAATCCTGCATCTGGGGGAAGTTTTCTAGGGAGCTTTATGTTCTTGTGAGCCTCTTTCGGTGAACGTTCATGTGCTCGGTCGGAATCGCAGTTTTTCGCCTGCTGCCATGCCTTCCAATATTGTTCTGGCTTTCCCCCACCCTTGGTTATGAATAAGGGCTCCGCATTCAGAGATGTCACTAACGCGACCGATATTGCAACCGACAGGCAAGACAGCTTGATGTTCATTTATTTCCCCGCTTTCTGCCAGATACATTTCCCGCCGCTACCATTTTGCCTTCAGGGCTGAAAACGTCTTGCTGACCATGTCCCCCTTGCTCAGATGCTTCACTTCGCCGTCCCAGTAGCCGCCCTTCTTATCCTTCTCGCCGCTCCACAATGTAAGATAGCGCTTACCATCCCGATACCAGGTCCAGCATTCCGTTTCCGTGCCCTGCTTCCTGTTCTTCAAGTCATGCCAAGTTGTGGCCATGCAGACCTTGTTGCCCTTGGCGCTCCACTTGCCTTCTGACCAATAGTTCTTGTCCTTGGTATGAAGGGTAACGGTGCCATCAGGAGAGAAGTAGGCCATAGCCTTGTCCCAATTTGCTGTTTTGCCTGAGTAGAGCATCTTCGCCTCCTCAGTAGTCAACTTGACCGCGCTCTTGGGAAGCTTTTCCGCATTCGCCGCCCCCGCACCGAGGCAAAGATTGGCTACGATGAAGGCGATAGACACAACTGATCTCGTAAACATGGGCATCTCCTGAAACGAATGGTGGTGGACACAACGGCTAGCCGTTCGTAGCTAGCATTGTTGTTCGAGCTCGATGGCCTGTCATCTCCCAAATGGGAGAGGAATAGACGCGAACTGGTGCTGTTTCACATCCCGAACATGCTAGACGACGGTGACAATCCAGAGAGCGTATGTCACTGTCTCGATGCCACCTTACGTAGAGGCAGAGAATGGGCGAGCACGATCTATATGAGATAACAGCTAATGTGTCCGAGGCGATCAATGCGGCTGCATTCGGTCACTTGCCATGGCAGGGAGTGTGTTCACGCCTGCTGAGTTATTTCCCTGGATCATACGTTGCACTTCTAAATCAAAGTACCAATAAGGGGACCTTCAATTTCTCCGTATCTGATGGATTGGAAGAGCAGTCCCTCGATTCTTATCTTGAGTATTACGCTTTAGTAAATCCATGGAAACGCTTTTGGCTGGGGGCCAGAAGCGGGACTATACTTGTTGCCGAGCGCGACGACCCGGCACATCAGTACAAGGAGAGCGAATTCTACAATGACTGGATGAAGCCAATGGGTGACTACGATGCCGCAGTTGGGCTACGGCTTCAACTGGATAGTGAAGAGGTCCTCTATCTGCCTGTGCATTATTCGACACAGCTTGCGGAAGTTTATGACGGAAAACTGGAGCGAGTGATGGCTGACCTACGCCCATCACTTCTAAATGCCTACCGATTGGCTAGGCTTGCGAGGGACGTAGGAGAACGACAGTCTATTTTGTCGGCTCTCTTGGACCGTAGCAACCACATTACCATCGCAATAGATAGTCGGTTGATAGTGCGGGAAGCCAATGAAACAGCGGTTGATGCATTCGCAAAAGGATACCCAGTGAGCTGTCGGCACGGCCGATTGCGTCTTGCAGATGCGCAACTGGAGAAGCGCCTGATAAGTTGGTTATCAGAAGCGTGCTTCAAGCCGCGGGACCAATGTAAGAAGTTCATCGTCAATAGCGAAAAAGGGATGTGGATTGGTGCAATTAACCAATTGCCGCTGATAGCATTGAGTGGCCTCATTGCGCCCCGGCCACTTTACCTGTTTCAGCTACGCGCGATTCCTCCATCCCATGAGCCCGACAGAAATCTTCTGGCGGCGGCATTTGATCTAACTCCCGTGGAGGTGGCACTCTGCTGCTCGCTGGTAGCAGGTCGTTCGGTTGAAGAGGCAGCACTCGACAACATGATTAGTTATGGGAACGCACGCCAGCGGTTAAAGAGTATTTTCCGCAAGATGGGAATCAAGCGACAGATTGAACTTGCCAATATCATTTGGCAGTTCTGATGCATCCCTTTTCCGAGGCCGCGTGGCCATGTGCACGGTCTGTAGTTGGCGTAAATCGCCGACAGCGAGGCAGTAGCTCGCGGCAACGCACTGGCTCAAGCTCTTAAGAAGCCCTCAAGAATAGGCATCATGTACTTGTACATGATGCCTTCGGCATGTCGTCGGGGTAAGTCAGTTCTCCTGATCGTGCCCAGTTTCGCAAGGCTGCCATTCGGATTTGAGCCTGTCATATTCATTAAGGACAGTGTCGGCCCAAATTGTCATGGCCTTGCGTTTCAAGTGGATGTGCTGTGCGCCGCCATAGGCGAGCCGCGTAATCCGGGCAATGCGCTGTTCCTGCCAATCCTCATCGGCAACATCGAGTTTGTCAGTTTGCTTGATCTCGTGAGCGAGGATGGTGGATGCGCTACCGGGTATTCCGGCATCATCCAGTACCTTGGTGATGGTGCGTCGAAGATCGTGGGGGGTCCACCATCTGATGCCATTGGTCGCCAGTAGGTCGACGGCTGTTTCTCTTTTCTTCGTCAACGTATCCCTTGCGCCAAGCCGTTGGATGACGGCGAGAGTGGAAGAGCGATGAATATGAATATCCTCTTTTCCCCTTTCCGAGGGCAATAACCATCGGCTGTCGTCACGCTTCACCTGCTGGAGTTTTTCGGCCATGTGGCCAACTAGACGAGGAGGGATGGGAAGGATATGGGCAACCCCCGCTTTCATAATCCCTTCTCCCCACGCCGCCAGATACCAGCCGTCGTTCTCAGGGTCAGGAACGTAGTCGATTTTTTGGATCGCAAGTGCCGCGCCCTGTCTTTGTGCCGTGAGGCATACCCAATGAAATGCGGCGGCGACGCCATCGCGGATTCCATACTTGTGGTCGTGTTTCGCCCGAATGCGTCCAGGCAAGCGCTTCATGGTGTAGATGTCGGCAAGGATAAGGGTCTTCGCCAAACCTTCGAGGCCAGGATTTCGCGTGCGTGGTTTTACCGTCTGTCCGACCGTGAGGAGTTTCCACCAAGGTTCGATGCGATCCAGGCCAGATTGTCCGCCGTGTACGGATTGGCAATGGCTCAGGATAGTGCTGACGTTCGATATCGCTTTTCCCGCGGGGGAGGGGGACGCATGTTTCTTGAGCATGATATCGCGAATATGCTCGATATCAGACCGCTTGATGTTGACGGCGGGCATGTCCAAAAGGCCGGCGAACTCAGGTTTTGCAAATGTTGACTTCAAGGTGGAGACGGTCGTTTCCCTCCACGGCTTCGTTGCCGTGTCTGCCGTCTTGTCCTCAATTGCTTTCTCAATGCACTGTTGGAAGGTCCACGTTCCCACCTTTGGGCGCATCTCCCGGATGATATCGTCGTGAGAAAGATCAAGGTTGTTTTCACTTGCGTGATGGTGCTGCCGTAAGAATTCTTCGGCGAACGGTTCGCCGCCGAAATCGATTTGCCGCTTTACCTTGTCGGCAAGCTCGCGGGCGGTCTTGATCGACGGAATATACCACCCTTCTCCCTCGTGCCCCCAGCCGAGCGTTTTGTTCACGCCCTTGTATCGCAGAAAGAAGGAGACCTTCTCTCCTTTCAGTCGGAGGGACAGGCCGGTGCATTTTAGATCGGTAATGTAGTGGTTGCCCTTATGCCCAGGGCGCGCGGCCTTGAGGAAGTTGGCGAGATGCATCGGGCGAAGGTCGGCTTTCTCGGAAATCGTGGTCATCGAAGTCTTCAATTCGTTTTCTGGAACACGTCTGGAACATGTGCCGTTACCGTTTGGAGTCTTTTAATAGGTCTAGCGAGCTAATGCTGGAGTCTCGAATTAGCGCCAAATGTCAGAAAAAACATCGTTATGTCAACGATTTATAGAAAGAAAGGAAGACCCCGATTTTCATCGAAGTCTTCCATTAATGTTAGGCCTTAGGTTTGTGGCACCTGAGGTCGTAGGTTCGATTCCCACCAACCGTACCATTCCGTTTCCATGCTATCCTTTCGATATCGAAGCGAAGACCGCGCGCCCTGGCACGTCTTCGTGGCCTGCAACGATCGGCGTGCGGCGGGAAGGATGAAACGTGCGACTGCCCTTCTTCACCATCGGCCATTCCAACCGTCCGCTTGAGGAATTCGTCGGCCTGTTGCAGGGCGCCGGGGTCGAGCGTCTCGTGGACATTCGCAAGATGCCGATGTCGCGCAGCAATCCGCAGTTCAATGCCGATACGCTGCCGGAAGCCCTTGCCGCCTTCCAGATATCCTATGAGCACATCGCCGCGCTGGGCGGCCTGCGCGGAAAGACAAAGGCCATGCCCGGCGACGTCAACGGCCTGTGGGAGAACAGGAGCTTCCACAACTATGCGGACTATGCGCTGTCGGCGGCGTTCCGCGAGGGGCTCGATCGTCTTTTGTCCGAAGGCCGCGAACGGCGATGTGCCATCATGTGCTCGGAAGCCGTCTGGTGGCGGTGCCACCGCCGCATCGTCACCGACTACCTGATCGCGGCGGGAGAAAGCGTCTTCCACATCATGGGCGAGGGCCGGCTGGAGCCGGCGCGC
>Ga0206102_1000318_pt1 | contig 16104 bp, 6 predicted proteins | sample 1B1Ametagenome_FD_148645 | JGI IMG/M metagenome (GOLD analysis project Ga0206102, IMG submission 148645) | Enriched microbial communities from leaf-cutter ant dump, University of Wisconsin, Madison, United States - 1B1A | ecosystem: Environmental > Terrestrial > Nest > Insects nest > Nest dump... | reverse complement strand
TTAGGTTGTCAGCATTTGACAGATCAGCTGTATAGGAAAACGACGGGAAATCACCGCGATAATCGACGGTTACACGATATGGCTCAATCGGGTCTTTACCCGAGATACCATCATTATCAATCCAGTTCCATGCAGGATTACCCTGTTGCAGAAAAGCTTCGCGCTGTTGTTTTTCCGCTTCGGCATAAACATAGCGAAAGCTGGCTTTTAAACCTTCCTGATTGTTGTAATCCAGTTGGAAGTTACTGTTAATAGCTCCTGTGCGATTAAGGGTATTGCGGGAAATAGACATAAAGTCAGGCGCAAATACTTCAGCGACCTGCAAGGTATAAATATGACGTGTTTGCTGTTCACGACTATCGGGCACACCATCATTATCGGTGTCAACGTCTTCATAATAAACAAAATCACCACCGTATTTTATCTGGGAGCCTGGCAGTAGTACGTTATAAAGGGCCTGGTCTTTATTGGTGGGCGCATACGCGGCATATTCGTCACCATACTGGCCATTTGGTGCCCTGAACTCTCCATTCACACCATAGGACCATGGGCTATTGGTACCACCAAATTCTGCTCCGACTTGTCGATCATATTGATCCATACGGGTATAGAAAACATCGGCTTTAGCAGTCCAATAATCACCGATATTAGCTTCAATAGTGAAGGAGCCACCTTCACGCTCACGGGTTACAAAGCTACTGGTAGCGCCATAGCTGCTTGGAACCAATATCCAATCATTCTCCACGTCACCGTTGCCATTTAAATCAAACGGATCGGAAGGCGTGCCGTTGCGTTGATCAAGGAACGCAAAATTTTGTTGCTGCCACATGGAGTAGTTAGCATTGTATGTATTCGTTTGGAATGCACTCAGGCTAACACCTACAACATCATTAAAGTTGTATCCCACAAACAAATTATAGTTTTCATCAGGGGAACGACTTGAGTAGGAGCCATCCTTATTAATTTCCTTATCGGAGCGCTCGCCCTGGGAGGCCTCTGCACGAAATTTTGCAGTTAGGCCATTTTCTAACGATAAAGGCTTGATAGTTTTTAGATCTACCACACCGGAAATACCACCAGGAATTTGTGAAGCAGTCTGGGATTTGTACACATCCACACCGCTAATCATAGATGCTGAGACGTCAGCAAAATTGGCACCTACATCGGTGATATTCCATGGGCTGAGAAATTGTTCACCATTGAGTGTTGTGAGCACCTGCGGCATACCGCGAATATTCAGACTGGTACCTTCGTTAGCTTCACGCTTGATCTGCACCCCGGTCACACGCTGCAAGGAATCGGTAATCGTAGTATCCGGAAGCTTACCGATATCTTCCGCTACGATCGCATCAACTACCGTCGAGGACTCACGTTTTATATCGATGGCTTTTGATTGCGATGCACGCACCCCGCGCACAATAACCTCTTCAACCAATGGATCATCACTGCTCGCCGTTGGATTCGTTGATTCCTGCTCCTGCGCATAAGCCGCACCGGAGGCAAAGGTCCAAATCGCGATGGCGAGTGCCTTTTTCCTGGTAGAGATACCGGGTCTTTCAATCATGATTGCTTCCTCATTTATCGTTTTGTGTTATTCGTTATCACCGGTCAATGCACAACAATACAAACCGGCAAGGCATAGCTAGCCCGTGGCTTTGTTATTGGTTGGAAGCCAAACGGGGTTGAGCAACAGCTCTGGAATTTTCAAGCCAATAGAAAGCCCATGGCCTGACAGTGATTGCGTGGGAAACTGGCGTGTGAAAATGCAGTAGATGCATGTGTTGGCATAGCGTGGATCTCCCGATAGGGTTTTATAGTTATTAATCGACATTTCCAGCCGCCAGCCGCCGGTATGTATCGCAATGGCGTCAGCGGCAAGTACCTGGGGGTTACCCGGCACCTTGTTGCCCCAATAATGGAACATTATGTAATCGGTTTCAACACAATAAATATGCTGATATAGAGGCCAAGCCTCGCTGTTTTCTCCCCATGTGGGTTTACGGAGGGAAGTCTAAACTGAAATAAAATCGTTATTTATGATTAAAATCAATGAATTATAAATAAGCACCCGATGGAGTCTTGGCACAGCTATATAACTTTATTTCCTAAATATAACTTATTTAAATTAAAAATATTATTTTTAAAAATGAAAAAATCTATGAAAAAAGATACCGGTTTCACAAATACGGCGAATTCTGTCACCTCAAGAAACAATTAGGGCCCCCATAAAACAAAACCCGGCGAGCCGGGTTTTGCTTGGACCTATACGCCCAAAGCAGGACTTAGAGGCGTACACGCAATCCCACGGCAATACGACGTTCCTGTACTGAAAGCGAGTGGAACTGGCTTTCAAATTGGGCATAGTTGCGGTAGTTGGTTTCCGTCAGGTTGGTGCCCTGCAGGTAAACCGTGAGGTTGTCGAGCAGGTCGTAGTTGACGGAAGCATCGAGATAACCGGCCGCCTCTGTCCAGTTGCCCAGGCTGATGGGGGCTTCATTGGTATTCAGCCCTACCCGGCCCTGGTAGATTTCGCTGCGCCAGTTGTAGGCGATACGCGTACTGAGCTTGTCGCCCTGGTACCAGAGGATGGCGTTGTACTGATGCTTGGAGTTGGACTGCAGGGGGAAGCTGTTACCTTCCAGGTCTTCATCACCGGAATCACTATCAGAGTAGGTGTAGTTGAACTCGATACCGGTATTGCCAAAGATACCTGGCAGGAAGTCAAACGGCTGCTTGTAGCCAAACTCGATACCCTTGAGGTCAGATGCAGATACGTTCTGGGTTGTCCAGACGTTGGCAGTACGGCGTACGACACCATCCGAGTCAGGATAGGCACGCGCTTCCTGCAGGGTTTCGGTTGCACTTTCCACATCGATCAGGAATACACCCACACCGAGGATAGCGCCATCTGCAAAGTACCATTCGGTAGACAGGTTCCAGTTATTGGCACGCCAGGGTTTAACGTAAGGGTTACCCTGGTCATTACCACCGCCGGGGCTGGTCACTACCTTGTACTTGCCATCCGCATCTTCACGGTCGCCATCGGGGGTATAAACCTTGTATTCCTGGTACCACAGGGTTTCACCTTCTCCCACATTGACCAGGTCGTTGCGGCTCATGGTTTTGCTGTAGCCAAAGCGAACGATGACATCATCATGGGGGAAGAAGTTGATGTTGGCTGACGGCAATACATCAACAAAGGAGGTCTTGGTTGTTTCGGTTCCCAGGGTTTTGTACATCACTTGCCAGCCCTGTGGCTGCCCCAGTGTGGCCTGGTAACCGCCACCGTAATAGGTCCCTTCCTGCGGAACTGCACCTGCGTCATATACGGCGTTAACCACCTCGCGACGGGTTTCGACAACGCGCACACCGACATTGCCCGAGAAGGGAAGCGCAGCGTCCCTATTTTCAAAATTGCCCTGTATATAGACAGACGCGGTATCTTCCACGACTGAGTAGGCCTTGGCCGGGTCCGCAAATTTTGTCGCACCGGGATAGATGAAGTTCATAAAGCCATTCACATCATCCAGCGATTTGGGGTCCAGTGCCGCAACACCGGACTCAAACCCTTTGAAGGGGCCGAAGTCGCTGTACGAAATCAACTGGCTTTGCAAGTCAGTGAAAGGGTCCTGGCCAAGCTGGGCATTGCCTTTAAAGTCGTACCAGTCAGGGTAGCGCTGCCACACATAATCACCGGGCAGCATTTGATACCAGTCCTCCTCGGGAACCGTCGGATCCGCCCAGGTGGAGTAGCGACCGGTAGGCGTCAGGTAATCATATTTCTTACTATCCACATCGCGGCGATCCAGGCGCACACCGAAATCCACAGAATTGAAGGTATTCCATTCGAATTCATAATGGCCGTCAGCGCGCAATACATCCATAGTTGCCTTGTCGGCTTGCCCGATGGCGAATGCCTGGAACAGGTTCAAACGATCAATACCGGACAGGTCTTCATTGTAAGAGAAGGTTGGATACTCTTTGGTGTAATCCACAGTGACCCAGAAGGGATCGCGCGGATCATTTTGATTATCCCCGTCAGCATCAATCCAATACCAGGCAGGGGTGCCCTGCTGGAAAGTCGCCTGCTCAAATTCTTTTTCCGCTTCGGCGTGTACGTAGCGCACACTGCCCGAAAAGGCACCGCCGTTATCAAATTCCAACTGGAAATTCGCATTGATGGCATCGGTGTGGTTTTGAATACTTTTGGTGGTCGCCTGGAAATCCGGTGCTTCGACAACCGCAACCTGTACAGAATGGATAACGCGCTCCGGTGTACTGCCCGAGGCGGGAACAACTGCTTCCTGGCGAGCCAGGGTGCCCGGGCGCAACACATCGTAATTGGAGTCGTTGCTACCGTTAAATTGGGTTTCTACACCGCGATCGTACTGATCCATCTTGGTATAGAACAGCTCACTGGTAAATTTGAGTGAGTCTGACAGGTTCGCCTGGAATGAGGTTGCAAGCCCCTGGCGCTCGCGCTCCATTACAAATGCCTTAACGCCATAACCGGCAGGCACCAGATAGCGATCATCCAGTTTGCCATTGCCGTTCAGGTCCAGCGGGTCGCCGCCGGAATTCACAAACCCGAGGCGCGAATCCTCATACATTTGATAGTTGGCTGCATTGGTATTGGAATGGAAGGCGCCCAACGTGAATGCGATATCACCGTTGTTCCAACCCACAAAGCCGTTGACATCATGGTTAGTGTCTTTGGTGATAGACCCTTCGGAACCTTCGATAGCGGCGGTAGCAGTCCAGCCCTCATCCAGATCCAGGCCACGGCGGGTTTTAAGATCCACGACACCGGAAATGCCTCCCGCTGTGGTAGAAGCCGATTGCGACTTCAACACATCCACACCGGACACCATGGAGGCTGGGATGTCAGAGTAGTTAGCCTGTACGCCGGTGATCGCCCATGGGCTGAGGAAAGCCTCGCCGTTCAGTGTGGTTAATACCTGTGGCATACCGCGGACGTTCAATACCGAACCCTCACCGGCGGTACGCTGGATTTGCACCCCGGTAACGCGCTGGAGTGAGTCGGCAATCGTTACGTCCGGCAGTTTGCCGATGTCTTCTGCCACAATCGAGTCAACAACATTCGCTGCGTTACGCTTAACATCCACGGCAGCTTTTTGTGAACCGCGAATACCGGTAACAACAATTTCTTCAATGTTTTCATCGCCCGTGCCCTGAGCCAGGGCCGGCATTCCCATAGCGGCCATGGACAGGGCAGCTACATAAATGGACAGTTTTTTCTTTTTAAATACCAGTGAGCTCATCGAATACCTCGCGCATGTGATGAGGCCGCAGCAACCTTTTTTCAGGCAAGGCCTATCCCTACAGGTAAAAACCCGTATTGGGAAAGGGCGCCAGAGTGGGATTAACTGCGGCTAGTGATTGGGTAGCGACATCCCTCTACCCTGTCTTGCAATAATTCTTATAGGGACGCTGTGATAGATAATCACGGGCGCCAATTCTGGCCAAAAATGTAACCGTTTACAACATTTTGTATGAAAATTTAGCGAATAAAAGCTGCTTAAATCAACATAACCCTATTAATAAAAAACCAACAAAAAATAAAAAATACTTTATTTTCAATAAATTACTGAAAAACAGATCAATTATTCACACATAAAAATTGACCAAAAGATCATTTTTTAATCGCAAAATTTGTATACGATTACAAAACTAAACACAGATAATCCAGGTAACAATGAGGGAAAAAGGATGGCGGATGGGGATAAGCACAGGACATAGCAGCAGGAACAATTGACCAAACCCGGGTAACGGATTTGGTCAATTGCCCTGGAAGGGCAAGGCAACCTACAAGGAAATAACCAGCGAATCCAGAATCAGCGGGGAATTCGGCTTTGGTGCGCCGAAAGTCCACATACCCGGCTCCCGGGTTAAACCGCGGTACGCCCCTTCACCGCCCTTGTCCCAGGTGGTGACATATACCTTAACCCCCTTCCAGGAAGGCAGACCGATAAGATCGGCATCGTATTGGAACCGGATGGTTTTCTTGTCCTTATCGACAAGGATACCCGGTGCAACACTAATCTTTTGTCCTTCTTTTGCCGCACTGGCACCATCGCTCAAATAAATATAATTGCCCCAACCATAGGCAATGTGTGCAAAGTTCCAACCGGATTTATCCGGGAAATTTGCCTGCAATAAGGGCAAGGCAGTGGCGCCCTTTGTATTGGGAATGGAAAAATAAATACTAAAGGCAACATGGTCAAAGTGGTTTGGTGGGTCCCACAGCGCGGAGACATCACACATCGCCAGGGTCATCTCCATGTACTTGCCACTGACAATCACCGATGCCTCGGTAATATCCATCTGGCATCCAATGGTGGGATGCAGGGGGCGACGGTATTTTCCATCCGGGCCGCGATCATCGCCCTTTTTATCCTTAACACGCCGCTGGCTATCGACCAGGTGATAACGCGCGGTGAACACCAGGGTTTCCGTCGCCAGGTTTTGTTCCGGCCAGTAAATTTCCAGGGTGTGTTTGTGCTCACCGTATTTATTGACGGGCACATCAACCGACCAACTGCCTTGCTCATCGGTAACGATCTCGGTGGCATTTTTCACCTGGCCATCCACAATCGCCAGCAGACGGGCTGATGGACGGGAAGCCTTACCTTCAAAATGCGCCGACCGCTGATTCACATAGGTTGCCACCGGCGTATCTATGGTTAAGGATGCACTGGACTCGGGGACTTGCTTACCCTCGTCAAGGGGTTCAGCTTCAAATACCATGATAGAGCGTGGCGGCATCAGTTTGGTCAGGGTACCGTCCGCCGCCGTATCAAACTGGCCGCTAATATTATGCGCAAATAACAGCTTCACCGTTTCCTTCGCAGAGAATCCCGTTGCCAGTTGGTTGAGCAGTGTTGGGTTATCCGATGAGTTAAACACCACAAAGACTTTTTTACCCTGGTACTGCCGGGTATAGGCCAGGATTCCCGGGCCATTTTCGCTGGATGCCAGGATATTCAAATCACCGCGCGAAAATACCAGATCACTTTTGCGCAGCTTTGCTAGCGACTGGATAAACAGATATAAATCAGACGCGGTATTAAATTGATCCTTTTCGTTTTTATAGCCTCCGCCAAACAGGGCGCGACGGGCATCCGAAAATCCTTGCTCATCGCCCTGGTAAATGGTCGGCAGGCCCGGTACGGTAAACATCAAGGCATAGGCTTGTTTAAAACCATCCAGGCTGCCGCCGGATAAAAAGCGTTCCACATCGTGGTTATCAATAAAATTTACTGCCAAATGCGGGTTGGGGTAATGCTCCATTTGGGCCTTTAAGCGATAGGCGATATAGGCTGTAGGGGCGCTACCGGCAAACACGCGATGGATATCTTTATAGAGCGGAAAGCCAATCGGGCCATCGATCAGGCGCGTATCCTGCTGATCGAGGTATTGCAGTATTTTCTTCTCACCTTCCAGGCCATAGGGGGATGAGGTCGAATACACCTCGCCAAAACTGAAAAAATGATCTTTCCCCAAGGACTTGGCAACCGCGCTCAATCCCTCCTTGCCGTACAAAAAGTCTGTATAAAAATCCGGCTCCACGTATTTAACGGTATCAATCCGGATGGCATCGACGCCGGTCTCTTTAATCCAGAAGGCGTAGGAATCCTTTAACGCATCGCGCACCACAGGGTTTTCCGTATTCAGGTCATTCAACATCCCGCTCTGGAAGGTTGTCTCTTGCACGCGATCCGAAAAATCCTTGATTTCCGGCGTCCAATGGTAAATGGCCGCAGCGCGGTGTGCAGGGTCGTTGATATTGTTCAGGCTAAAGGGATATTGCGTCGGGGCAGAGCCGGGCACAGCACCGGTATTGAGTGAAAAATAACGGGTTGGATCCTGCGCATCATAGCCACCCACGTAACTGAAAAAATTGCCAACGTGGTTAACAACAACATCCTGGATCAGGTACATGCCGCGCTGGTGCAATTGATGGGACAACAGACGATAATCCGCCAGGGTACCAAAATGTTCATCAACAGCTTTAAAGTCACGCGCCCAATAGCCGTGATAACCGCCGTAATTGACGCGCGGGTCCCACCACATGTTGGCCACTACCGGTGTGGTCCACAGTGCAGTAGCGCCCAGGTTCTGGATGTAATCCAATTGGCGGATGATGCCTTTGATATCACCACCACTAAAATGGCCATCAATTTGCGGGCCGTACTCTCCAGCGCCCTGGTCATTATTCGATGGGTCACCATCAAAAAAGCGATCGACCAGCACAAAGTAAATAATTTGATCTTGCCATTCCGGCGATGCAACTTGCAGGCTTAATTGTTTATTGCAATGGACATCATTAACCAAGGATGTCTTTTGCAAACAATCTTCCAACGAAGGCACTTCCGCTGAATGGGCAAAGGTCGTACACAACAGTGAGGCCGGCAATAGCATTGCCCCCCATAGCGGCGCTAGGTTCATAGCTATTTCCCTTATTATTAACAAAAAGAAATTGGGGCACCTGCACAGCCAGGTGTGCATGGTTCAATACTGCCACTCTCTCGACGGGAGAAAAATCTATGCAGAGAAAACGAACGAAAAAATGCCCCATTTAAACAGGGAGAGGATAATAAACCTGTTGCCGCCGCTCAATTGCCTACATACGTATTCATGGAGAAGCAGCCGGGTAAATCCCCTATATTCGGCGGGCATTTTACCTGGATGCACAGGGTGTTCCCTATTCGCACAAAATAGCGCAGAACACCGATAAACAGAATGGAATTAATTCATCTTTTATTTTCGCGCCATACCAAAGGACAGCTTCATGTTTAGACGAATTGCAGGATTTAGTCCAATTTTTTTAATGTTGTTTGGCAGTTCCCTGCCAACCATGGGTAATCCGGTCAAACGGGAGATACACCCGGATGCGGTTTTTTATAAAGAGCACAAACTGCGCGATGATGGGCTGGTTATCACCACAAACCAGGGCAATATACGCCTGCAGTTCAAGTCAGAGGCCGCTATTGAAGTGCTCTACAGAGCCGATAGCAAGCAATTGCCTTCCTTCGCCCTGGCCCAACCAGAATCCGCGATAAAAGCGCAGTTGACGGAAACCGAAAATCATCTGCAATTTTCCGGCGGGACCTTAACAGCCCGAATCCAAAAGCGTCCCTTTGCTATCTCCTATTATCGCGACAGTGAATTGCTGCTTGCCGAGGAATCCGGTTTTCAGGTCAATACCGATAAGATTAATTTCCGTTTCTACTTGTCACCCGGTGAAAAAATCCTCGGCGGTGGGCAACGCATCCTGGGTATGGACAGGCGCGGTCAACGCTTTCCACTTTATAACCGCGCCCATTACGGCTACAGCGATCACTCCGGCCAGATGTATTTCGGCCTGCCGGCAATCATGTCAAGCAAACAATATATCCTGGTGTTTGATAACTCAGCGTCAGGTGCTATGGATATCGGTAAAACAGAGAGCGATATACTCCAGCTGGAAGCCAAAAGCGGGCGCAGCGCTTATATCCTTGTTGCAGGTAATAGCTATCCCTCACTGATCGAAAACTTTACCCAGGTCACCGGAAGGCAACCTTTGCCACCGCGCTGGGCATTAGGCAGTTTTGCATCGCGCTTTGGCTATCGCAGCGAAGCGGAAACACGGGCCACAGTACAAAAATACAAAACCGAAGACTTCCCGCTTGACACCATAGTGCTGGACCTCTATTGGTTCGGCAAAGATATTAAAGGGCATATGGGCAACCTTGATTGGGACAAGGAAAACTTTCCCACGCCGCTCGACATGATGGCTGACTTTAAACAGCAAGGTGTCAAAACAGTTTTAATCACGGAACCATTTGTACTCACCTCATCAAAACGCTGGGATGATGCGGTCAAAGCCAAGGCCCTGGCCAAAGACCCGCAAGGCCAGCCTAAAGCCTTCGAACTCTATTTCGGCAATGGCGGCATTATTGATGTTTTTTCAAAAGAAGGTAGCCGCTGGTTTTCCTCTATTTATAAAGACTTATCCAAGCAAGGTGTAGCGGGCTGGTGGGGCGACCTGGGTGAACCGGAAATGCATCCGGAAGATACCCAGCACGCCATAGGTGATGCCGATACAGTGCACAATGCCTACGGTCACCGCTGGGCCGAAATGCTCTATCAACAACAGCTGGATCAATTTCCCGAATTGCGCCCATTCATTATGATGCGCGCCGGTTTTGTCGGCTCGCAACGCTATGGCATGATTCCCTGGACTGGCGATGTCAGTCGCACCTGGGGCGGATTGGCCTCACAGGTGGAACTGGCATTGCAAATGAGCCTGCTTGGCTTTGGTTATATCCACTCGGATCTAGGTGGATTTGCCGATGGTGAAACCCTCGATAAGGAAATGTATATTCGCTGGCTGCAATACGGTGTATTCCAACCGGTTTATCGCCCGCACGGCCAGGATCATATTCCCTCGGAACCGGTATTCCAGGATGAAGAGACCAAAGCCATATTGCGGCCCCTGGTAAAATTGCGCTACCGCATGCTGCCCTATATTTATACCGCCGCCTATCAAAACACACTTACCGGTATGCCGCTCATGCGCCCGCTCTTTTTCAGCGATGAAAAAAATCCGGCGCTGATTGATAACAAAACCAGTTATTTCTGGGGCGATTCACTCCTGGTCACACCGATAACCCAGGCCGGAGTTGAATCCGTCAGCATCCCCGCCCCCAAGGGTGTATGGTTTGATTTTTGGAAAGACACCCGCTACCAAACCGATGGTGCGCCACTGACCCTGCCAACCGATCTTCACACCATACCGGTGCTGGTGAAAGCCGGTGCGTTTATGCCCTATGTCCCTGCCGTTTCAACCACCGAAGACTATCGCAGTGACAGCCTTGAAATACATTACTATGCAGATGCCAGTGTTCCCCTGGCGCAGGGTGAAATCTTTGAAGACGATGGCAAAGACCCCAACAGTATCAAACGCAATCAGTTTGACCTGTTGACACTGCAAGCTACCCATACAGACAACCAACTGCATTTCCAATTGACGCGCACAGGCAAGGGTTATCGTGGCATGCCGGAGCGCCGGGCAACAACCCTGGTTATCCATAATGCCAGTGACCAATACCAGCATCTGGACATCAATGGAAAAACGATTGCCATTGCACAGGCTGATTGTGCAAGCACACCAGCCCTGGCGTGTTACGACCAGGAGCGTCGTCAGTTACAACTGGTGTTTACCTGGGGAAGAGAAGCGCTTAACCTCAGGTTGCATTAAGTCAGCATCGGGTCACGGGTAAATCTGACCCAATAAAAAAGCCCCCGCCATGATGGAGGGGGCTTTTTTATGCTACCAACAATCTAAATCGCAATAACCCAACGCGCTTAAAAAAGTGCAGCCATGGAGTTTTTCACTTCTGCAATCAAGTCAGGGTTAGTGATAGGTGCATCGAGCAACAATACACGCACACCATTGGCAGGAACATCCAGGGTCAGGCTTTTTTGCTTCTTACTGACCTGGAGTTTCTTGCCACTGAGCGCATCGCGCCACTGGCCGCTATTCAACATCTTATCCAGGGTAACCGACTCTGCGGCCTCACCTTTATTCAATACCACCAGGGCCGTTTGATTAACGCCATCCTGCTGGTAGATGCGATAGAAGCTGGCAATATTTCCTGCGAACACCAGGTTAACCTGCAATCCGCGCTGCAGGGAAACATTATCCTTGCGCACATGGGCAATGCGGGTCAGGTTGTTGTGAACAACATGGTTTTTAGCGGCATTGACACGCGCTTGTCCAAAATAATTGCGATTACCCTCATGCTCCTTCAGGCCGGTGGAGAAGTTGGCTTCGGAACCATAATAAATACAGGGAATACCGCGGCTGGTAAACAGCCAGTTATTGGCATTCACGAAACCGCGATCAGACGCATTCATGCGTGCCATATCATGGTTATCATAAAAAGTAACCAGTTCATAAGGGTTCTGGTACATACCATCCTTAAGGTGGAGATAAGACAAAATGGAAGCATAGTCGCTTTCATCATTCTCAAACACACTGGTTATGGCCTGGCGCCCAGGGAAATCCAAAACGCTGTATCCACCATTTTCCGGACGGGTGTGCTGTGCAATAAAGCTGGCTTCATAGGAATAGCTCTCACCGAACATAAACATATCCGGATGACGTTCGCGAATGCGATCCGCTACTTTTTTCCAGAAGTGATGGGGCATTTCCTTGATAGTATCAACGCGCAGGGCATAGGCACCCTGGTCAATCCATTTGAAATAGGAATTCACAAAATAATCCAGGACTTCCGGATTATTCTCATTGATGTCTGAAAGCTGTGCCAAACCGGGTTGGGTATTGAAAAATTTGTGCAGGGGATTGTTTGGGTCGAGCTTGTCGGGGTACAGGTTCTGGTGATCTGCCACCAACCTGCCCTGCTCGTCATAAAGCTTGCCCATGGACGCCTGGCTAACCGGCATGGAGTAAGACGGTGAACCATGGTTGGCCACAATGTCCAATACGTATTTCAGGTCATAGTCTTCACGCAGGATGCGGGTAAAGTCCGCAAATGCCAGATCCGGGGACTCCAGGTGTTCATCGACCTTGTAGAAATTAACGCCCCAGTAACCATGGTAACCGGTTTTACCGCCATCGGTGCCAACAGAACCGAATTTGGTAGGTTCCCCACCACTAAAAGCCTCATCAGGATTATCCACAATCGGCGTAGTCCACAGCGCGGTAAAGCCCATATCTTTAATATATTGGGCATTATTGATAATACCTTTGAAGTCTCCACCCATATAGCCAATATTGGCCTGCTTACCTTCCGGTCCGATCAGCGGAATATTAAAGGTTTTATATTTCCCACCCTGGTTGACCTGGTTATTATCAGGGTCGCCATCAACAAAGCGATCTGTCAGCAAAAAATAAATTTGTTCGCTGGCAAAAGGGTTGAGTGTTCCATAGGCGTTGAGGTTTGTCGCGTCCCTATTCGCAGAAGGGGGTGATGCGCAACTTGATAAAAACCCCAGAGCTGCCAGTGCCAGTAGTGATTTTTTCGTCATTATTTTATACATATTATCTACCTGAGTTATCTCACAATTTATTAAAAAACGAGATCCTTCTCGCCCCTTGCTCCCTGCCCGGTATCATCTAGGCAATCACTTGCTGATGGGAAGATAATTTACTTATCTCAACAGATTCTTCTGAAAAGTTTTTCAGCATCGTTAATGCATTGACCAGGAGGTCATCCGGCAATTCTTCCGGCTGCTTGATAAAACACCCCTGCCCCATGCGGGTTGGCAATACCAGGTTTACCGCATTGCGATGCAGGCACACATCATCAATCGATCCCTTGAGCGATTCAAGCGTACAGCACTCGTCAAAAATAGGTAAACCGACTTGTTTGAGCAGGGTAATGGCACGAATGCAATCATCACTTGCCATCATGCCTTTCAGCTGGGCAATACAACAGGATAAAGCCATATCGATACTCACTGCCTCTCCATGCTCAAGGCGATGATAGGTATCTGTTTCAAAGCGCATGCTAAAGGTATGACCGAAATCAACAATACGCTCCAATTGCACCTCCAGCAGATTGGGCTGTAACTCCTCAATCATGCGCAACATGGCATCGACATAAATACCGTAATCAATTTCACCGGGGTTAATCGCCGAACTGGTCGCATAAATATTTTCAAGGCGATCAAAGATACTTCTGTCCGTAACCAGCCCCATCTTAATCACCTCGGCCAATCCACAGCGCAGTTCGCGCAAGGGCAAGGTTTTCAGAAAACTGCTGTCGTTCAATGTGGCGTAGGCCGGATAGTAGGTTCCCAGGATATTTTTGGCATTGCCAAAATTAAGGCCGGTTTTAACACCAACGGCGACATCAACCTGGCCAACCAGGGTCGTGGGGATCTTGATATATTTAGTACCGCGACGGTACATGGATGCCGCAAACCCCACCAGGTCCAGGATAATGCCGCCGCCGATGGCCACAAACAGGCCATCGCGATCCAGGCGGAAATCCCTGGCCTCATTGCATATCATCATCAGTGCATCCATATTCTTGTTTTTCTCCGTTGAGGGAGAAATCACAATGCGATACTGGCCCTGTTGCAGGTGATGGGCCAAATAGGTATTGATATCCGCACCATACAGGTAATACACCGTTGGACTAACCACAAACAGTGCGCGCTTGTTGCCAACCAGATCGCTGAGCACAGCGTTTTTCACATCAAAGATATGTTCCTGGTTCAGGATCTGGTAACCGAAGTCTGCAAAGGCATCCACACTCAGGCGCCCGGCGCGCGAACGTGTACCGCCCGCCACAATATTGATATGTGCCATAAAAAATTACCCCGCGTAGTTAACCTGGCCGTTGCGATACACACCAATGCTGGTCAGTGATGGGTCCAGTGCCGCAGAGCGGAATCGCAAGTTAATGGATGTTCTGTCCTTGTTGGTAAAGTTATGGTTAACCCGATGGAAAGTCAGGCAATCACAAATAATCAAATCGCCAGCTTTGGGCGCAATCTTTACCGTACCGGGAATAGGGTCATGGGGTTCGCCAATAGGCAAACGGCCGGCCACATGGCTGCCAGGCACATAGTGCAATGCCCCCGAGTCCTCATCGATATCAAAGGGATAAATCAGGAAGTTATACATTTCTCCCGCTTTCACTTTTTCATGGTGTACATCCTGGTGCCAGGGAATCGCCTGGCCTTCGCTGGCTTTATTGTGCTGCACCAGTGACAGGTGGAACTCATGGCCCGCGGGAAAGATTTCCTGCAGCAAGAGTTTTAGCAGGGGGTCACCCGCCAGTTTTGCCAGGTAATCGAACTCACCTAATTTATTGACAAAGCAATAACTGGTCGACTGATACTTCTTAAAAAAATGCTCGGAATTGGTGCGATCGACCATCTTGGATTGATCGTCAATCAAGGCATGGATATCTGCCTGGATACCGGACAAAAACTCACCTTTAAAAAAAGCGGGAAGATGTACAACCCCCTGCTCATTAAACTTTTTTCGGTCAAATAAAAAACGGGCACTCATAAAAATTCCCTCATAGTTAAAGAGTTTATTTATCAATTAAAAATAGTGTTAAACGCCTCATCTACCTGATTGAGGCAAGCAAAGTATTTTATTATTTTGTTTTTATTCGCGATCAGCGGATTTATCAGGCAGGCAGTAACCACACCATCAAAATCCCGGGCTAAAATAGCGCGTAACATGCGCGTTTCAGCCAGTTTCATTTGTTGTACCCACATAAATTCCGGGTCTTTCACCAAGCGTATTGGCAGATCGTCAACGACCAAACAACCTGAATGAATGCTTGCATTAGCTTCGATCACCGTAGGTTCACCTAAAGAAAGCGGGCTTTCACACACCAGGTTGAGATATTCCTGATGAGGTAGCCCGGTAACCAATGCACGCAACAAAGGAGCTACTACCAATTCAAACCAGTGACATTCGCGCCGATGTAAAATGGCCATGACCTTGTCAAGGTTGGGGCCGTGCCGCTCGACACACTGATCCAGTTCCGCTTCTATATCCAGAAGCTGGGAGGCGCGATTGGCCTTCTGGCGCTGCTGTTGTACGGCCGTATCCTGTTCAAATAAGTAATGCCAGGAAATATTAAGCAGGTTATTAAAATAGCGATTAACATCCGGCTTGAATGGCAGTGGTGCGCGACAGAGTTCTGCCAGTTTATCCTCGCCTTTTACTTTGACGTCATAGAGATAACCGAAATGGTTAATACCAAAATAGCGCGCATCCACATCGGCAACAGCCACACCATAATAGTGTGCAATAGAATGACGCATCATCTGCGGGTAATCACAGATACCCACTACGGGAATGGCAAAGTGCCGCTTTATGTATTCCGTGACGATAGAACACGGGTTGGTAAAATTAATAAATTGATATGAACCCTGTTTTTGCTGTATCAATTCCAAAAAAGGTTTAAGGGCGGTTATCGTCCTGACCGCATTACTGGCGCCGACAATCCCCAGTGTCTCATCCGCAAACAGCCCCACATCCAGTGCTATTTTTTCGTCCTGGTCACGGCTTTTTAACCCGCCAAAACGCATCTGGTTAAAGATCAG
>Ga0206102_1000316_pt1 | contig 16135 bp, 18 predicted proteins | sample 1B1Ametagenome_FD_148645 | JGI IMG/M metagenome (GOLD analysis project Ga0206102, IMG submission 148645) | Enriched microbial communities from leaf-cutter ant dump, University of Wisconsin, Madison, United States - 1B1A | ecosystem: Environmental > Terrestrial > Nest > Insects nest > Nest dump... | reverse complement strand
GCCCGCGGCAGCCAGGCCATCGCCGTACAGCATGCGGGTGTTATCGGCATAGAACAGCGCATTCTCGATACCGGCAAAGCCGGTGCCCTTGCCGCGCTTGATCACGATCACGTGCTTCGCCGCGCTGACATCGAGGATCGGCATGCCGTAGATCGGCGAGGCCGGGTCGGTCTTCGCCAGCGGATTCACCACGTCGTTCGCGCCGATCACCAGTGCCACGTCGGTGGCCGGAAATTCCGGGTTGATCTCGTCCATGTCCTCGATCAGGTCATACGGCACGCCGGCCTCGGCCAGCAGCACGTTCATGTGCCCGGGCATGCGGCCAGCCACCGGATGGATCGCGAACTTCACCTTCACCCCGCGCTTGATCAGCAACTGGGCAAACTCCCATACCTTGTGCTGCGCCTGCGCTACCGCCAGGCCATAGCCGGGCACGACCACCACGCGCTCGGCGTAGGCCATCATCACGGCCGCATCGCTGGCCTCGACCGGCTTTTGCGCGCCCTCGATCGCCTGCGCCGCGCCGCCTGCCGCGCCGAAACTGCCGAACAGCACATTGCCGATCGAACGGTTCATCGCCTTGGCCATCAACTGGGTCAGCAGGGTACCGGCCGCACCGACCACCATGCCGGCGATGATCATCGCCTCGTTGCCCAGCACGAAACCCTCGAACGACACCGCCAGGCCGGTGAACGCGTTGTACAGCGAGATCACCACCGGCATGTCGGCACCGCCGATCGGCAGCGTCATCAGCAGTCCGAACAGCAATGCCAGCGCGAAGAACAGCGCGATCATGGGAACGCTGACATGACCACACGCCAGCACCACGCCCACGGCGACAGCCGCCGCCAGCAGCAGCGTGTTCACCACGCGCTGGCCGGGGAACACGAAGCGCTTGTCCAGCCAGCCCTGCAGCTTGGCGAACGCGATCAGCGAACCGGAAAAGCTCACCGTGCCGATCAGCGCGCCCAGCACGCCCAGCGACAGTTCCACCGGCGACAGCAGCGGCAAGGTGCCGGGTGTCGACTGCAGCAAACCCAGAGCACGTGCGTGGCCGATCAGCTCGACCGCGCCGATCGCCGCCGCCGCGCCACCACCCATGCCGTTGTACAGCGCCACCATCTGCGGCATCGCCGTCATCGCCACGCGGCGACCGGTCCACCACGCCGCACTGACGCCGATGAGCACCGCGGCAACGATCAGCCCGCGGTTGTGCATGTCCGGCAGGAAAAACGTGGCCAGCACCGCCAGCAGCATGCCCACACCGGCCCATACGATGCCGCCGCGCGCCGTGCGCGGCGAGCTCATGCGCTTCAGGCCCAGGATGAACAGCAGCGCCGCGAGGAAATAGCAGGCCTTGATCAACGTCGGCAACAGGCTCATCCCCGCTCTCCCTTGCCGGCGCCCGGCTTGCTCGACTTGAACATCTCCAGCATCCGCTCGGTGACCACGTAGCCGCCCGCCGCATTGCCGGCGCCGAGCAGCACGCCAATGAAGCCGATGGTTGTCTCGAACGGCGTTTGCGCATGACCGAGCGCGATCATCGCGCCCACCAGCACGATGCCGTGAATGAAGTTGGAGCCGGACATCAGCGGCGTATGCAGGATCACCGGCACCCGCGCGATGATCTCGTAACCGCAGAACGCGGCCAGCATGAAGATGTAAAGTGCCAGGAAACCGTCGATCATGACCCACCCTGTCAGGAACTTGGTCCACGCATCATACGGTTGTCCGTCAACCGGCGCGAGCTTGCCGCGTTCAAGCATGGAGTCGAACGATGGAGTCCGAAAATGCCGCACGCGACGCCACGGGCACAACGGCCATGAACAGCGCCATCGGCGCGCTCGACGCGGACATGCCGCTGGACGAGGCCACGCCGGCCACCCTGGACGCGTTTCTGGCGCAGGTCGAGCGTCGCGCGTTCCGCATGGCGGAAATGCAGCTGCGTCACCGCGAAGACGCCATGGACGCGGTGCAGGACGCCATGCTCCGGCTGGTCCGGCATTACCGCGACAAGCCCGCCACGGAATGGGCGCCGCTGTTCTGGGGCATTCTGCGGCGGCGCGTGGTCGACCTGCAGCGGCGGCGCAAGGTGCGCTCGATCGTGGTGGGCTGGCTCGGCGGCGGCCACGACAGGGACGGCGACGAACTGCCGGCATGGGAGCCCGCGGACGAGGGTCCGGGACCACTTGACCGGCTGCACGACATGCAGTCCTACGCCGACATGGCCGCCGCGCTGAACGCCCTGCCGCGGCGCCAGCGCGAAGCATTCATGCTGCGCATGCTGGAAGGTCTGGACGGCAAGGAAACGGCGCAAGCCATGGGCTGCAGCGAAGGCAGCGTGAAAACCCATCTGTCGCGCGCCATGCACACACTGCGCGACCAACTGGAGAACTGGCGATGAACATGCCCGACACCGAGTCCACCCGGCCTGGTGATCGATCCGGCAGTCTGGCGGGCGACCTGTCCGATCGACGGCTGCAGCAGCGCGCCCGCGAGCTCTACCGCGAAGCCGGCCGACGCGTCGACCCGGCCACCGCCGGGCGATTGCGCGCGGCCCGTCGGCGGGCGCTGGAGACGGCGGACAAGCCGTCGCTCCCGGTCAACCGTTGGCTGATTCCGTCCGGCGCCGTCGCCGTGATCGCGCTGGCGACGCTGATGCTGTGGCAGCCACTGCCACAAGGCGGCAAGCCGGCCGCCGCAAGCGTCGACACGGCCGCCGACCTCGACAACGACTTGCCGCCGGATGCCGACAAGGTCGACCCGGTGCTCTACCAGAACCTCGATTTCTACACCTGGCTGGCATCCGCCGACAGCCACCCGACGACGCGCTGAGTCATGAAGCCACTACGCCGCATCGTGCTTTCCCTGCTGCTGGCCGGCGTGCTCGGCAGTGCCTTTGCCGCGCCACCTCCACCAGATGACGCGCCTCCGCCGCCATCATGGAGCAGCCTCTCCGCCGCCCAGCGCGACGTGCTGGCACCGCTGCAGCACGAGTGGGACACCCTGTCGCCGCGCAAACGCGAGCACATGCTCCATCGCGCCGAACATTGGGCCACGCTGCCACCGGAAAAGCGCGCGGAAATCCGCCAGCGCATCGCCCGCTGGCAGCAGATGACACCGGATCAGCGCCGGCAGGCGCGCGCCAACATGCGCGAGTTCCACAAGATGTCGCGCGAGCAGCGCGAACAGCTGCACGCCACGTTCGAGCATTTCCAGAACCTGCCGCCACCGCAACGCGAACAGCTGATACGCGAGTGGCACGCGTTGACGCCGCAACAACGGCTGGAGTGGCGCGGGCCGCCGCATGCGGACCACCCCCCGGAAGACCATCCATCGCACCAGGCGCCACCGCCCGCGCACCCCTGACCGCCGGCCCGAACCACGGCGCATCCGCCACAGCGGGAGCCGCGCCGCTCAGGCCGTGAAGCGGGCCTCACCGGCATGGCTCACGCAACTCTTTGCCACCAGCTCATCCTCGAAATCCGGCGCGAGCGTGCCGTCACGCAACAGCAGCTCGCCAAAATTGAAGACATTGCGGGCGTACATTTCCGAAGCGTGCAGAGGCGCGCCGGCCGGCAGGTTCAACGGGCCCAGAATCGTCACGCCGGCATGCTCCACCCGCTGGCCTGGCTGGGTAAGTTCGCAATTGCCGCCACCCTCGGCCGCGAGATCCACGATCAATGCGCCGGGCTTCATGCCCTCGACCATGGCCGCGCTGAGAATCTTCGGCGCCGGCCGGCCCGGCACGGCGGCGGTGGTCACGATCACGTCAATGGATTTCAGATGCTCGGCCAGCGCCTGCTGCTGCGCGACGCGCTCCTCGGCCGACAACTCGCGCGCGTAACCGCCGCTGCCCGCGGCGCTGACGCCCAGCTCCAGGAATTTCGCACCGAGCGATTCCACCTGTTCGCGGGTTTCCGGGCGCACGTCGTAGCCTTCCGTTTGCGCACCGAGCCGGCGCGCCGTGGCGATAGCCTGCAACCCGGCCACGCCGGCACCGATCACCAGCACCTTGGACGGCCGGATGGTACCGGCGGCGGTGGTCAGCATCGGGAAGAATTTCGATGAGGCCTCGGCCGCGATCAGCATGGCGCGATAGCCCGCCACCGCCGCTTGCGAGCTGAGCACGTCCATCGCCTGCGCCCGCGTGGTTCGCGGCAGCAGCTCCAGCGAAAAGGCCGTCAGCTTTCCGTTGACGAGCACCGCCATGCGCGCGGACGCCCCGTGCGGACGCAGCTGACCCACGACCACGCTGCCGGGCCGCAGCCGCGCCAGCGCCGCGTCGTCCGGCGGCAACACGCAAGCAAGCAGATCAGCCTGCGCCAGCACGGCGGCGGCATCGGCGAATTCGACATCCGCATAAGCCGCATCGGGAAAGCCGGCGGCACGCCCCGCATCATGCTGCAACAGGACCCGTACACCCCTGGCCCGCCATTTCTTCGCCATCTCGGGCGTGATCGCCACGCGTCGTTCCCCTGCGGCGGTTTCACACAAGGCGGCTACGGTCATCGACATCGGACGTTCCCTGCTGGAGAGTTGGGTTATCTTAGCGTGACTCATGGGCGCATTTGCCTGGCGCGCGATGTTCCAGCCGCCGTCTACGCGCCCGCTGCCTGCGTGGATGAAACCGGTGCCGCTACCCCGCAAAACGTCCGAAGACCTGCTGGCCCTGGCGCGTGACGCACGCGACCGCGCCTACGCACCCTATTCGAAATTCAAGGTGGGCGCCGCGCTGCTCTGCCGGGACGGCCGCCCATTCCGCGGCTGCAACGTGGAGAACGCCGCCTATGGCCTGTGCAACTGCGCCGAGCGCACGGCGCTTTTCAGCGCGGTGGCGGCCGGCTGCCAGCCCGGCGATTTCGCCGCGCTGGCCGTGGTCACCGACACCGACGCCGTCGCCAGCCCGTGTGGCGCATGCCGCCAGGTCATGGCCGAACTGTGCGACGCGCAGATGCCTGTGCTGCTGGCCAACCTGCGCGGGGACGTATCGGAAACCACGGTGAACGCATTGCTGCCCGGTGCGTTCAAGTTGTCCTGGTGACCGCGCGATCACTTGGTTTCCGTGGCTTGCGCTCCTAGCATGGGCGTCCCTGCATCACCGAGTTCCCCATGCTTTCCGCGCTGACCCTGCTGCAGCAACGCCACTCCGTTCCCGCGCCGCAACTGGGCGCGCCCGCCCCCGACGAAGCGACACTGCGGACACTGCTCGCAGCGGCGGTGCGGGTGCCCGACCACGGCAAGCTGGTGCCGTTCCGCCTGATCCGGCTGCAGGGCCAGGCCAAGCTGCGGTTCGGCGAGAAACTGGTGGCGCTGTCACTTGGCAAGCACCCGGACATCTCCGACGCCAAGCTGGACAAGGACCGCCGCCGCTACCTCTTTGCGCCGCTGGTGATCGTGGTGGTCGCGCGCATCGACACGCACACCAAGGTGCCGGTCATCGAACAGCAGCTGTCCGCCGGCTGCGTGGCGCACAACCTGCTGCTGGGCGCGCACGCCCTGGGTTTCGGTGCGCAGTGGCTCACCGGCTGGGCCGCCTACGACCGTGATGCCGCCGCCATCCTGGGCCTGGCCGACAACGAGCAGGTGATCGGTTTCGTCCATATCGGCACGCCGCAAGTGGAAACGGCCGATCGCGACCGGCCCGCACTGGACGACCTGCTCACCACCTGGAAGGCATGAATTGGACAGCGTGATGCCCACCGCCCATCTGGTGGACGGCAGCCTCTATGTCTTTCGCGCCTGGCATTCCATGCCGGACGAGTTTTTCGATGCCGATGGACAATCGATCAACGCCGTGCACGGATTCACCCGCTTCCTGTGCGAGCTGCTGGAGCGGGCGCAGCCGGAGCACATCGCGGTGGCCTTCGACGCCTCGCTGACCAGCTCGTTCCGCAACGCGATCTACCCCGCCTACAAGGCCAACCGCGAACTGCCGCCGCCGTCGCTGGAGCGCCAGTTCGTGCAATGCCGCGCGGTGACCGAGGCGCTCGGCATCTGCATGATGATCGACCACGCCTACGAAGCCGACGACCTGATCGGCAGCACCGCCTGGAACCTGCGCATGCAGGGCTGGCGCAGTGTCATCGTGTCGGCCGACAAGGATTTCGGCCAGTTGCTGGGCGAACACGACGAACAATGGGATTACGCGCGCAACCTGCGCTGGGGACCCGACGGCGTGCATGAAAAGCTGGGGGTGCACCCGCACCAGGTCGCCGACTACCTGGCGCTGTGCGGTGACGCGGTCGACAACATCCCCGGCGTGCCCGGCGTGGGCGCGAAAACCGCCGCCGCCCTGCTCGCCCATTTCGGCAGCCTCGACAGCCTGCTCGACCGCGTCGACGAGGTGGCCTTCCTGCGTTTGCGCGGCGCGGCCAGTTGCGCCATCAAGCTGCGCGAACACGCGGAGCACGCGCGAACCTACCGGCGACTGACGCGGATCGCGCTGGATGCCCCGTGTGCCACCACGGCGCAGGCACTGCAGCGACAGCCGGCCGACCCCGCCGTGCTGGAGGCGTTGTGCGAACAGCTGCGGTTCGGCGCCTTCACCCGCAGTCGCCTGCGCGCCTTGCTGCGCTGAGGGAGCGTGCCCGGGCGCGCATGGCCGGACACGATCCCCGCAAGCCCCGGCGCTCCGGTTGTTGCCCGGGCCGCGCGGTATCACCATGGCGGCCTCCCCTGAACCGGCGACCGATGATGAACAAACCCGCTGAAAACGTGCCCGCCGATGCGCACGCTCCCGTGGAAACCCTGTACGAAGGCCGTTGGCTCAGCCTGCGCAGGCGCGGCCGCTGGGAGTACGCGGAACGCAACAACCCCGGCGGCGCCGTGATCATCCTGGCGGTGACGCCACAGGACAAGGTGCTGTTCGTCGAGCAATACCGGGTGTCGATCCTGCAGAACACCATCGAGATGCCTGCCGGCCTGGTCGGCGACCTGCCGGATCAGGTCGACGAGGGCGTGCTGCTGGCCGCCCGGCGCGAGCTTGAGGAGGAAACCGGCTACCGCTGCCAGCGCGTGGAATTCATCCACGCAGGGCCATCGTCATCGGGCATGAGCACGGAGATGATCGCGTTCGTGCGCGCGTGGGAGCTGGAAAAAGTCGGCCCCGGCGGTGGTGACGAAACGGAAAACATCGTCGTCCACGAAGTGCCCCGGCAAGACGCTGGCGCCTGGCTGTTCGCGCGCGCCGCCGCGGGTTACTCGATCGATCCGAAGCTGTTCGCCGGCCTGTGGTTCATCGAACACGGCACGATGCGGGGGTAAAACCCGCATTTGTGAAAAAAGAGCTAAAGATTTTCGCCAGGATGCCGCCATGGGTATGCCGACCCACATCGGCTCCCCCTCCCCAACAGATGGATCCGTCCCCATGAAAATCCTGCTTGCTTCCGCTCTTTTGTTGCTGTCGCCGCTGGCCGCTAACGCCTGCGCACCCACCGATTTCGCCATCACCGCGTTCAAGCCGGAAATCCCCGCCTCCGGCTCCAACATGCACCTGCGCCTCAGCGGCGAGCTGGCCAACCACTGCAGCACCGCCTCGGCGGCCCAGATCCGGATCGAAGCGAAGGATGCCAGCGGCAAGGTGCTGCAGAGCAAGGAAGGCTGGCCGGCCGGTACTTCCAACATCGCGCCGGGCGAAACGGCCAAGTTCGACCTCGGTCGCCTGTTCCGTTACCAGCCGGCCATGGAAACCTACACCGTCAGCATCGTCGACGTGCGCGCCTGGTAAGCACCAGCCGGGACTGCCGCCGCACAGGCGGCGGCATCCCCGCGTGAGGCGAACGGTGACCGCCGCAACGGCAACCATCACGGGAAAACCGTTGTCCACCATGGTGCCGGGTCGCATCGCCGCGACGGAGCGGCCGGCACAAACCGCGCGCGCGGCTGGCTAAAGAATTCCGAGGCATGGCCGATCAGGGACATATCGACCTGTATCAGCTTTGTACGGACGGACACTTGCCAATGAAAACGCTAATTGCCGCCACGCTGTTGTTGTTGCTGCCCATGGGTGCCCATGCCGGCTGCACCATCAAGGACTTCTCGATCGAGAACTTCACGCCGGGTTTGGCCAGCGTGGGGTCGTCCACTCGCATCTCCCTGCGCGGCGACCTGGTCAACCATTGCGCCGAAGCGGCCGCCGGCCAGATCCGCATCGACATCAAGGATGACAAGGGCACCGTGCTGCAGAGCAAGGACGTATGGCCCGCGGGCACCGGCAACGTGGCGGCGGGCGACAGGGTCCACTTCGACGTGGGCCGCCTGTTCCGCTACAAGGACGGCATGAGCGCCTTCACCGCCACGATCACGGATGTCCGCATCTGGTAAACCGCCACACGTCACGCAGAAAAGGAAAAGGCTCCGGAAGGAGCCTTTTCTTTGCTTGCCACCCGGCCTTCCGACATCGGCGGGCAGATGCCGCGGCCGCCGTGGCCGCACCTGCCGTTCAGTGCAGCACGAACAGCTTGTCGAAGCCGGCCACGCGCAGGGTGCCACGGAGTTCGGCGTCGGCATTGACGATGCGTATGTCGGCCTTGTCCGCACCCGCATGTTCGCGCAGCAACAACAGCATGCCCAGCGCGGAGCTGTCCATGCTGCTCACTTCGCTGAAATCGATGACGTAACTGCGGGCGGCGCCATCGCGCAGGCAGGCATCGTGGAATTCGCGATGAATGCTGAAGTCGAACCGCTCGCCCAGTTGCAGGGTGAGGCAATCGTTGTCGCTGTCGTGGTGGACGATCATGATGGGCTCCTCAGAATAGCTCGATCTCGCCCGCGTCCATCGAGCTTTGCAAGGCCGGACCGCGCGAGCGCAGCCGGGCTTTCTCGCGCTGGATGGCCAGGCGGCTGCGCAGCCGTTGCGCGTGGGCCTGCAGCACCTCGGCATCGTCCGACCCGCAGGCCAGCTCCTCGATGTCGCGGGTGCACTCGGCGGTGATTTCCTGCAGCTCCATCAGGCGCGTGCGGGTCTGGTTGATCAGCTGGCTGAGGATGTCCTCGAACTGCAGCGAACGCACGGTGGTGGACACGTCGCTCCCCAGGCCGCGGCTGATCTCCACCACCTGGTCGGCCACCGCACTGGTGCGCGCATCGGTCTCGGTGACGTGGGCCATCATGGCGTCGATGCCGCCCTTGGCCGACAGCGCCACGTTCAGATCCTGCGACGCCATGGTGCCCACCAGCCCGCGCAACTGCTCCATCGCGGCGCGGGCGCGCTCGACATGGCTGCCGATCTGCTCGTTGAACTGGTTGGAGTTGCTGGCCAGGTTGCGGATCTCGCCGGCCACCACCGCGAAGCCGCGGCCCGATTCGCCCGCGCGCGCCGCCTCGATCGCGGCGTTCAGCGCCAGCAGGTTGGTTTCCTCGGCAATGGTGTTGACGTTGCGCAGCAGGCCGAACACGGCGTCCATTTCCTTGGCCATGCCGTCGATGCGGTAGACGATGCGCAGGCTCTCGCGCGACATCTGCACGATCATGCTCACGAAGTGCTGCAGCAGGTCGGCGGTGCGCGCGGCGAAATCCTGCACCGAAACGTCGCCGTCCTGTCCGCCGATGATCTGCTTCAGCAGCGACTGCTGCAGCGCGGTCTTGTTGGACAGGCCATCGAAACCGCCGCCCAGTTCGAGCACCGCATCGCGCAGCAGATCCAGGCCCTGGTGAAGTTCGCGGGTGGCGTGGCCGAGCTCGTCCACCAGGGCGCCGCGCATGTCGTCCAGCGCCTCGCGCACCGGCTCGACGTTGCCGGTCGCCGCGGGTGCCGGCCCGGCGTCGCGTGGCCGGCTTTCGACGATCCACACGATGGTGAGCAGCACGATCAGCAACGGCGCCAGCCAGGCCTCATGCAGGAACAGGGCGAGCAGCAGCGCGATCGCGCTGGCCAGCCCGCCGTAGACAGGATATTTGGTGAGTTGGGGGGCAGTGAAAAGCATGGGTGCGATCCGCAAGTCTGGCGCGCTAGGCGCTTACGTGAATTTGATGCGCCAGCGTGAGCAGGCGCGCGGCAATATGGTCCAGCGGCTGCATCTCGCTGGCCGCCCCGAGCTTCCAGGCCGCGCCGGGCATGCCCCAGACGACCGAGCTCTCCTCATCCTGCACCAGCGTGGTGGCACCCGCCTGCTGCAACTCCAGCAGGCCGCGCGCGCCGTCGTCACCCATGCCGGTAAGCAGCACCGCGACCGTGGCCGCACCGGCGCTGGCGGCCAGCGAGCGGAACAGCACGTCCACGCTGGGCTTGTGCCGGTTCACCGGCGGGCCATCGTGCAGGCGGCACACGTAGCGGGCACCGTCCCACATCACCAGCAGGTGGTGGCTGCCCGGCGCGATGTAGGCGTGGCCGGTCTGGATCGGCTGGCCGTCGCGGGCCTCGCATACGCGCATCGCCGAGCAGCGATCCATGCGTGCCGCGAACGGGCCGCTGAACGCGGCCGGGATGTGCTGGGTCACCAGGATCGGCGGTGCATCGGGCGGCATCGCCTCCAGCAGCACGCGCACCGCTTCGGTGCCGCCGGTCGATGCGCCTACCGCGATGATCGGGCTGCCGCCACGCGTCCCCGCCGTCTGCGCCCGCGGCAGCACGGCATCGGCCGACAATCGCGGCGGCACGTCCAGCTTGCGCACCGCGGTGCGGGCGCGCGGCCGCGTGGTGGCCGCCATCTTCACCTTGTGGCAGATCTCCTGCGCGCTTTCGCCGAAGCGGCTGGCCAGGTCGCTGTCGGGCTTGGCGAAGAAATCCACCGCGCCCAGTTCCAGCGCGCGCAAGGTCACGTCCGCACCCTCGACGGTCAACGACGACACCATCACCACCGGCATCGGCCGCAACCGCATCAGGTTTTCCAGAAAGGTGAGGCCGTCCATGCGCGGCATCTCGACATCCAGCGTGAGCACGTGCGGGTTCAGCTGCTTGATCTTCTCGCGCGCGATCAACGGATCGGCGGCGGTGCCGACCACTTCGATCGCCGGATCGCAGGCAAGCATGGTCGACATCAGCTTGCGCACCAATGCGGAGTCGTCGACCACCAGAACACGCACTCTTTCCATGTTGTCCATCACCTTGCCGTGTAACCCAAACCCTGTCGCATGCGACAGCACTGTCGATCCGCGTGCCTGCCGCCGCGGCCGCTAGAACAACTCGACCTCACCCTTTATCGGATCATTTGCCAAACGCTTGAGGTAACCGCGCTCGTCGGCCACCAGCGCCACGTCGTCGCGACGGCGCAACTGACGCACCCGCACGCGACCACTTTGCGGGAAGAACTGCACCTGCCGGGGATAGATGTCGCCCAGGTCGGAGGCGCACAGGTTGAGCTTCTCGGTCGCGATGTAGCGCTGCACGAACTCGATGTTGCGCTGCCCGACGTCGCTGAGCTGGGCCAGCACGCGGCCGCCGCCGAAAATCTTCACCTGCAGGTCGGCCCGCTGTCCGCCGGCATTGAGGACACCGTTGATCAGTTGCTCCATCGCATCGCTGCCGTAGCGCGCCGCACGGCTGATGGTGGACGACCAGCCGTCACGCTCGCCCAGCGGCTCGGGCAGCATGAAGTGATTCATGCCGCCGATGCCCCGGCGGGGGTCGTGAATGCAGGCCGATACGCAGGACCCCAGCACGGTGGTGACGAGTTCTTCCTGGGTGCTGACATACAGCTCGCCCGGCAGGACTTTCACCGTCATGCACGCGCTGACCGGGTCCCAGTATCGACGCAGGTGCTCGAAACCGGGGAGCGCGCGCGGCTGCGCCGCCGGGGGTTTCGCTAGGATCGAGATATTCATCCGCGCTTCCGGTAGACCGTACGTCCGATCAGTTCGAAGTCGTCGTTGATGCCATGCAGCGATTCGGAGTGACCGAGAAAGAGATAACCGCCCACCGGCAACAATTGCGCGTAGCGGCGAAACAGGCGCTGCTTGGTGGGCTGATCGAAATAGATCACCACGTTGCGGCAGAAAATGGCATCGAACGGCCCGCTCATGGGCCAGTCGTGCAGAAGGTTCAGCGGCTGGATCGTCACCAGCTCGCGCAGTTTCGGATGCACGCTGACCAGGCCTTCGTACTCGCCGGCACCGCGCAGCAACCAGCGCCGGCAGCGTTCCGCACTGATGCCGCCGATGCGGTCCAGCGGATAGACACCCTTGCGCGCGGTGGCCAGTGCCTGCGGCGACAGGTCGGTGGCCAGGATCTTCGCATCCAGCGTGCTGTTCTCGCGCGCCAGCGCCTCGGCCAGCACCATCGCCAGCGCGTAGGGCTCCTCGCCACTGGAGCACCCGGCCGACCATATCCGCAGGCGGTCGCCGGCACGCTGCTTGTGCGCCAGCCATGCGGGCAGCAGCTGGTTCTCCAGCAGTTCGTAGTGATGCGCCTCGCGGAAAAAGCTGGTGACGTTGGTGCTGATCGCGCTGGCCAGTTCGCCCAGCTCGGCGGCGGGGTCATGCCGCAGCACGTCGCAGTACTCGGCAAAGTTCTTCAGGCCCAGTGCGCGAAGCCGCCGCAACAGGCGACCTTGCACGAGCTGATGCTTGTGGTCGCCCAGCGAAATGCCGCAATGCTCCAGCACGAAACGGCGCAGGAACTCGAACTCCGCGCTTTGCAGCACCGGTCCGTTGCTGCCCGCCGCAGCCGGATCGACATTCGCCGGAGCGGACAACACGCTCACTCAGAATTCCTTCCACACGCCGTTGGCACTGCCAGCCTCGACGGTCGCCTGCGATGCCTTTGGTGCGGGGGGTGCGTTGCGCATGGCGGCGAACACGGCCTCGGTGGCCACCGCCACCTTCTGCGTGCGCGCCTGTGCCGCCACGGCGGCCACCGCCTCGCCGTCGTCGCTCAGGCGGAAGAAGCCGACCTGGCGACTCAGCTCCCCGGCCTGCTCCTGCATTGCGCGGGCGGCGGCTGATGCCTCTTCCACCAGCGCCGCGTTCTGCTGGGTCATCTCGTCCATCTGCATCACGGCGTTGTTGACCTGATCGATGCCGGCGGACTGCTCCTGGCTGGCGGCGGCGATCTCGGCCACGATGTCGGTGACCTTCTTCACGCTGTCCACGATCTCGGACAGTGCCTTGCCGGACTGGTTGACCAGTTCCGAACCGCTGCGCACTTTCTCGGCACTGTCGGCGATCAGGCCCTTGATCTCCTTGGCCGCACCGGCGCTGCGTTGCGCCAGGCTGCGTACCTCGGTGGCGACCACGGCGAAGCCGCGGCCCTGCTCGCCGGCACGTGCCGCTTCCACCGCGGCGTTCAGCGCCAGCAGATTGGTCTGGAAGGCGATCTCCTGGATCAGGCCCACGATGTCGGCGATCTTGCCGCTGGAGGCGTTGATCTCTTCCATCGCGGCGATGGCGCGAGCGGCCACCTCGCCGCCGCGCTCGGCCTGCTCGCGGGCGCCGCGGGCCAGCTGGTTGGCGTGGCTGGCGTTCTCGGCGTTCTGCTTCACGGTGGAGGTCATCTCCTCCATCGACGAGGCGGTTTCTTCCAGGTTGGACGCCTGCTGCTGCGTACGCTGGCTGAGGTCGTCGTTGCCGCGGGCGATTTCCTGTGCCGCCGTGTTGACGGCCTCGGAGCCCTGGCGCACTTCGCCCACGATGGCGCTGAGGCGGCTGTCCATGGTGCGGAAGGCGTTCAGCAGCTTGCCCAGTTCGTCATCGCGGCCCGTCTTGATCTCATGACCGAGGTTGCCTTCGGCAATGGCGTGCGCCACCTGCACGGCGCGGCTCAGCGTGCCGGTAATGGAGCGGATCAGCAGCACCGCGACGACCAGCGCCAGCAGCAAGCCGATGGCCAGCGCAGCCAGCGTCAGGGCGCGGACCTTCTGGTAGCGACTCACTTGTTCATCGAAGATCTTGAGTGCGGCCGCCTGCTGCGCCTGCATGACCTTGGCCAGCGTCGCCTGGCGCATCAGCATCAACGGGCGCACCTGCATGTTGAGCAGGTCGGGCGAGGCCTCGTCCTTGTCGGCCAGGGCATCGAGCAAGTCCTTGCTGTTGGACTCCAGGTCGCCGTCGGTCGAGGTCCAGTCCTTGTAAAGCTTTTCGATCTCCGGCGTCTTGGGCACCGCGGCGAACTTCTTCTTCAGCGCGGCGATCTCGGCCTGCGCCTTGTTGAAGTCGTCGATCTTCTGCTTCATCTGGTCGGGCTGGCTCATCAGCGACGACGCCTCGCCCAGCGCGATGTACGACATCAGCGAGCGTTGCGTGATGGTGGCCACCAGGTTGGCCGGCACCATCTGGCCGTCATAGATCTCGCGCGTGCCGTTGTTCTGCATCTGCATGGCACCGAGGCCGATGACCGCGCCGCCAATCAGCATTGCGCCGAGCAGGCCGAGAACGCCGATGAGGCGAGCCTTGACGCTCAGTGTGGGCATCTTGGTAAAGCGCGCCATGAATGTCTTTATTTTCATTTCTGTTCCCGGTTCAGGCAGCAACTTCAACGTCCCGGACATCCGGCATGGCGGCGTCCAGGGTTTCAACGTCTTCAGGACGCATCAGCTTTTCCACGTCCAGCAGCATCACCATGCGTTCCACATGGGTGGCCAGGCCTTTCAGGTAACGGGTGTCCACCACCACGCCCATGTCGGGCACGGGCTTGATCGCCGCCGGATCGATGTCGACCACGTCGGACACCGAGTCGACCACGATGCCGAACAGCCGCTCCTCCACCGCCACGATGATCACCACGGTGGTGTCGCCGTAGCTTTCGCGCTCCAGGCCGAAGCGCAGGCGCAGATCCATGATCGGCACGATGGCGCCGCGCAGGTTGAGCACGCCCAGCAGGTAGTCGGGCGTCTGCGGAATGCGCGTCACGCGCGACCAGCCGCGAATCTCGCGCACGGCCAGGATGTCGACGCCGTATTCCTCGCCGGCAAGGGCGAAAGTGAGCTGCTGCAAGGTGTTGGACGCGTCCTGGGTGTTTTCGTACATGGCCTGCTACCTGTTGACGGACGCCTGCGGACGCCCGGTTTCTCAAGATTGTCGGCGTTCCGTGAAATAACTTGAGCGGCATCGGGCGGAAATGTGTGCCGCGGGGCAAAAAGCCGGCGTGACACGGCAAGGCCGCGCCCGGGGCGTGGGTGCGCGCACGGCGCACGCCGGGGTTCAGAACTCGGTCCAGTCGCCGGAGCTGGCAGCCGGCGCGGGCGCCGCCACCGGTGGTCGGCGCGGCGGCATCTTGCGCACGGGCGCGACGGGCGCGACGTCGACCGCCGGGGCGTTGTCGTCCAGCCGGAAAAACGCCATCTGCCGGCGCAGCTCATGCGACTGCTCCTGCATCGCCCGCGCCGCCGCGGCCGCCTCTTCCACCAGCGCCGCGTTCTGCTGCGTCACCTCGTCCATCTGCGTCACCGCGCGGTTCACCTGGTCGATGCCGGCCGACTGCTCCTGGCTCGCCGCCGCGATCTCCGCCACGATGTCGGTGACCTTTTTCACGCTGTCCACGATGTCGGCCAGCGCCGCGCCCGACTCGTCCACCAGCGTGCTGCCGGCCTGCACCCGCTGCACGCTCTCGCTGATCAGGCCCTTGATCTCGCGCGCCGCCGCCGCGCTGCGCTGCGACAGGCTGCGTACCTCGCCCGCCACCACCGCAAAGCCGCGACCTTGCTCACCGGCGCGGGCCGCCTCCACCGCCGCGTTCAGCGACAGCAGGTTGGTCTGGAACGCGATCTCGTCGATCAAACCCACGATGTCGGCGATCTTGCGGCTGGACGCGTTGATCTCGCCCATCGCCTCCACCGCACGCGCCACCACCTCGCCGCCGCGCTCGGCCTGCTCGCGCGCGCCGCTGGCCAACTGGTTGGCATGGCTGGCGTTCTCGGCATTCTGCTTGACGGTGGAGGTCATCTCCTCCATCGAGGCGGCCGTTTCCTCCAGGCTGGAGGCCTGCTCCTGCGTGCGCTGGCTCAGGTCGTCGTTGCCCTGCGCGATCTCGCGCGCCGCGCCGCTCACCACCTGCGAGCCCTGCTGCACCTGGCCCACCACCTCGATCAGCTTCATGTGCAGGCGCTGCATCGCGTGCATCATGCTGCCTGGCGGCAACACCACGTTTTCCGCGCCTTTCAGCGACAGGTTGCCGTCGGCCATCTGGCTGACCATCTTTACCGCAAACGCCGGCTCGCCGCCGATGCTCAGGCGGATGCTGCGCATCGACAGCCATACCACC
>Ga0206102_1000313_pt1 | contig 16263 bp, 14 predicted proteins | sample 1B1Ametagenome_FD_148645 | JGI IMG/M metagenome (GOLD analysis project Ga0206102, IMG submission 148645) | Enriched microbial communities from leaf-cutter ant dump, University of Wisconsin, Madison, United States - 1B1A | ecosystem: Environmental > Terrestrial > Nest > Insects nest > Nest dump... | reverse complement strand
GGCCAATGTGGAGCCGACGCGGGACAGGCCGTCGGCCTGCGAGCGCACCGACTCGGCGATCTGGCGGATGCGCGCGTCCACCTGGCCCGACGAGCTGACGATGGTGCGCATCGCCTCGCCGGCGCGTTGCGCGCGGCTGCTGCAGCCGGCCAGGGCGTCGGCGTTGCTCTGCACCAGGTCGCGTATGTCGCGCGAGGATTGCGCACTGCGCTGGGCCAGGGCGCGCACCTCCTGCGCCACCACGCCAAAGCCCTTGCCGGTCTCGCCGGCGTGGGCCGCCTCCACTGCCGCGTTGAGCGCCAGGATATTGGTCTGGAACGCGATCGAGTCCATCACCGCGATGATCTCCGCCATCGCCCGCGCGCGTTCGTTGATGTCGTCGATGGCGGCCACCAGCTCCTCCACCAGGGTGCCGCCGGTGGCGGCGCTGCCGCTGGCCTGCATCGACAGGCGGTTGGCCGTCTGCGCCTCGCCGGCGATCGCCGGCACGGTGTCGCTGAGCTGCGCCAGCGTGTCGCGCAGCGTTTGCGCGGCGCGGGTCTGGCGGGTCACGTCGGTGGCGTACTTGACCACCTTCAGCGGCCGCCCGTTGAGATCGAAGATCGGGTTGTAGCTGGCCTGGATCCACACCGCGCTGCCGTCGCGGTGCATGCGCTTGTACAGCGCGGCGTTGTACTCGCCCTGGCGCAACCGCTCCCAGAACTGGCGATAGGCCGCGCTGTCGCGCTCGGCCGGCTCGACGAACATGCGGTGGTGATGGCCGATGACCTCGTCGCGGGTATAGCCCAGCGCGGCGAGAAAGTTGTCGTTGGCGTCGAGGATGGTGCCGTCCAGGCCAAAGGTGACCACGGCCTGGGCGCGGTCGATCGCCTTGAGCCGGCCCTCCATGTCGGCGGCGTGCAGCCGCTCCTGGGTGACGTCGGTGGCGTGCTTGACCACGCGCCGCACGCGGCCCAGCGCGTCGCGCAGCGGGCTGTAGCTGCCTTGAATCCACACCTCGCGGCCCTTGGCGGCCACGCGCCGGTACAGGCCGCTGTGGTGCTGGCCGTCGCCGAGTTGTCGCCAGAACTCGCGGTAGGCCTCGCCGTCGTGCTCGGACGGGTCGACGAACATGCGGTGATGCTGGCCGATCACCTGCTCGCGGGTGTAGCCGAAGATGCGCAGGAAATTGGCGTTGGCATCCACCACCACGCCATCGACGGTGAACTCGATCACGGCCTGCACCTGGTCGATCGCCGCGATGCGACCGCGCAGGTCGGTGCGCTCGCGACGCCGGGTGTGCCGGGCCAGCCAGCGCGACACGCTGGCGACGATATCGGATGCCTTCATGCTTGCCACCTCCCTTCGCGTGCCGCCAGGCGCCTCATGCGGGGTACTTTTGGCGGCACATCCCCCACCGTAGCGGCGCGGCGCGCGCAAACTTTACGGCCGTCGCGCCGCCCGCCCTCAGTCGTCGGCGCCGTCGCCCTGGAACGCGCCGGGCGCGGAGCCGAAGTCGCCGTCGGCCTGCGCCGCCATGTACGAGAACGCGGCGTACACGGCCACGTTCTGCGCCAGCTCGGCCGGGTCGATCTTGTCCAGCGTGTCGGCGGCGGTGTGGTGCCAGTCGAAGTAACGGGTGCCGTCCTGCGTGAGTGACAGCGCGGCCATGCCACGGGCATGCATCTGCGACAGGTCCGAGCCGCCGCCGCCCGGACGCGTGGCGTCGTAGGCCACGCCCAGCGGCGCCAGCACGGCGGCGATCTGGGCGATGGCGTCGCGCGCGTCGGGCTTCACGCTGGCGCTCATGCGCCAGATGCGGCCGGCGCCGAAATCCGATTCGCTGCCGAGCTGGAACCTGTCCACCTCGCCGGCGTGGCGGTCGGCGTAGGCGCGCCCGCCCCACAGTCCCATCTCCTCGTTGGCAAAGGCGATCACGCGGATGGTGCGTGCCGGGCGCTGCGGCAGGTCGCCGATCAGCTTGCCCGCGGCCATCGCGATCGCCACGCCGGCGGCGTCGTCGATGGCGCCGGTGCCCGGATCCCACGAGTCGAGATGGCCGCCGATGGCCACCACCTCGTCGGGACGGCTGGCGCCGGTGATCTCGCCGATCACGTTGGCGCCGGTGTAGCTGCCCTCGATGCCGCAGTCCAGGTCCAGCCGCACCGTCACCGGCTTGCCTTGCGCCAGGATGCGCTCCAGCTGGTCGGCGTCGGGGTTGGACAGCGCTGCGGCGGGAATGCCGCCGCCATCGTGAAAGCCGGTGACGCCGGTGTTGGGCATGCGGCTGTGCGGATCGGTGCCGGCGGTGCGCAGCAGGTAGCCGGCCGCGCCCTTGGCCTGCGCCAGCACCGGGCCGCGCGTGCGGATGGGCGAGGCGATGCCGTAGTCCTGGCCGTCCTGGTGGCGCTGCATGCGGAAATCGACAAAGACGATGCGGCCCTTCACCGTGGCCGGGTCGGCCGCCTCCAGTGCCTGCAGGCTGTCAAACCGCACCACCTGCGCGGTCAGCCCGCCGGCGGGCGTGCCGGGCGAATAGCCCAGTGCGGTCAGCGTGATCGGCTGCGGAAACGGCGACACGATGGCGCCGCGCTCGCCGCGTCGCACCCACTTGGGGTAGCTGACCGGCTCGGTGTAGACCTTGTCGAAACCCAGCGACTTGAACGCGGCCAGCGCCCAGTCCACGCCGCGCCGGTCGGCCTCGCTGCCGGCCAGGCGCGGGCCGACCTCGGTGGTCAGCGCGCGGGTGAGGTTGTAGGCGGTGTCGTCGTGCAGCGCGCTGTCGCGCAAGCGTTCGGCCGTCTTTACGGCCGTTTGCGGAATGGCCGTGGCGGCGCTGGCGAGGCCGCAGGCCAGGGCCAGGCCGGCGGCGAGCAGGGAGCGGGGAAGACGGCGCATCGGGAGACTCCGCGAGGGAAAACCCGATTATGGTGTCGCCGCCGGCGCTCGCTTAGGCCAGAAGTCATGGCCTGGGCGCGCGCCGTCACAACCGCGCCGCCCCGTGAGCGGGACGGCGCCGTGCGGGGACCGCTGGCGCGGATTACTGGCGGTTTTTCAGCAGGTCGCGGATCTCGGTGAGCAGTTCCACCTCCGGCGGCGCGGCGGCGGGTGCCTCGGGCTCCTTGCGCACCAGGCGGTTGATCGCCTTGATCATCATGAAGATGGCGAACGCGATGATCAGAAACTGGATCAGCGTGTTGATGAACGCGCCGTACTGGATCGCCACCTCGGCCACCTGGTGGGCCGGGTCGCTGGCGTCGGCCGGGCGCAGCACCCACTTGAGCTCGCTGAAGTCGATGCCGCCGGTGATCCAGCCGATCGGCGGCATGATGATCTGGTCGACCAGCGAGGTGACGATCTTGCCGAACGCACCGCCGATCACCACACCGACGGCCAGGTCGATCACGTTGCCGCGCATGGCGAATGTCTTGAACTCGCTGAAGATGCTCATGCCTTTGCTCCTTTGGTTTCCAGCCCGATGGCCACTGGCGACTTTAACGTGACGCCACGTGCGCGCACAGCCGCGTCAGACGATGCGGCCGCGCAGTTCGGCCACGCCTGCCAGCTCGGCGTGAAAGCGGTCGCCGCGCGCCAGCTCGGCCACGCCCGCCGGCGTGCCGGTAAAGATCAGGTCGCCGGCCTTCAGCTCGAACAGCGTGGACAGCACGGCGATGATGCGCGGCACGCCGTGCAGCATCTGGCCCAGCGTGGCGCTCTGGCGCGGCTGGTCGTTCACTTGCAGGCGCAGCACGGTGTCGTCGTCCGGCACGCCCAGCGTGGCGGGGCGCAGCGCGGACACCGGCGCGGAATGGTCGAAGCCCTTGGCCACGTCCCACGGATGCCGCTTGGCCTTGGCCTGCGCCTGCAGGTCGCGGCGGGTGAGGTCCAGCCCCACGCCGTAGCCGTACACCCGCGCCTGCGCGTCCGCCGGCGCAATGTCGCGGCCGCCGGCGCCCAGCGCCACCACCATCTCCACCTCGTGGTGCAGCGACGCGGTGGCCGAGGGGTAGGGCACGTCGGCGCCGTCGGTCACCACGGCGTCGGCCGGCTTGCAGAAAAACATCGGTTGCTCGAGGTCGGGCACCGAGCCCATCTCGGCGGCGTGGTCGGCGTAATTGCGGCCGATGCAGAAGATGCGGCGAACGGGAAACCGCAGGTCGCTGCCCAGGATCGGCAGGCTGGGGATGGCGGGGGGATCGAAGAGACAGGTCATGCGCGGCAGCTTAACCGATCGCCGCGTGGCGCCGGATGACAGCTGTCACCGCCGATGGCTGATGCCGCGCCCTGACCGCCCCGCCGCGGATCCGTCATGCTTTCCTCCATGCTGGGCCGGTGCGCCGGTGGGGAGAGGACGAGTGGACAACGCTGAACTGTTGAAGGCCCTGCGCATCGAGCGCAGCCAGCGCGAGGCGCATGACGCCGGCGCGCGCCGCTGGCCGTGGATCGTGGCGGGCGCCGTGCTGGTGCTGGCCCTGGGTGGCGCGGCGTGGTGGTGGCTGGCGCCGCATGCGGTGCCGGTGCGCACCGCCGTGGCGGTGGCGCCCGCGTCCGACGCCGAGGCCGGCGCCGTGCTGCAGGCCACCGGCTATGTCACCGCGCGGCGCCAGGCCACGGTATCGGCGCAGATCACCGGCACGCTCGTCGCCGTGCTGATCGAGGAGGGCGACCACGTTGCCGCCGGCCAGGTGCTGGCGCGGCTGGACGACAGCGGCTACAAGGCCAACCTGGCTGCCGCCCGCGCCCAGGCCGACGCGGCGCATGCGCAGGTGGCGCAGGTCCAGTCGCAGCTGGCGCAGGCCCGCCACGACGCGCAGCGGCTGCAGTCGCTGGTGGCGCGTGGGCTGGTGTCCACGCAAAGCGCCGAGCAGGCGGCCAGCCAGGTGGACGGCCTGCGCGCCCAGCTCGACGCCCAGCGCCAGCAGGCGCGCGCGGCCGATGCGCAGGCGGCGGTGGCGCAGGTGAATTTCGACTACACCGTGGTGCGCGCCCCGTTCGGCGGCGTGGTGACCACCAAGGACGCGCAAGTGGGCGAGATCATCTCGCCGCTGTCCGCCGGCGGCGGCTTCACCCGCACCGGCGTGGGCACCATCGTGGACATGGATTCGCTGGAGGTCGACGTGGACGTCAACGAGGCCTACATCGGCCGCGTCAAGCCCGGCATGCCGGCCGAGGCCGTGCTGGACGCCTACCCGGACTGGTCGATTCCCGCCCACGTGGTCGCCATCGTGCCCACGGCCGACCGCGGCAAGGCCACCATCAAGGTGCGCGTGGCGCTGGAGAAAAAGGACGCGCGCGTGGTGCCGGACATGGGCGCGCGGGTGTCGTTTCTGGAGCAGAAGGCGAAAGCCGGCGCCGCCCCGCCGCGCGGCGTGCTGGTGCCGGCCACGACGATCGTGCAGCGCGACGGGCACGGCACGGTGTTCGTGGTCGATGGCGGGCGGGTGCACCAGCGCACGGTGACGCCGGCCGCACAGGCCTACGGCGACCTGCGCCTGCTGCCTGCCGGGGTAAGCGCGGGTGAGCACGTGGTGGTGTCGCCGCCACCGGCATTGAAGGATGGTTCGGACGTCCAAACGCAGAAGACCCCGTAGGAGCGCACCCTGTGCGCGATTGCTTTTGCTCGGGGTTCGCCAAAGCAAAAGCATCGCGCACAGGGTGCGCTCCTGCACATCACATCTATCGGAGAACGCCATGGCCACGCTGATCGAGATCCAGGACCTTGCCAAGACCTATACCCGCGGCAAGCAGAAAGTGGAGGTGCTGCACCACGTGGACCTGGCGATCGCCGAAGGCGATTTCCTGGCGCTGATGGGGCCGTCCGGCTCGGGCAAGACCACCTTGCTCAACCTGATCGGCGGGCTGGACACGCCCAGCGCCGGCAGCATCAGCGTGGGCGGCCAGCGCATCGACCAGCTGGGCGCCGGCGCGCTGGCACGTTGGCGCGCGTCCAACGTCGGCTTCATTTTCCAGTTCTACAACCTGATGCCGATGCTGTCGGCGCAGCGCAACGTGGAATTGCCGCTGCTGCTGACCCGACTGTCGGCGGCGCAGCGGCGCAGGAACGCGGCCATCGCGCTGCAGCTGGTGGGCCTGGCCGAACGCGCCAGCCACAAGCCCAGCGAGTTGTCCGGTGGCCAGCAGCAGCGCGTGGCGATCGCCCGCGCCATCGTCTCGGACCCGACCCTGCTGGTATGCGACGAGCCCACCGGCGACCTGGACCGCCAGTCGGCGGAGGAGGTGCTGGGCCTGCTGCAGCAGCTCAACCGCGAGCACGGCAAGACCATCGTGATGGTCACCCACGACCCCAAGGCCGCCGAGTACGCCACGCATACCTTGCACCTGGACAAGGGCGCCCTCGTCGAATCGGCCGTGGCGTGAGGGTGCCGACATGAAATACCTCCATCTGATCTGGGCCGCGCTGTTCCGGCGCAAGACCCGCACCGTACTCACCCTGGTGTCGATCATTGCCGCGTTCGTGCTGTTTGGCCTGCTCAACGCGGTGCGCATGGCGTTCAATGCCGGCGACAGCGTGGACGGCGCCGGGCGGCTGATCGTCAACTCGCGCATGTCGATGCAGCAGCCGCTGCCGGAGAGCCTGGGCGCGCGCATCGCCGCCGTGCCGGGCGTGGGCGCGGTGGCGTCGGCCAACTGGTTTGGCGGCGTCTACCAGGACCCGCGCAACCAGGTCATCAGCTTTGCGGTGAGCCCGCAGTACATCGACCTGTACCCGGAGATCGTGCTGCCGGCGCCGCAGCGCGACGCGTGGGAGCGCACCCGCACCGGGGCCATCGTGGGCGCGGCGCTGGCGAAAAAGTACGGCTGGAAGGTCGGTGACAAGATTCCGCTGCAGTCGACGATCTTTCCGTCGAAGGCGTCCGGCGGCAACACCTGGACGTTCGACATCACCGGCATCTTCCACGCCAAGAGCGAGCAGGACGCGGGGCGCGAGCAGTTGCTGCTGTTCCACTGGAAATATTTCGACGAGAACAACGCGTTCGGCGCCGGCACCGTGCACTGGTACGTGGCCAAGGTGGCCGATCCGCAGCACGCCGATGCGGTGGCCACGGCGATCGACGCGATCTCGGCCAACTCCGACCACGAGACCCGCGCGCAGACCGAGCAGGCGTTCCAGGCCTCGTTCCTCAAGCAGCTGGTGAATATCGGCCTGATCGTGGTGTCGATCATGGGCGCGGTGTTCTTCACCCTGCTGCTGCTGACCGGCAACACGATGATGCAGGCCGTGCGCGAGCGCACCTCGGAGCTGGCGGTGCTCAAGACGATCGGCTTTTCCAGCCGTGCCGTGCAGGCGATGGTGCTGGCCGAGAGCGTGCTGCTGCTGGTGCTGGGCGGGGTGATCGGGCTGGCCGTGGTGTCGCTGATCGTGCCGGGCATCGACGCGGCCAGCGGCGGCATGCTGCCGGTGCACGACGTGGGCGCCTCGACCTGGGCGCTGGGCCTCGGCCTGATGCTGGCGATCGGCCTGGTCGTCGGCTGGATCCCCGCCTGGCGCGCGATGCGCCTCAACATCGTCGATGCGCTCAGCGGTCGCTAGAAGGAGCCTGCCATGAAGAAATTCCTGTTCAACCTGGGGCTGGTGCTGCTGGTGGTCGTGGCGGTGCTGGCGTGGATACGGCTGCCGTGGATCGCGGTGGCCGGGCTGGCGCTGGTGTTTGCCGCGTGGATGGCGCTGTCGCGCGGCGGGCGCCAGGCCGCGTCGGTGACGGCGGTGGGCGTGAGCACGATCCGCCAGCGGCTGGGGTCGTCGTCGGTGATCGTGATCGGCATTGCCGGCGTGGTGGCGGTGCTGGTGGCGCTGCTGGCGATGGGCGAGGGGCTGACCGCCACGCTGGCCAGCGGCGGGCGCGACGACACCGCCATCGTGCTGCGCGGCGGCGCGGCTTCGGAATCGGCCTCGGTGCTGGTGCGCGACGACGTGATGGCGGTGACGCAGGCGCCCGGCGTGGCGCGCGATGCCGACGGCAAGCCGCTGGTGTCGGCCGAGCTGGTGGTGGCCGCCAATCTCCGGCAGAAGGGCTCGGGCGAGGACGCCAACGCGCAGCTGCGCGGCGTCGATGCGCAGGCCTGGGCGCTGCGTCCGGGCCTGAAGATCGTGCAGGGGCGCGCGTTCAAGCCCGGCCTGCGCGAGCTGGTGGTGGGCCAGGGCGCGGTGCGGCAGTTCGACGGCGTGGCGCCGGGCGACGAGGTGAAGCTGGGCAACGAGTCGTGGAAGGTGGTGGGCGTGTTTGCCTCCGGCGACGCCTACGACTCGGAGCTGTGGGCCGACCGCCAGAGCGTCGCCTCGGCCTACCGTCGCGGCAACAGCGCCGAGTCGGTGCTGGTCAGGCTCACCGGCGCGGGCGCGTTCGACGGCTTCAAGGCCGCGTTGATGGCCGACCCCAAGCTGAAAGTGGAGGCCAGTACCACGGCCGACTATTTCGCGCGGCAGTCCGCCGGCCTGGCCAAGACCATCCGCGTGGTGGGCCTGACCGTGGGCGTGATCATGGCGATCGGCGCGATCTTTGGCGCGCTCAACTGCATGTTTGCCGCCGTGGCCTCGCGCGCCCGCGAGATCGCCACCTTGCGCGCGATCGGTTTTCGCGGCGGCCCGGTGGTGGTGTCGGTGATGCTGGAGACGATGCTGCTGGCGCTGGCCGGCGGCGTGCTGGGCGCGCTGGTGGTGTGGCTGGCGTTCAACGGCTACACCACCTCCACCCTCAACGGTTTCACCCAGGTCGTGTTCGATTTCAAGGTGTCGCCGGCGCTGATGGGCAACGGCCTGAAGTGGGCGCTGGCGATCGGCTTCATCGGCGGCCTGTTTCCCGCCGTGCGCGCGGCGCGGCTGCCGGTGACCACGGCGTTGCGCGAGCTGTAGAAGGCAGGAGGCGGGGTGAGGAGTGAGAGAGCGTGGGTGCCGCCATCGGGGGGGCTTTCTCTCACTTCTCACTCCTCGCCACTCACTCCTCGCTCCTAAGGCATCACCGGCGGCACATACTCCAGCGTCGTGCCCAGCAGCCACAGCAGGCCCAGCACCAGCGGCACGTGCACCACCAGTTGCGCGAAGGTGTAGCCGACCACGTCGCGCGCCTTCAGGCCCAGCACGCCCAGCAGCGGCAGCATCCAGAACGGGTTGATCAGGTTGGGCAGCGCTTCGGCCGCGTTGTACACCTGCACCGCCCAGCCCAGGTGCACGTGCAGGTCGTTCGCGGCCTGCATCACGTACGGTGCCTCGACCAGCCACTTGCCGCCGCCGGAGGGCACGAAGAAGCCCAGAATCGCCGAGTACGCACCCATCACCGCGGGAAAGCTCTCCTGACCGGCGACATGCACGAACAGGTTCGACAACCGGTGCGCCAGCGTGGCGCCATCCGCACCGGGCACCTGGGTGAGCAGGGCCGCGATGCCGCCGTACAGCGGAAACTGGATCAGCACGCCGGCCGTGCCGGGCACCGCGCGGTGCACCGCGTCGAGGAAACTGCGCGGGCGCCAGTGCAACACGATGCCCAGGGTGAGGAACAGGAAATTGTAGGTATTGAGGTTGGCGATCGCGGTGATGGCCGGTTTGCCGGCGAATTCATGGCCCAGCCAGCCCAGGCCCAGCAAGCCGATCGCCAGCGACAGCAGCGGGCTGTATTCCAGCCATTCCCCAGGACGCGTGCGTGATGGCAGTGCCGGGGCGGCGCCGCCGATCAGCACGAAATCCTGCGCGGTGCGCGCATTGGCGTCCGATGGCGCGGTAAACCAGCAGATCAGCAGCGACACCACGATCAGCACCGCCGTCAGCACAATCGACTGCCACAGGAAGATGGTCTGGCTGAAGGGCAGCACGCCGGTGATCGCCAGCAGCCCCGGCGGCATGCTGGCCGGGTTGGCCTGCAGCTGCGCCGCCGACGACGAAAGCCCCATCGCCCAGATCGCACCCAGACCCAGGTAGGCCGCCGCACCGGCCGCACGGTAATCCATGCGCAGGTCGTCGCGCCGCGCCAGGGCCCGCACCAGCAGGCCGCCGAACACCAGCGAGAAGCCCCAGGAGAGCAGCGACGCCAGCATGCTGACCAGGGCGATATACACCACCGCACCGCGGCCCGTGCGTGGTGCACGCGCCAGCACGCCGATGAAACGCGCCACCAGCGGCGCGGTGGCCAGCACGTAACCGCCGATCACCACGAAGGCCATCTGCATGGTGAACGGGATCAGGCTCCAGAAGCCGTCGCCGAACGCGCTGGCGGTGGTCACCGGTGTGGCACCGAAGGCCAAGGCCGCCAGCGCCACCAGGACCACGCCCAGCGCGGCGAACACCCACGCGTCGGGAAACCACCGCTCCGCCCACGCCGCACTGCGCAGGGCCGCGCGCGCCATCCAGCCATCCCGCGATGCGTTCATGCCGTTCTCCGCTACGTCGGCGATCTACGCCAATGCGGCCAAGAGTTGCATCCGGCGCGTGCAAGATCAAAAGCGCCCCCCAGCCCTCCCCTGCCGGCAGGGGACGGAGCAGCGCCTTTTGCCCCTCCCCCTGCTGGCGGGGGGAGGTTCGGAGGGGGTGCCCTTGATCTACCGCTTCTGCTTCGCCAGCGTGATCGCGCCCACGCCGACCAGGATGATCGCCATGCCGACCAGGTCATACGGTCCCACGTGTTCACCGGCCAGCAGCACGCCGAACAGTACCGCCACGGGCGGGTTCACGTAGGCGTAGCTGGTGGCCAGGGCGGGGCGTGCGTGCTTGAGCACGTACAGATAGGCACTGAACGCGATGATCGAACCGAACACCGCCAGGTAGGCCAGTGCCAGCGTGGCGTGCAGGGTGGGATGCGCGGGCAGGCGTTCGCCGCCGGCATAGCCGACCAGCAACAGCGCGACGCTGGCGCAGAGCATCTGCGCGGCCGTGTTCATCGGCCCCGGCGGCATGTCGCGGCCACGACTCCACACCGAGCCGAACGCCCAGCAGGCGGCCGCCACCAGCAGCGCCAGCGCGCCCACCGGCGAGCCCGACAGGCTGCTGCCCAGGTTCAACACGATCACGCCCGCGAAACCGATCGCCAGGCCGGCGCTTTCGCGGCGGTCGGGCCACTGCCCGTACATGCCCGAAAACAGCGCCGCGAACAGCGGCATGCTGGCCACCGCCACGGCGGCGATGCCCGAGCTGACCCGTTGCTCGGCAAAGCACACCAGCCCGTTGCCCACCCCCAGCAGCAACAGGCCGGTGAACGCCGCGTTGCGCCATTGCGGGACGGTGGGCGCGGCGATGCCGCGCAGCCGCAGGAAACCGTACATGGCCACGCCGGCACACAGGAATCGCGCCCCCGCGAGCAGGAACGGCGGGTAGCTTTCCAGTGCGAAGCGGATGCCCAGGTAGGTCGATCCCCAGATCACGAACAGCGCGAACAGCGCCAGCGGGATCAGAACGCGGGGATCGGCCAGGAAACGCGGCGAATCAGCCGCGGTGCGGGTCGAAAGGTCGGGCATGGGAGGGTGCCGGAGAAGGGCGGCGAATTATAACCGCCCCGGCCATGGCGGCTGGAGCGAACGGGCGTGGCGGTTCAGTGCGCCATCGGCCGGTTGTGGTGCAACACCACGAATTCGCCTTCCAGCACCTCTGGCGAGTGCTCGCGTCGGGTGGAACCGGCAGCCAGCCGACCGCCGCTCGTCCAGTGGCGCCAGGCCAGCAGCATCACCCCACCGACCATCAGCACACCTGCGACCACCAGGCCGAACACCAGCAGCAGGCCGATCAGCGCCATGCCCAGCAGCAGCGACAGGGCACGGGCCAGTGGGTGACGGGAGCGGCGCATGGAAGGCAGGGAAAAACGCATGTGTTAAAAATCCGTGTGGTAAAATCAACGACTTGCGGGCGTAACCATGGGGCCAACCGCCCGCCGAGGCAAGTGCCGATGGACACAACCACCCATGTTCTGCCCCTGTGCCGGTTGCCGGATATTCCCGACGGCGGGGCCGCCGCAGTCGATGCGCCATTGGCCGACGGCGCGCAAAGCCTGATCCTGCTGCGTGACGGCGAGCGGGTTCGTGGCTATCTCAACGTGTGCCCCCATGCCGGTCGTCGTCTCGATTACGCGCCCGGCAAATTCCTGCTGAAGGACGACACCCTGATCTGCGCCGTGCATGGCGCCACCTTCCAGCGGCAGGCCGGCATGTGCGTGGCCGGCCCTTGCCGCGGGCAGAGCCTGCGCATGGTGGCGTTGCGGGTCGAGGGCGGCCAGGTGTGGCTGGCCTGAGCCGCTTCAGCGGAAGACCAGGTTGATCGCCACGATGGTCACCAGCAGCACCAGCGCCGTCAGCGGCAGGCCCACGCGCAGGAAATCCTTGCTGCGGTAGCCGCCCGGGCCGGTCACCATCATCAGCGCCGGGTGACCGGAGCTCAGCAGGAAGGTGTTGGACGAGGACACCGCCACGATCAGCGCGTACGCCGACGGGTTGCCGCCGGTGGCCACCGCCACGCTGATCGCGATCGGCACCATCATCACCGTGGCGCCCACGTTCGACATCACCTGCGAGAACAGCAGCGTCAGCACGCCCAGCACGATCTGCAGGATGTACGGCGAGGCATCGCCCAGGTAATGCAGCACCTGCTGCGCCAGCCACGCGGCGGTGCCGGTGGAGTCCATCGACCAGCCCAGCGGGATCAGGCAGGCGGTGACAAAGATGGTCTTCCAGTTGATGGCCTTGTAGGCCTCGTCCATGTTGAGCACGCCCGACAGCAGCATCGCGATGGCGCCGGTCATCATCGCCACGGACAGGTCGAGGTTGGTGAACAGGGCCAGGCACTTGGCCATCACGAAGAAACCCACCGCCTGCCAGATCTTGCCCGGCCGCTGCTCCTGCTTGGGGATGTCGGTGACCACGACCAGGTCCTTGTCCTCCGCCGCCAGCGACAGGTCGCGCCAGTTGCTGTGCAGTACCACGGTGTCACCCGCGCGCAGCGTCACCGCGCGCACGTCGTCGCGAAACACCTGATCGCCACGGTTCACCGCCAGCACCGAAATGCCGTAGCGCTTGCGCAGCCGCAGCTCGCCGATGGTCTGCTTGATGAAGCGCGACACCGGCGGAATCACCACCTCGGAAATGCCGGCGCGGGTCGGGTTGAACAGCTCGCCCAACTGGCGCATGCGCGGCGACAGCCGGCACAGCTGGTTGTTGGCGAACTGGTTGAGCAGCTCGCGCGGGCCCAGCACACCGAGCACCGAGCCGACCCAGATCACATGGTCGGCCGGCGGCGCCATGCGCGCCTCGTTGCCGCTCTTGATCGCCAGGATCAGCGGCGCGCCGTGCAGCGCCTCGGCCTCGCCGATGCTCATGCCCACCAGCGGGCTTTCCGCCGTGACGGTCAGCTCGGCCGTCTCGCCGCCGATGCCGTAGGTCTCGGCGAAATAGCTCTCGGTGCGGCCGGGCGTCACCTTGAGGCGCTCGTCCTCGTGCCCCGGCAGCAGCTTGCGGCCGAAGAAATAGAAATAGCCCACGCCCAGCAGCGCCAGCGCCAGGCCCACCGGCGTGACGCTGAACAGGCCGAACTTGGGGATCGTGTGCGCACCGGGCAGCAGGTTGGCGTTGGCGCTGGCGATCAGGTCGTTCAGCACGATCAGCGGCGAGTTGGCGATCAGCGTGGTGTTGGTGGCGGTGAGAATGCAGAACGCCATCGGCAGCAACAGCCGCGACAACGGTACGCCGGTGCGCGCCGACAACCGGCTGCTGACCGGGATCATGATCGCCGCCAGCGCCTGGCTGGGGATCACCGCGCTGAACAGGCTGGCGACCATGTTGATCACCACCCCCAGCCGCGTCTCCGCGCCGCGCGCCATGCGCATCACGAAATTGGCGGTGAGGTTGAGCACGCCGGCGCGGTCCAGCCCCTCGCCCATGATCATGATCGCGATGATCGCGATCACCGCGTTGCCGGCGAAGCCGTTGAACACGCGGTCGGCCGGGATCAGCCCGGTCAGGCCGATCACCACCACCACCAGCAGCGCCACCATGTCGGCGCGGATCCACTCCAGCACCAGCATGATCATGGTGAAGCCCACCAGCCCCAGCACCAGGATCATTTCGGGGGTGAGCGAAAGACCCATCAGCGCGCGTCCCGCGGTGGCGTTGCGCGCAAGTGGCTAGGCGATGGCAGTGGAAGCTTCACGCTGCGACGATTCGTCCCTGGGTGGATCGCGTGAGTATAAGCGGGGCGGCGCGGTTGCTGGTGAACTGGCAGGCAAGAGCGCCCCCTCCCCGGCCCTCCCCTTCAAGCAGGGGAGGGAGCAAAAGCGCGCGGCTTGCAGGTGCGAGGGAGTACGCCGCTTTGCTCCTCCCCCTGCTTGTCCCAAAGGGACTTCCTTCGGTCGCAGGGGAGGGCTGGGGAGGGGTAACGCTCTTGCCTCAGACCTTCCGGTACAACAAATCCCAAACCCCGTGCCCCAGCTTCAGGCCGCGCCGCTCGAAGTGCGTCTCGATGCGCCAGGCGGGCTTTTCCGCGTATTGGCCGGGGCCAAGATCGTTGCGCCAGTCGGGGGCCGCTTCCATCACCTCCAGCATGTGCTCGGCGTAGGGCTGCCAGTCGGTGGCCAGGTGCAGCAGGCCGCCGGGCGCCATGCGCGAGGCCAGCAGGGCGACAAAGCCGGGCTGGATGATGCGGCGCTTGTTGTGGCGCTTCTTGTGCCAGGGGTCGGGAAACCAGATGCGCGCCTCGGCCAGCGTGCCGGGGGCGATCTCGTGCTCCAGCACCTCCACCGCGTCGTGCTTGTACAGGCGCACGTTGGTGGCGTCGCGCGCAGCCAGCGCATTCATCAGCCGGCCGACGCCGGGGCCGTGCACTTCCACGCCGATGAAGTCGCGTGCCGCGTCGTGCTCGCTGGCCCACGCCAGCGCCTCGCCGTTGCCGAAGCCGATCTCCATCACCCGTGGCGCGGTGCGGCCGAAGCGGGCGGCAAAGTCCTGCGCCTGGCCCTGGTAGTCGATGCCGAAGCGCGACCACAGCGTGTCGAACGCGCGTTGCTGCGCGGGTGTCATGCGGCCCTCGCGCAGCACGAAGCTGCGGATGCGGCGCAAGGTGTCGGGGGCGGCGTGATCGTCGTCGGTCATGGCGTGGTCCGGGAGGGCGGCGTGCCCACGGGCGGCGTGGGGGAAAGCGGCGGGGCGCCCGCCCATTGTAGCGGCGCCGTCGCGGCGCGATCGGCGGACGGTTCCAACCGCGCCATTCCCGCGTTACCATCCGCCGGCCAGACGCGGGTGTAGCTCAATGGTAGAGCTGTTGCTTCCCAAGCAACTGACGAGGGTTCGATTCCCTTCACCCGCTCCACTTCCCCCCGGCCCCCGACGCGTCCGAAACCTGCATGGCGGATCTGATCACCGCGGACCTGATGGTGCTGGGTTGGCGCGAGCGGCTGAGCCTGCCGCAGCTGGGCATCGGCCTGCTCAAGGCCAAGCTCGATACCGGTGCGCGCAGCAGCGCGCTGCATGTGGACACGCTGGAAACCTTTGCGCGCGACGGCGCCACCTGGCTGCGCTTTGGCATGCACGTGGGGCGTCGGCGACCGCACGAGATCTGCTGCGAGGCGCCCGCGCTGGACCGGCGCGTGGTGACCGATACCGGCGGGCGGCGCACTGAGCGCTGGTTCATCCGCAGCGCGGTACAACTGGCCGGCCAACGGTTCGACATCGACCTCAACCTGGTGGATCGCCGCCACATGCTGTTTCCCCTGCTGCTCGGTCGCAGCGCCCTGGCCGGGCGTTTCGTGGTCGATCCGGCCCGCTCCTATACCCAGCCGCGGCCACTGGCCGTGGACCCTGCCTGATGGGTTTTTCATGAAGATCGCGATCCTGTCGCGCAATACCCGCCTGTATTCCACCAAGCGGCTGGTGGAGGCCGGGCGCGAGCGTGGCCATGTGGTGCGCGTGCTCGACCCGCTGCGCTGCTACGTGCGCATCGCGCCGGGCGCCATGGCGATCCGCTACCAGGGCAAGCCGGTGCGCGACGTGGACTGCGTGATTCCGCGCATCGGCACGGCCAGCACCTTCTACGGCACCGCCGTGCTGCGGCAGCTGGAGATGATGGGCGTGTATACGCCCAACCCGTCCGACGCGGTGCTGCGCGCGCGCGACAAGCTGCGTTGCCTGCAGCTCCTGGCCGCGCAGGGCATCGACATGCCGGTGACGGTGTTCGGCGACAACCCGGACGACACCGCCGACGTGCTGGCGATGCTGGGCGAGCCGCCGCACGTCATCAAGCTCAACGAGGGCAGCCAGGGCACCGGCGTGGTGCTGGCGGAAAAACGCAGTGCCTCGCAAAGC
>Ga0206102_1000311_pt1 | contig 16324 bp, 8 predicted proteins | sample 1B1Ametagenome_FD_148645 | JGI IMG/M metagenome (GOLD analysis project Ga0206102, IMG submission 148645) | Enriched microbial communities from leaf-cutter ant dump, University of Wisconsin, Madison, United States - 1B1A | ecosystem: Environmental > Terrestrial > Nest > Insects nest > Nest dump... | reverse complement strand
GGCGTGGAAATCCTTCGACGCATAGGCGGTCAGCATATAATGAAGATCGAGCGCAAGGGGAGGATTGGCGATGCGCGCGCCGCTGCCGTTGCGTGCTGGAAGATCCACGTTCCGCCATCCCTGGTTCGGGGTGACGTGATACATGAAGAGGTTGAGCCGGGGAGGTTCGTCCGCACGAACCTTGATGAGATCCGGCGCCAGCGCGGTGACGGTGATGCTGCTGCCGAGTGCGTCGCTCGCCGAGGGATCGATGACCGCATTGTCGAGCAGATCCTTCAGCACCGCGGTAACGGCGGCTATGGCAAGCGCGCTGCTCACCGGTACCCCCGTTTCTGCGTGCGCAGATAGTCGCCGAGCGAGAGCCGCCGGTCGGGCTTCGCGGAGGGGGGAGGCTGCCGGAATGGCGCCTCCGGCATGATCGCCCGGACATCGATCCGCCCGATCGTCACGCGCACCGTCGCCGGCTCCGGTGGCGCCTCGCGCCTGCTCTCCTCCCTCGGAACGAGTGCCGGCGGCAGGGAAACGCCGGTGCTCGCCGGCTGAAGCACATCCCGCACGGTGGCTCCATTCCTGACATCCGGCGATCCGTCGGACAGGCGCCCGGACACGCGCGGCGGCGCAGGAACGGCCCTGCTGCGACCGGCGGCATCCACCCGTGCCTGTATCCCGCGGGCGGGGTCCACGACCGGCGCCGGTTCATCGGTGATGCGCGGCGGAGGCGGTGCGGAGAAAGCGGCGCTGCCGGAGGAGATGGCGCGCGCATGCGGGACGTCCGGAGCTGGACGGGGCGGCACCGCGTGATCGGCGGCAGGCATGGCAGGATACCCGCCGGTGCGATCCTCCGCCACAGCTTCATCGCTGGGCATTTCAGCAGCCGAGGCGCCGGGCGCTGCGGAAACGGCATGCTTCAGCGGATACGCCGTGACCGATGGTTCGGCGCCGGTTTCCAGCTCATCGCGATGCAGGGCAGGGACCTTGCGTGTCACGGTTGCGCCGGCGGGGGGCACAAGCCGGTCGAGCCTCCACGGCATGTCGTTCCTGAACCTTACAGCAGGCACCGGGGCATCGCCGGCCGCCGGCCGCACGCCATCATCCTCCTGCTCATCCTCCGGCATCCCTGCGTCGAGCGCCACGGCAGACACACCGGACATGGCGGGGGGAGGCTCGAATATCGTCCCCCGCCGGGGCTGGAGCGTCTCCGTCGGCCGCAGCATGCGGATCGCGAGAGTTGTGAGATAATCGTTCATCCGGTCGCCATCGTCAGATAAATCTGTCGCCGTTGCGGGCTCAATAAAAGGATCGCCGCTTCGCTCCAGCCGTACGCATGCGCCAGCACATGTACATCGTGCAGCAGCCGCATCGCCCATGCATCGATCTCGCTCCAGAGAAAGGAGACGATATCGAAGATGATGCTCCATCGGTGGCCGCAGGCCGGGCAGATGAGAGCGATCTGGAGATCGGCCTGCGGGTCCGCCGCCGCCATTGCAGCGATGATATGGCCGGCAACCTCCCCGGGAATCTCCGACGCCGATATCGGCTCGTCGTCGCAACGGCCCTCGTACAGACAGCGCTGCAGGAGCCGGGCGCGCGCTTCCTCGATATCCATGCCCGCGCATGTCGCCAGATCCATCGTATCCGGAAGCCGGAAGACGATGCCGTAGGAGCCGATCCTGAGGCGCAGCGGCCCGTCACGCCCGACGGACGGAGGCACACGTACGTCGTCCACCATGAACTTCAGATCGAGACGCTCGCCGCATTCGGGACAGCGGGCCATGCTCATGATCGCCGGACCGAACAGCGCCTCGCGGAGCGACAGCAGCCGTGCATCGCGGGCGCCTATCGGTTCATGCGCAAGCTCGTCGCGCCCCGTTTCGGGAAACGCCGCTGCCAGCAGATCGAGCATGCGACTCAGGGGATCGCCCTGCACACCACGTTCCCAGATCTCCAGCAGTTCCGCCGCCGGTAACGTTCGCATGATGCGGATCGGCTACTGCGCCGGTTCGGTGAACTTCGGTTCCGAGGGTTCGGTCACTTCATAATCACGCTCCCATCCCTCGTTCTCCAGCTTGATCGTCTGGATGGCGACGGCGTTGGCATTGGCATCGAGATCGGGGAGCGCCTGGTACTCGGAGACCCAGCAGCGATAGACCTTGTAGGCGATGGCGAGCTGCCCGGCTTCGTTATAGACTTCGATGATGATATCCTTGCGGAAATCCTTCAGCGAAACCTCGGCACCGAGCCCGGAACCGAAGTTCCAGACCTTGTTCGCCCACTTCTCGAATTCCGTATCGTGCGTGACGCCGCGCTCAAGGGTGATCGCCTCGTATTTGGTGCGTCCGGGGGACTTGCGGCTGGTGCTGGGATCGCCCCCCTCGCGGTGCTCCACCATCTCGGTCGAGCGCTTCAGAGCGCCCACCTTGCTGACGCCGGCCACATAGCGGCCATCCCATCGCACGCGGAACTTGAAATTCTTGTAGGGATCGAACCGCTGCGCGTTGACGCTGAACTTGGCCATGATGATCCTCCCTATGCCTCGGTTTGGCCAGCGAGCTGCTGGATCTTGATGATGACGAATTCCGCGGGCTTCAGCGGAGCGAACCCGACGACGACGTTTACTATGCCGCGATCGATGTCGTTCTGCGTGGTGGTCTCGTGGTCACACTTCACCAGATACGCCTCGCGCGGGGTGTTTCCCTGGAAGGCCCCCTGGATGAAGAGGCCATGCATGAACGCACCGATGTTGAGCCGTATCTGCGACCAGAGCGGCTCGTCGTTCGGCTCGAACACCACCCATTGCGTCCCGCGATAGAGGCTCTCCTCGATGTACAGCGCCGTGCGGCGGACGGGGATGTACTTCCATTCGGAGGCCAGGCGGTCATCTCCCTGGAGCGTGCGCGACCCCCAGACGACCGGTCCCGCTGCCGGCATCACTCGAAGACAGTTGACGCCGAGAGGATTCAACTCGCCATTTTCGGCGTCGGTCAGGCTTACGCCCAGCCCCTGCACACCGCTCAACGTAGCCTCCAGTCCGGCCGGCGCCTTCCAGACCCCGCGCTGCATATCCGTGCGGGCGAAGATCCCGGCGACCGCTCCGCAGGGAACGAACTGCTCGATCTGATTTTCGCGCAGCGGGTTCGGCTCCTTCAACCAGGGGAAGAAGAGCGCGGCATTCCTGCTCTTCGTGCCGACGCCCGTCGTGGTAACGCCCGTCCTCGCGGCATCCTTGCCGGTCCATGTACGAGGAGGATCGACCAGCAGCATGGCGCGCCGGGATTCGCAGAAGGTCGCGACATCTCCGAGGATCGATGAGAGCGCGGCGGGATCGGCATCGAGAGTTTCCGGCGGCAGGCAGAGGATGTTGAAGAGATCGGCCTTCTTCAGCGCGTAGATGCCCGTCTTGGCGCTATCGGAGCCCAGTATTTCCGCAGTTCCGGGAACCGCGCCATCGCCGGCGACCGTGGTGGCGCCGGTGGAGCTGGCAGCATTGTTGAGCCAGTCCGACTCGGTGACCGGCACGGGTCCGGCATGAGCCGGTGGCATGGTGGGCGATGCCAGCGCGCGCACCAGTTGCGACTCGTTTTCGAGGACACGATTGACCTGCCGTGGACTTTCATCGATCGAGAGATTGCGAAACGCTTCTATCTCCCCGGTGCTGCCATCATAGATAATCAGGTTGAACATGTCCGCGGATGTGAGACCGTAGCGAGCGGCCACTTCGTCCGGTACCCCCCCCTCCACCCGTGCGTGCAGTTCGCTTCCCCACGCGCCGGGATTCGCCGCCCGCAGCGTAAGGCCGCCGAGGTCGATTTCCGCACTGGAGGGAGTCAGCAAATCATCCGCAAACACCCGGACGATGATCGCCTGCCCGCCTCCGTTGCGGAAGAAATCACGTACGGCAAAACTGAGTGGGCTGTCCAGCCAGAGCCCTCCGAATACCCTCTCGAAATCGCCGAAGCCGTTTATCGTCACCGGCTCCTCCACCGGACCACGTTTCGCCCGGCCGACGAATGCGGTGATGGCCGTCGCGACACCGGTGATGGTTCTCACCCCGCTCGGTACTTCCTGAATATATACGCCCGGATACGTAGGTGTGACAGGCATATGAGTTTCTCCTTGGCATGTCGTGAAAAACAACTGCTATGGCGTGGCATCCCGACCCACCAGAATTTTAAGGCTGACCGGATCGGATGAATTGTGCTTGAATGAAAGCGACGTAAGCCCGGTATCGAGCAGGCTGGTCGCCCCCGGCCCGATCAGCAACTGCGGGGCATCGATCATCCGATCGGTGGTATCCGCATCCACCGTGTAGCTGAGATCAGCCGCATAGGAATCTGCGGTGATGAGAAGGAAGGTCAGGCTGCCGCCGGTCGGCTGTATAGTGACCTTCGTGGCCGTATCCCCGGACGGAAGCGAGGCCGTATCGGGGATGCTCACGTCGATCACTTCGTATGCCTCAACCGCCTGCGAACCGTTGATCGCGAATTTCGGCCCACCCGCGACCTGTATATTGGCGGTCCAGTTGATTGCTGTGGCCATAATTGCAATTCCTCCAGTGCATGATTATCGGGAAAGCCCCGCAGTACGAATAATCCGATCGGAATATTTATCGGGAGCAGCCACCACTGGCATACCGGACACGCGGGCTATCACCGTAACTCCTGCGTATGGTGATAGCCGCCCCGATGCATTCCATCGGGGAAACTGCGGCTTCCGGACAGTTGGAACATGACCACAACTTCGATGTTTCATTTATCAGAGACCATCCGGCGGGTTGCGGCCGCATGTAACTGTGCAGCCGCACATACCAGATATTTCAGAGCAATGATTTCGGTGAATTCAATGAAACAACGGTGATCGAAATCCTCCGATTCATCCCACCACAGGGATCAACGGTCAGGAATTACCATACAGGCAATGGTGACACCATGATGTAACAATACTGGAACAGCAGGGGCATGGGGAGGTGCTCCACCCATAAACCAGACGCCTCGGCGAGCTGCCGGAACGTTTACGCTTAAAGCATGGCAAGGGGGTATTCAACAATAACGGTCAACGGAACGGAAATGACCGTTGACAACCAGCGATACGCGAACGAATGAGACGGAATGGCGGAGGAGGGGAAGATCCGGCTTCAGGTTATTTACCTGAATTTGCAGTGGCAAACATACTGCCCGGCCCGATTGAAGTCAAGGGCTTTGAAGCCGCACAGAAAAAAATATCGACGGAGGGATTGGTGATGGCATCTCTCCTGTTCATATATAAGGACAGCGCCGTGGACTTCTACGGACACGTTCAAAATGGAGCCCGATCTCCAGTCCTGGATTTCAGCGCACAGGCACATATCGGGCACGGCTCCGCCACAGTTGCGAAGTATTCAGGCATTGTCTCCGCCGATAATCGACGGAGCACATCGATCACCTCCCGAACCACGCGGACAGCAGCAGACGGCACCGGATAGACCACCCACCGTCCGTCCCGGCAGCATTGCCTACCTGGCGAATTACTATCCGAAATTCCCATGCCCGGTTCGGATTTTTTTCTACACCGCCCGCTGCCCGGCCACCACGGATCGCGAGGCCGTCTCCGCGATAACACAGAGGGAATATCCATCGTTTTTGCATCCGGCATGGAAAGGGTCGTACTCCGGACATCATGGATAATCTTCACGCATATGGCGATCGTACGGGGCCGTAATATCTGCCTGCTCCCTTCCAGCGCAATCATATTCCCCTGCACTTCCCCATCCGGAATACCCGGCCATCAGAACGACAATATGGGAGAAGTCCGGCCGGTGCAACCGCCGTGATATTTCACCGCAATTTGCAGAGATAACTCCCCCGGCATCCTTACACTCATTACATTCAATGGGGAATTATATGAACACAGGATTCAGAAAGTATGCGCTGGCCATTTCGGCCGGTGGTGTCCGTCAATGATGAAACAGGCGATGAAATCACGCTGCGCAACGAAGAAGCCCGGGGGCGAATTCACGCCGCCGGGCTCGTTCATTGTTCATCGCATCAATGCCGCTGTTGGCCGGTCATGTAGTCCGCGCGGCCCTTCCCTGCTCCTCCCCGCCTTTCTCAAGCACGCCATAGGCATAGCGCACCAGATCGCACACGCGCGTCGTGCCATCTACAACAAGCGTCATCCCGGTCTGCGGACGCTCCTCATCACAGGCAAGCGGCCGGGAATCTCCCCAGGACGCTCCCTCTCCCGTGAGAAGAAGCATCGTAAGATATCCTTCCTGTCCGCCTGCCGATGCGCTTGCGCCAGACTCTTCCTCATGTCCGCCACGGCAGCCGATTTCGAGCACCGTCACCGATGTCGGGTGACCGGCGCGATCCACGACGTTGCGACGATAGCGTACCTTGCCGGAAAGAACCGCATGGGCTCCCGGCCGGCCATCATCGCGGGGGGGATCATCATCTACGGATTGCAACCAGATGCTCATCGGAATCCTCTTTTCGTATCAATATCCACAATCAGTACATCTTCATGTCCTTCTTCTCGCATGGAGAATGCATCTCCACTCCTCTCCGCACTATCTTCCTATATCCATGACGCAAAGATCATGCACAATCGAAAAAACGTGGCGCGCACACTTCAAAAAAACTGTCGGTGAGGCCGGTTCAAGGACCGGCTTCTCCCGTCGAGGCCGCCATCCCGGTCCGGGCTCGGCAATATATGTTATACCATCGAATCGGACCTGCGGACTGGCGGTTGAACCTGGGGGATAAGACACGGGACGGACTGCATGCCGGCCTTCGTGCAACCGGCGGTGCTGCCGGGCTATGGCGCCCCACCAGACCCCGTGACCCGGATGAGGCCGCTTCAAGTAACACGAAAGGGTGGCATCACGAGGGACAACCACCCTTCCGTCGAGCATGACCCAGCGCGAAGAGGGCGCCGCGCGGATCAAACTGTTCATCGAAAACATTCCGGCTACAAGGGCATGCCAACCACCAGTCTGACAGTCGGAGGGGAGCAGTACGCACGCCGGCCGGACAGGATAAATGTAGGCAATCCGAGCGACGTAACGGTAGGCACCACATGACTTTTTCCGACACCGGTCCTGCTGCACGATCCGGCAGCTCGATCGTGCAGCAGGACCCTGAGGCACCGGATGGGGAGCCTATCAGGGAAAGGCGCCAGCGATAGAGCATGGGCGTGGAACATCCGGCTACGCCGGAGAGCATCCTACCGGGCTCGCTCATCAGACCCGGACCGCCCTCTATCGAAGGCACCTCCCCTACTATCAGGCGTTCAGCGAATCTCGATCAGAGAGGGGTCACATGGCCCCGGGAGCACGCATCTCGGGCAAAGAAGCGAATCACCGGAGGACAACATGGTTCCGATCCACGCTACCTGTTGGAAAGAATGCCCTTCAGCTTCGAGAATTCTCTACCATCCGCCGCCCTCCAGCCTGGAGCCGCATTCCGCACAGTAGTTGGCGATGGGGTGACGCACCACCGCACCGCACCCCGTGCATTGCAGCGGCAGACGTTTGCCGCAGCAGGAACAGAAACGGTCTCCAGGATAACATACAGCATCGCAGGCGGAGCAGATGGGCAATCCTGTGGTCTTGCTGCGCGCTCCATTCCGACCAAATCCACTTTGATCAGGATGATATCGCTTCGTCACCTGCTGTACTCGCTGCATGCTCGTGCCGTTATCGCGTCCTGGGCTTCAGAATGCTCCCAATATGCCTGATAACGGTCGTAGTACCCCCCCAAAGCGGTCGTAGCGGGCACTCAAACGTACCGGGAAGACATTTTTTGCTCCTTCAAGCCGGCGATCGGGCGTTTCATTCCTGCATCCGGACGACATCCGCCAGCCCGTTGCAACGCTGTACATTCATAGGCTGCCGATCAACGATCGGATGCGGACGATCACATGGCTGCGAATGCAGCGTCCTCCGAACGCCGGGCAGACACATGGGCCACCGCAACAGCTGTCACGGTTCGAACGTTCACCATGCCGCAGCGTCACCCTCCTCCGCGGCACCACGGCCGGCGCATGGACTTCCGCCCCACTCCGGCGTTCCGGGCTGCCGGGTCGGCATGGCCGTATGCCGCGGCTGTACATCCGCAGCGATGCGATAACCGGCAGCAACACTCCCCGCCTGTTTCGGCATTCCTATGGCCGGCAGGATGTACGAAGAGATGGAGCATCCGGCCGGGAATCATGCATGCCTCCCCTGCACATGAATATGGAAGATATCCTGGCCGCACCGGGGCAGTGGGAACCTGGCGCCGCGGTCTGCCGCCGCAGGGTGAAGCGTGTTCGATCCGGCATATTCAGGGAATTACGGAAACCGCGACAACGCCGGCTTCACGGCACCGGCGCCGATTTCATTATGCCTTCGATGTCGTTTTTCTAATATTCTTATATATCACACCCTGATAATCCTGTCCCACACCTATGTAATCACAAGAATTCCAGCAATTTGTATATGCGCGGCAGAAAGCCCTTGCATCAGGGATTTTCATTTCTGTATCTTGGGGTTATCCATTGGCCGCCACCCGGCATCTCACTACATCTTCAACTGCCGGGCGATAGCACCACGACTTCGCATCAACGTTTTCCAGATGATGGCCGGCGTCTGATTCAGATGCGCCATTACATGGCATACGCATCAATTTCAGACAATTGCGCGTACCATGCCGTCGGCCATGTGCGCCGAATTCCGTGACACTTCTTCTCCTGGACTCACGGGAGAATAGTTCACTCCGGGGCCCATCATGCCACCACAGAATATGCGACAGGTACTATCAGACTTGCCCGGCAACATATTTTTCAAGAAAAATTGAAGGCCCAAGCATACTGCCTCCAGGGCCATAGATTTTGTTTCCGAATAACTCTATTGGAACGAATTGGAACGAAGCCCAGGCTCGCCCCACATTCAGACCCGCAGCACCGAGCGCGGAGTGAGACTCTGTGCAAGCATATAACGCAGGAACCTGCCATATCCGACATTACAATCTGCTGGACGACAGGAATATTTGCAGGCCGGATATCTGTCATGGAACTGACACGATCCGTGTGATGCTCGAACATGCGTGATAATGCGTCCAGCGATATACAGGCCGCTGCTGGCAAAGAAACGAAAAATTCAGCCGGAAGAAGGAAAGCGCCGACGGCATGCCATCACGGACCGGCGGCGACAAACATGTTCCACCACGATCGATTTCCGGATCACCCCTCGGACGCCCCGGTCATACCAGGGGTCGTGGCAATAACCATATCAACACCACCAAGCAACAATACCATGGCAGATATTACACTCATCGATGTCAACTACCACGGAAATCCGACCGGCACCGGAATGCAACTCAGCGCAAGCTGGGAAAAGGACGGCACCTTTAAAAAATATGTCATGTACCTGACGCGGACGAGCGGTACGATCACGAAAACGATCAACTCTCCCGATACCACAAGCGGCACTATGGATATAAGCCCCCCGCTGCTCCCGGGGGAGACGAACAGATTCTATGTCGAGGGAGAGTTGATGGATGGAACATTCGTTGAATCCGTACATGTTTCTCCACTCGAACTTCGACCGGAAATAACGTCCGCCATTTTCGACGGCGACCGGATCATCACAGACTGGACACCGGTCTATAGAAGCACCGTGGCGGGATACCGGCTGGAATGCACATCGCCGGATGAAGGAACTGTCGGCCAGGCGATTATCGACGATCCGCTGACGACCTCCGTGGTCCTGCCGCTGTTGCAGGAGCTGCACACGGGAACGCAGTACAAGCTCTCGCTCTGCACGATTCCGACGGGCATTGTGAGATCCTGCGCGGACGAGGTTCCGGTGGTGGTGGAACGTCCCATGCTGACCGCTGTAACCTATGATGGCAACCGGATAGAGGCGGACTGGATCCCTGTGGCGGCGCCGGAGCCTCCCGTCGTCTCATACACGCTCTCCTGCCATGCGCCGGGGGGAGGCGATCCGATCACCCATACGATCCCCGGAAGCTCCGCCGCCACGGGCGGGATCATCCTCCCCGCTCCGCTCGACCCGAACCTGCCGTACCGGTTCACGGTGCTGGCGAATTCCGCCGGCGCGTCCAGCTCGGCCTCTCCCGAGGAACCGCTGCTGGCGGCGCTGCCGGAATTCACCGACATCCTTCTCGACGGCTCGAACGTCACCGCCCGATGGGCTCCCCTCAGTAACGCCGGTGCCCCCGTCACAGCGCTCACACTCACGTGCAGGACGACGGACGGTGTGTTCGTATACAACAAGCCCATCTCCCCGACGGATGCCACCAGCGGAACGGTGGCCATAACCGATCCGATCAATCCCGGACTCGACTACGAGGTATTCCTTACAGCCGAGGCAGGCCCGGTGGTACATGCACGTTCGGCGGCGATGCCGCTGGTAACGATCGCCCCAACGCTCACGCACGTGGCCTACGACGGCCGGGTCATCGCCGCCGACTGGGGAGCTATCACCATCTCGCGCGTTCCCGTTACCGGATTCACGCTGCGCGCATATCCGATGCTCTCCGGCCCCGAATTCACGGCCGTCATCGCCGGACATGCCGCCGCCAGCGGAACGATCACGCTGCCGTCCGCGCTCGATCCGGGCCTCGGCTACAAATTCACGGTCGCCACGAATTCCGCCGCATCGCGGGCGGTCTCCGCGCCGGTGATGCTCGTGTCCCAACTCCCGGCCCTGCTGAAAGCCACCTACGACGGCCGGGAAGTCAGAGCGGAGTGGACGCCATCGCTCGACCCCAGAATCGAAAATGTAACGCTTGACTGTTTCTCGACCGACGGCAGCGAATCATTCTCCGTCCTGCTTCCGGACCCGATGGCAGGCACCGGAACGCTTCCGCTTACGGCGGGGCTCGACATCGCAAAGACCTATCTGTTCCGGATCTGCGCCAATGTGGGAACGGTCCTGAGCGGCTGCACCACCGCTGTGGAACTTCTCACCGTGCTCCCGGCGCTGACGGCGGCAAGCTACGATCGGAACGATATGGACGCGGAATGGACGTGGGCGCCGAATGAATCCGGAACAGGATTCATTCTCAGAATCTATTCACCGGACCAGCCGGGGATGGAATTCATCACGGAGATAAACGATCCCATTGCCCGAAATGGCAGCGTGTCGGCACCGGCGCTTCCGGACGTCGCGCGGTGGTATCTGGAACTGACAGCGACGGGACTTGGTGGCGTGGGAGTCGCCACGCAGCCGCTGGAACTGATCGTGGTGGCGCCGATCATCGGATCGACCGCATACGATGGCCGGGCGATCGACTTCACCTGGGGACTGCTCGACGAGCCGACGGTGACGCACTACGAGTGCGAAGTGTACGACGGCGACATCGTGGTGGCGCGCTCCATGCTGGCTGAAAGCAGCGCGCAGCCCGGGATGGGCTCCGGCTGGATAGCGGCGCCGCTTGCGGGAACGCGAAGCTACCGTATGCGGATTCGCGGGCGTGGCGGCGTCGTAGGCGGCCCGCTCGGACCGGCGATCATGGTGATCGGCACGACGCCGGTGATCGCGCAGGCCACCACCGAAGCGGGAAATGTGGTCGCGCGGGTCGAGAACCAGGACCTGCACGGGGTCCCCGACTTCACCTACGAGGCAGCGATCTTTCTGGACGACATCATAAGCTCCGCATGGATTCCCGGCGTCGGTGGTCCCGACTGGGCCGATGTCATCATTCCCTTCACGCCCATAGCGGGACGCGCCTATACGGTTCGCGGGCGCATCGTGGGCCTGGCCGGCATGCAGATCACCGGACCCTCCAGTCACGCACGCGGCCTTATCAATGGCATCCCGGCAATTACCGCCGCGAGCTATGACGGAACAACCGTACACGTAGCATGGACGCCGCTGGAGGAGCGCTCGCTTACGGGATATGTGGTCCATCTGATCGAGGAGGGCGCCCCCGATCCGGAGATCTACGAGACAGACGGCAGCAGCATCGCGATCACGCGGGCGCTGGCCCCGAATCTTGACTACCAGGTACGGGTGCGCGGAGCCGGGAACATGGCGCTGGGGATGCTGAGCGCCCCGGCCAATCCGGTGGCCGACGCCGTGGGATTCTTCCTCCCGGATAAGGCCACATCTCAATACCCCTACATCTTCCGCGGCGATATCCGCGGCCCGGAGCCGCATCAGATCGTCATGCACCTGCCGGACATCTTCGCGAGTCCCCTCGGCGCGCCGATCGACATGCCTCCCTTCAATCTTGGCGCGTTCAACCCGGCGCAGCCCGGTTTTCCGTACCAGCTTACCGTCCAGTGGCCCAACCCGATCGACATCTGGCATTTCACCGACAACAAGATCCGCGAGAATCTGCGCACCGCCTTCGTGCAATTCCTCGAAGCCATCGAGAGCGCCCCGGCAGGGCTGCGTCCCGGAGGGCTCGGTCTCGTGCGCCAGGTGCTGGCGAACGGACTCCCGCTCAACTTCGAGGAGACGCTCTACTACTCGCTCGGACTTATTCACTACCTGCCCGGACTTCCTTCCGGAAGTGGTCACATCGATCTGGCACCGGGAATGCGGCTGCGGATCGACTACGAGCAGTACCAGATAGTCCCTGGAGCGAGCGTCACCCTCGGGGAGAGCGTCCTCGACGGCCTCAGCGGCTTCACAGGCGCGGGGACGAGCGTCTACGACATCGGCCGCCAGACGACCGCTACCGGCAGCGTCATCACCACGTTCAATTCACTGTTCACAAGGATGCCCGGCCTCATGGTGGCTCCGAATACGGGAGGAGCCGGCGGCGTCATCGACCTGCACGGCGGGGCCTATGATCTCCCCTACTTCCGGCTGGTGTATCCGCCGAATTTCCCATCGAGCGACGGCCCCACGTCCATCAACCCGAATAATAACATCCTTATCGTGGGAGGTCCCACATTCAGCAGGCTGGAGGCGGCGACGGACCACTACCTGCAGTATGGGAACCTGGATGGATTCGCCGACACCGTATCGGCCTTCTTCCGGGGACGCGCGGTGATCTTCCCGGAGATCCCCTGCACCATCGACGGCCAGCTCCTGTACGTTCCCGCCGGAACCACCGTGCGGCAGCTCCTCGACCGCTACGCCCCGACGCCGTTCGCGCCGACGCTCGCGATCTCCGGCATCACGTACCAACGCTCCATCGGCAACCTGGTGGATGATCCGGCGACGTTCGCCACCCCCGGAGCGGCGTTCCCGGCCGCGCGCACGAACCCGATCCACTTCGACTTTTCCACGCTCGGCGGCTACACGTATCCGGAAGGGCTCGACTGCTTCGACCTCCCCGTGCTGCCGGGAGATTCTCTCACCATCAACCGCTGAGGCAGAATCATGGCAGAGCCGAATTTCGTGCGCACCTCATCCGTCGATCTACTTTACTACCTCGATCCGGTCGCGGGACCGGGGAGCTACGCCGTCGGATTTCTCCCCGCCGACGGCGAGTCCCCCCCCAACGTCCTGCCGCTCGGCGAGACATGGAGGAACATCGCGGGGATCTACATCTTCCTTCCCGCGCCGCCAGCCGATTCGCAGACCTTCGTCACGAACCTGCGGCAGTATCTGGGGGGAACCACGCCCCGATTTCTCTGGCTGAACAACCCGGACGCGCCGATCAACCTGTGGCAGACCAGGCGGATCGACGTGACGAAGCCGACACCCGGAGACGTGGGGACATTGACCATCAACGCACCGGTACAGCTGGGGAACTATCTGCTGGTGATGGAGAAGAACTGCACGATAGGACTGGCCCCCGGTTTCGAGAGCTTTACGATCGACAAGATCCCCGCCGTTCCGGACTCCATAACGCTCGAATTCACGCAGATTCCGGACAGGCTTGAGATCGCCGGCGGCGTCACCATCCCCTTCACCGGAACATCCGTCGGCTGCCTCCGGTTCGATCTTCCGGTGCAGGACCACGGCGCCACATCCGATCTGGATACGCTGAACGCGGGGCTGCGCTATTTCTTCGAGAACCATGAGATACCGGTGCCGGGCCTTCTGGACTCGCTCCGCTATCCCGTGCTCAGTCTTGCAAACGGCCCCCTCGTCCTGCACGGAAGCTTCGATCCGATCCATCCGTTCGATCGCGACCGGACCTGCTTCGCCTTTCTTTCCGATCCTCCCGTCCCGGCAATGCCGATAGCGTCGGCGTTCCGCTCGGTCTACGGCGAAAAGATCTCGCTGATGCCGGCCGTATCGGTCATCTCCCCGAAGGGGCCGCGCCTGGTCTTCAGCGTACGGCCGGGGACGGTCACGCCGGGACCGGAGGAGCCATACTACCTGACCTACGACGGCTCCTTCACCATCCAGATCGAGAGCCCCGTCGGGGGACGCGCGGCCACCGATCCCGAGGGACGCATCATGTGCGGCGCCTCCGGGCTGGAGTACGCGGGGTTGATGAACGCAATCGGCGCAACGCTCCACTTCTCGGCCGGGCATCCGGCATTCGCGCCGGTGCTGCCGGGAGACGAGCCCCCGCCGGACGATGCGCCGCTCCTCACCGACCTGGCGACGACGTCGTGGCTCTGCATCACCCCTCCGGGGGGCTCGTCGGTGCGCTACTTCGCGCAGCCACGGGATTCCACGCTCTACAAGGCGGAATCGGCCGCGGAGCTGGCGGGGACCGGGCTCAATGAGGATCTCCTCTACTACCTGGAGGTCTTCGCCGGCACGTTCCCGGACGTCCCTGTTCCGCCGCAGGCAGGTGCGTCCACATTCTTCCCGATGGTCCCCTACACGATGACCGATCCGGCCCGGATCGACGCGCTTCGCATGCTGGAGAGCAACATCCTCAGCCCGATGCGGCGCGCGCTGCTGGAAACGATACTGGAGCCGACCGGTCCCTGCACCGAAACGCAGCCCGACACGGTGCAGGGCACCACGCCGCAGGGACTGCTCTTCACATTCGACGAGGAACTGAAGTGCTGGAAGGCGCTGACGCTGGCGCTGGTGCATCATGCCAGCGGAGACCAGTTGCTGCAGCTTGAAAACATCACCGGAGGGTTCAAGGGAGCATTGCAGTCGGATCAGCTCTTCGCGGTGATCTCCAATCGCGACGAGTTCCTTCGCTGCTGCCAGGTGCTCGCCCCCTTTGCCCTCACCATCGACGGCTGGGACTTCCAGCTCGGCCCGGGGAACTGGGAAGCCCAGAAGACGATCGTGCTCTTCAAGTACACCAACCGCAGCATCGAGGAGCTGGCCGCCGACACCAGCCTGTGGAGCTGGAAGGAGGCGGCGAACGGCCACGCCGACGGCCAGGGGAATCTGGCGACGACACAGGCCGAACTGCTTGCGTTCATCGACGACGCCCGCGAGCGGGCCGCAACGTCGAGCGACTTCCGGTTCTTCTACGAGGAGATCGTCGCAAACCGGAACTGGAGCGGCGTCGTCTTCCTGCGCGTCCAACTCGACACAGACGTTTTCCCCGAGGAACTGCAGGGGCTGGCCGCCGGCATCGACCCTGCGAAGTTCTACGCGCATCACATCGGCATCACCGCGACTCCCGTCAGGAACAACGGCGGCGTGCTGGAGCAGGACGAGTCCTCCATCTTCGGGCTGATCAACTATGACGATCCCGACGACCTCTTCTTCGATGGCGCCGACTACGGCTACAAGGTGCTCTCGCTGAAGGTGCTGTACCAGAACTCGATGGTCTCCAACTTCTTCAGCCAAATCGAGCTGATGGTCAACAGCCTCTTCGGCGACCGCTCGGTGATCGCCGACGGCAACCGCGGCAACAACCTGATCCTCGATGGCTCGTACCAACGCACCGGCGGAACGCCGTCGTACTCGTTCGCAAAGACCGACAGGAGCCTCTTCAACATCTCCGGCGCCGTTCTGGAGGGGCTGGAGGTCGATGGCGCAACGTTCACGACGTTGCTGCCGGCAAACCAGGAACTCCTCGGGGGCGACATCCGAACCCGCTTCGTCCTCTCCGGAACGCTCAGGTTCCGCGCGCTGGAGGCGTTCGATCTCTTCTCGTTCGGGAACCTGCGCGCGGGGGATGGGACGACCGAGTTCACCGGCGGTCTCTACTGCTCCAATCTCATTATCGGCATGGAGTTCCCCGCCGACCAGCCGACGATGAAGCGGTTCACGTTCGATGCCGGAGTGCTGGCGTTCGACATGTCGAAGAGCACCGCGCGGCCGGATGGGCTGTTCAACCACTTCCCGTTGCAACTGAACGGGCTGGTGCAGGCGCCGGCCGACACCACGACCAGCGACATGGGCTACATCCCCATAAACTCGCCGCTGCAGCGAAGCACGCTCTCCTCCCCCTGGTACGCGCTTGCGTTTGTGCTGGAGCTTGGGACACTTGGGGCGCTGGCCGGCGGCGCC
>Ga0206102_1000310_pt1 | contig 16377 bp, 18 predicted proteins | sample 1B1Ametagenome_FD_148645 | JGI IMG/M metagenome (GOLD analysis project Ga0206102, IMG submission 148645) | Enriched microbial communities from leaf-cutter ant dump, University of Wisconsin, Madison, United States - 1B1A | ecosystem: Environmental > Terrestrial > Nest > Insects nest > Nest dump... | reverse complement strand
TCGTGAGGAGCGGGAGGCTGAGAGGGCCCGTCTTCATGAGGAGCTGCAGGCTCGCCGCACAAGGGGCAGCGAGTGAGTAAGAAGAGGTCGTTGTTCGTGGCGGACACAGAGAACAACGTACCGAAGAGCAACTTCTACTCAGCCATCCCTGACGTGGAGGTAGAGGACTCCGAGGTGCACCGTCCCCTCGAGGTGAGTGAGCTGGACTTGGTGGAGGAGCAATCATCCACCAGGGTCTGGCTCACCGCCATTTGCCCTGTGTCAAAAGAACCAGACTACTTTGACGTTGACTTCGACCTCACCGTGGAGGGCTTTCTGTCTAGGGTGAGGAACAAGCCCTCTGGGTCCATCGTCTTCTTCCACAACCTGGCCTATGACGGGCCCCTTATTGTGGTGGCTCTTCTCCGCATGGGGTACACCCTCGACGCCGACACTTCGTTCAGGAAGCCGAAGGCGGGCACGTTCAGGGCCATGGTCTCCGACACCGGAGCCTGGTACCAGGTGTCTGTCACATTCCAGCATGGTAACCGAAACATTATCTTCCGCGACTCCCTGAAAATCATCCCGTTCTCTGTCGATGATGTCGGGGAAGCGCTGCAGACGAAGCACCGCAAGCTCACAGGTACCATCGACTACCAGAAGCAGAGGCCTGTTGGGTATGAGCCGACCCCCAAGGAGTACGAGTACGCCGCCAACGACGTGCTGGTGATGGCAGAGGCGATCTACCACCTCACGCAGGCCGAGGTGGATCTCACGAGGTCGATCACAATCGGCTCGGCGTGTATGAGGGAGTTCAAGCGCACCATCGGGAAGAAGGCGTACGACGGACTGTTCATACCTCTCCCGAGGCAGGTGGACAGGTCGTTGAGGGAGTCTTACCGGGGAGGGTGGTGCTACGTCAACAGGGACAACCATCTGATCAGTCGAAATCAGTGTGTTGACTTGACACATAGCGCTGAGAAGGGGCAGACCTACGACGTCAACAGCCTCTACCCATTCGCCATGTATCAGAAGCGGTTTCCCGTCGGGCCACCGCGGCGGGTGTCCTCCAGCGATTTGTGGAACACCGACGAGGAGTTCATTGTTCGTCTAAGGGCCGACTTCTACGTGAAGCCGGGTCACCTGCCCTTTATCCAATTGAAGGGCTCGTTCATGTTCGCGGAGAACGAGTATGTGAAGGACACCAACGGCCCCGAGGAGATCACCCTCACCCGCCCGGACTGGGAGCTTTTCCAGGAGCAGTACGAGTGTCGCACCCTGGAGGTGCTGGACTTGTGGGTGTTCAGCGCTGTTGTAGGACCGTTCGACGAGTACATCGAGTATTGGTACGAGAAGAAGGCCACCGCGGACAACCCTGTGGACCGGCTGATCGCTAAACTCATGCTTAACAACCTCTATGGAAAGCTGGCGCAGTCGTGGGAGAGGGCGTCCGGCGTGCCGGAGTTCGACGAGGAGGGGGTGCTCAGGCTGCGCTCTGTGGAGCAGGTGTCGGAGAGCGGGGGGTATATCCCAGCTGGCGCCTACATCACCGCGTACGCCCGGGGGGTCACTGTCCGAGCGGCCCAGGCCAACTACGATCGCTTCCTGTACTCCGACACCGACTCAATACACATGGTGGGGGCCGCTGTCGGAATCACCGTGGACCCCGACGCCTTGGGAGCCTGGGACCACGAGGCCACGTGGGACCTGGCCCGGTTCGTGCGGCAGAAGACGTACGTACAGAGGATCTCCGCGGGAAAGAAGAAGGGACAGATGCTCATCAAGGCGGCGGGGGCCCCTGCGGCTGTTAAGGACCGGCTGCGGCACGCTGTCACCTTCTGGGACGCCGACACCGAGGAGTGGGTGTACGAGCGCCTGGAATCGGAGGAGAGGGACGGCAAGATTGTCATCACCTCCCCCAAGCGCTCCGACAGGGAGGTTGTGGAGCGCATGGGGATCGGCGTCACCGAGGCCGGAAAGCTCCGGAGGCGGGCCGTCACGGGAGGGGTGGTGCTGGAGGAGACCACCTGGAGGATTTCTGGTGACGAGCCGACCGACCCCAGCACCGGGATTGTGTCTCCAGAGTGGTCTGTGGTATAGTCAAGGAGTCAGGTATCCTAGTACCTTTCTCTAGTGGGTCCTCATGTGAAAAGCCCCCGTCTGCAGTGGCGGGGGCTTTTCTGTGTTATCATGTTGGTGTAGAACGATAACCATTATCAGGAAGGACGCGTGATGGCCAAGGTAACCATCGACGAGGACGCCCTCAAGGAGTTCGTGCGGCCTCTCATCGAAGGTAGGGACGACAGCACCTACCTCATCGAGCAGCTGCTCAACCTGACCGAGACCGTTGACGAAGCGGGATCTGAGGGCACCACCTACACCGAGGAAGAGCACCTGCTGGCCCTCGAAGGCCAAAGGGCCGAGCTCCAGGCAGAGCACCGAGCAGAGGTCGAGCGCCTCTTCTTTGTGGGCGTGGAGAAGACCGAAGAGCCGGACGACGAGCCGGACGAAGACGAGGAGAGCTCGTTCGAGTTCGCCGAAGACGTGAATTGGAGCTAAGAAATGCCTACCATCAAGACCCCGACCACCGCGCCCAACGTGCTCAACGCGACCGCTGCGCCCCGGCCTGTGGACGTGTACAACACCATCTACAAGAAGGCTGGCGAAGGCTATCGTGAGAGCGTGCCAGCCCTGACCGGCAAGGACGCCTCTCTCAACTTCAAGGAGGTAGGCCAGTCCATCCTCAACGGCTCCCCCTCTGTGCGTAACGCGTTCCTCACCAACCTGTTCGAGCAGTTCGTGTACGGGCGGGCCATGGCCCTCATCTTCCACACCCCGTACGCACCACTCAAGACCGGTGTGGTGGGACAGGGAGCTGGCGTCCTCACCACGACCTGGGCGGACGTCATCAAGCCTACGGCGTACAACCACAACCCGTACACCGACAGCGGAAAGCCCAAGCTCTTCGAGAAGCACCCCCCGAAGATCGACGTGCAGTACATGCCGGCCAACGTCAACATCCAGTTCGCCCTGACGCTCTACTACCACGAGCTGGAGAGCGCGCTGTCGAGCTGGGACGGCTCCGGCATCAACTGGTTGATCGACCTCATCGTGTCTCGTGTGCAGGTGTCCGCTGAGTACACCGACCATGCGCTGTTCACCTACCTGATCGGCCGTGCCATCCTCAGCGGAGACATCGGCCTCTTGCCTGTTGACGCAAGCGATCAGGACGCTATCGGACTGACTCTGCGCACCGTGGAGACGGACTTCACCCTCCCAACTCGTAAGTACAACCGCTCGGGTGTGCTCAACAGCGCTCCAGCCGACAACGTGTACGTTCTGCAGACTCCGCAGGGCCGGGCGAAGTACGACCGCAACCTGGCCAACATCTTCCACACTGAGCTCGCGGCCAACAGCTCCAAGAAGATCGTCGTCAGCAAGTTCAGCGACATCGACTGGGATCTGCTCACCGAGCTCTGGGAAGACGCGAACATGATCGTGCCTTTCACCGAGGATGAGATCGACTTCCTGGACGAGACCGTGGTGGCCGTGGTCGTGGACAAGGACTGGTTCGAGGTCTACACCAAGCCCGACATCCAGGGCGACTTCCAGAACGGCCAGCAGCACTCCGTGACCACCTACCGCACCATCCGGGGCTACTACCACACCTCGACCTTCGCGAACGGTGTTGTTGTCGTGGACGTGTCCAAGCTCACCGACACCCCCGACACCCTGGACTACAAGGTGACTGGCGTGGAGCTCAACGAGAACGGCAGTGTTGGAGTCACCATCACCCCCAACATCGAGGAGGGCGTATTCTTCCCGACCCGCGCGGCCTGGATTCAGACCGAGGACGCCACCACGGACGGAATCGGCGTCTTCGACGGAGGCCTGGTGTTCCCCGCGGACCAGAGCTCTGTGGTGGCCACCCTCAACGTGGCTGGAAAGGTGTACACCGCCACTGTGGCCAACACCGCCAAGCCCGGGGACGACGTGCTCTTCACCAAGGAGGGCGCAGTGCCAGACCCCGATCCCAACCCCGAGGGTTAGACCCATCCGTGAGGAGGTGAGGAGGGCCGCTGCTGGCGACAGCGGCGGCCCTCTCCCATTATGACTAAGACATCACGCACCGACGAGAACATCTACAGGTTCGCTCCGTCCGACTACTACAACTTCTACTACGAGCGTTTGGCCACCCTCGTGCTCTCGCAGCACGAGTACACCGGCTGGCCCGAGTACGACGACCGCATGGTGCCCGGCGTGTCTCGAGACCACCTGGAGGCCATCGCCGCCTCCCGTGGCTCTGTCGCCATCGCCAAGCCCAGGGGCGTTGACAAGGTGGTCGCACTGCCCTGGGTGCCCAAGGGGAGCCTCCGCACCATCAACAACGAGCCGGCGGAAATCCAGCTGTGCCTGCCTGACGGGCGCTTCTGGGAGACCGACGAGTGGTACATCATGTATGACAGCCCCATGCGCAACGGCCTGCTGGCCCCAGGGCTCTTCCCAACCGGCGCCACCGTGGCTCAGCACTGGCAGTCCCTCGGTGGGAGCGCGTACGGTGTGACGAACAGCACGATCATGGGTCGCCTGCACAACTACTGCAGGCAGCTGGCCAAGGTGCACAACAACATCAACCGCAACCTGGACCACCAGCTCAAGCCCTACATCGTGCCGACGAGCCCGCAGATGCGGACGACTGTGGACACCTTCTTCCGAGAGCTCTACTCCGGCGCCCCCTACATCAAGGTGGACGCCCGTTTGGACAGGGAGACCTTCCAGGTGGTGCAGACCGGCGTCCCTTACCAGGCCAACGAGATGCTGCAGACCCGCCGCGAGCTGTGGGCCGAGGCAATCTCCGTCCTCGGAATCACGTCCGAGACCACTAAGAAAGAGCGCCTTATCGCGGACGAGATCACAATGAACCGGCAGGAGGACACCATCACCCTCAACGCGAGGCTTATGAAGAGGGTGGACATGTGTAACTGGGTCAACAAGACCTGGGGCCTCAACGTGTCGGTAAACCTGGCTGACCGCGCAGTGCTCGACCCCTACACTCAAGACCCGTTCGATGGGCGGGGCACCCCTACCCAGCCAGCACCGGAGGAGACCGACGATGGGAAAGTATAACTACAGCGTTCTCGACATCCTGGAGGAGGCCTCTAACGGGCGCACGATCGACGCCTTCACGCAGGAGGGCCGGGACAACATCGTGGAGATCTCTCGTGAGGCGATCTTCGGGGACTCTATCGACCTGGTGGACGCCCCTTATCGAGAATTGTTCTCATTGTCGTTCGCGTCCCGATACATGGTCTCGGACATCGGATGCGACACCGTGTACCTGTTCCGGCAGCTGCTGGGCGCGCGCATGGCTGAGAACGCCTCCTATATCAACGTCCAGCTAGCTGAGATCGAGCGCGGTGTGTTCGACGGGTACACGCTCGCCAAGACCACCAGCAACACCGACACTACCTCTGAGAGCACGACCGACACCGACTCGGGCTCCAGCAGCTCTCGTACTGGGAGCGGGCAGACGGTAAACCAGACGACCGGGGAGGCCAAGAGCAACGCCAACAGCACCGGCTCCGAGACGAGCAGCGGCGGGTCGTCCAGCACAGGCAAGGTCAAGGGAGCAGCGACAGGCAAGGACAAGACCAACCGGGCCGACAACACCAAGGACAGCGGCACCGACACCGTGTCCCTGTCAGGCACGGACGTTGTGACCGACACTGGCTCCGACACTGTGTCCTCGTCCAGCAACGAGTCCGGGTCCGAGAGGTCCAGCTCCTCCCTCAAGCACGGCAAGAGCAGCTCCAGCACCACCAACACCGAGGGCTCGGGCACGTCCAACAGCACCACCAACACCAGCTCTTCGGACACCTCCTCCAGCACCCTCACGTTCCCTGGGGGCAGGGGCACCAACACGATCACCAGCGCCCTCAACAAGTTCTCCGACACCCCGCAGGGGCAGCTGTCGGGGCTCCTGGACGGGACGTACCTCACCAATGCCTCTTCGTCCGACACTAGCACCGGGGTAACCCAGACGGGCTCGGAGAAGACCGACGCCTCCTCCAACGGGTCGAGCAACACCACCGGGTCTGGAAGCAACGCCTCGACCAACAGGACGACCTCGAGCGAGCAGGCCGGAGGCACGGATGTCACCACAGGCACCGGGAGCAGCAGCAAGACCACTGGCTCTCTGGCCACCACCACCCACGGTAAGAGCAGCTCCACCAAGCACGGACTCAACACCGCGACCAAGCACGGCAAGCAGAGTGCCACCACTGGAAACGAGCAGACCGACCGGGAGCAGACGACCGAGACCGACACCAACGAGGTTTCCAGCAACAACTCCTCGTCGACCAACACCCGTAGGGACGACACGACCACCAACACCAAGAATGACGGCAAGACGACCTCCTCTGAGAGCTCCACCGACACCGGATCGGCAAACAGCAGCAGCGAGACGAACGCGTCGCAGAAGCTCAAGGCCCTGTCCGAGGCGGAGACCCGCACTGTAACCCTGGCGGCCCTGCAGGCGTACCAGCCCATCATGGACAGGGTGCTGGACCGCTTCTACGACCTGTTCAACCTGATCTATTAGGAGACACCATGTTCAAGGACACCTATCCCGACTCCAACAGCAGCCGCTTCTCCCAGCAGGCGCAGATCAACGCCCTCAACGAGAGGGTGGCTGCCCTGGAGGGGGGGTCGGTCGTGCTCCCTGGGGACGCGTGGGGCGTGCAGCCCTTCAACGCGAACGACCCCCGGATCAACTGGCATTCCTTCAACCCGGACGAGTTCGACCGGCTCCCGACGTACCAGCAGCAGATCCGCTACCTGGCTTCCGTCATGCAGGGGAGCAGCGGGGCCACTGTGACAGACGTCACCATCGACGGGGACGGGCACCTCATCGTCACCCTCTCCAACGGGCAGGTGCTCGACGCCGGTGTGGCCAAGGGCGACCCCGGGGAGGACTCTACTGTTCCTGGCCCCGAGGGGGACTCCGCCTATGAGGTGGCCGTGGCCAACGGCTTCGTCGGCACCGAGGTGCAGTGGCTCTCGTCCCTCGTCGGCCCTCCGTCCACCGTCCCCGGGCCCGCCAACTCCCTCACCATCGGGACTGTCGAGGAGGGACCGGCCGGGGCGAGCATCACTGGCACCCCTCCAGCCCAGGTGCTCAACCTGACGCTGCCCAAGGGAGACCCCGGAGACGACTCCACCGTGCCTGGCCCTGCGGGAGACTCCGCGTACGAGGTCGCTGTGACCAACGGCTTCGTCGGCACCGAGGCACAGTGGCTGGACTCCCTCAAGGGGGCCGACGGAGAGGACGGAGACGACTCCACCGTTCCTGGCCCCCCAGGGGACTCCGCCTACGAGGTGGCTGTTGAGAACGGCTTCGAGGGCACCGAGGGGGAATGGCTCGACTCCCTCAAGGGCGCCCCCGGCGAGGACTCCACCGTCCCCGGGCCCGCCAACTCCCTCACCATCGGGACTGTCGAGGAGGGACCCGCCGGCGCGAGCATCACCGGCACCCCTCCCGCCCAGGTGCTCAACCTGACCCTCCCCAAGGGAGACCCCGGCGACGACTCAACCGTGCCCGGCCCTCCTGGACCACCGAACTCGCTCTCCATCGGAACGGTGGAGGAGGGCGAGGCCGCGTCCGCGGACATCACCGGCACCGCCCCTCTGCAGATCCTCAGCCTCACCCTGCCCAAGGGAAGCGACGGGGACGACGGGAGCGACGGCGACTCCGCGTACGAGGTCGCTGTGGCCAACGGGTTCGTCGGCACCGAGGAGGAGTGGCTGGAGTCGCTCAAGGGCGACCCCGGACAGGATTCCACCGTTCCTGGCCCCCCAGGGGACTCCGCCTACGAGGTGGCTGTTGAGAACGGCTTCGAGGGCACCGAGTCTCAGTGGCTGGAGTCCTTGGTAGGTCCCAAGGGAGACAAGGGAGACGATGGTTCGGTCTCGGCCTTGTGGTCTGGCCTTGACGTCGTGCCCTCCCTGGTGTCGGCTGTGGCCGAGCACAAGGGCTCCATCGGATCTGTGAGCAATGTGGTGGTGTCTCCCCCTGTTGTCGTACAGCGCGAGAGCGACGCAGCAGGCGAGGTGGACATCTCAGCCGAGGTGTCCTGGGACGGGACCGGCGCTCCCACTGTAGAGATCTTTTGGTACATCTCCAACTCCGACACAGCCAGCTTCGACCTGCTGGCCGGCGTAACCAGGCAAGACCCATCGGTGACTGGAAGCGATCTGCGTTTGTACCCCAACACACCTACTATTGGGGAGGGGCCGTACGGAATTGGCGGCCAGTACACCTTAGAGTACAGCAGGCCCCTCGTGACAAACCCCGCCACCTTCCGCCTGGTGGTCCGCTACCTCAAGGTGGGGTCGTGAGTCGTGTGTCGCGTCGCCCCTACATCATGATGGGCGACGCGGCCGGAGCTTGGGGGTCTTGGGGCGGCAAGGGGTCGCCCAACCCAGAGCCGTGTCCCGAGCCCACCGGCCCGGAGTATTGGAGGCGGTGGGAGGGAATGGTCTACCGATGGCCGGGGGCTAGTAGGGAGTACATGGGCTTCAAGGCGGAGACCACCCTCCTGAGCGTGGGGGAGCCGAACATACTGGGGCAGTGCGAGCTGACGTTCGAGGACGTGTGGTCCCTCAACGTCAGGGGACCAGCCTTCCACCCCGCCATCACCACCGGGTTCGCTGTGGGGGCTCTGGCCGTGGACTCCGTCTGGTACCAGGAGGGCAACGTCAACATGATGCCCCTGCACCCGGGTATGGGCAACTTTGCGACGATGGAATGGGTGGGGCCAAGCACGTCCGGGACCTGCACCTTCATGCTGGCCGCCTCGCCTGTCGTCACAGCTCCGTCGGACCCCAGCAACCCCACCATGGCCTCCAACAGCCTCAAGACCGTGGAGTTCTCCGCGGGGTCGTACCCGACCCAGACCGGCGTGCACACATTCACGCGAGTCAGGTCCGTCTCCAGGGTGCTCAACCTGCCCTGACGCTTGCGATTCTAAAACTGTACTGGTAGTCTGGTAGCACCGACTACGAGAGGACAAGACATGACCACCGTTTCTAACCGAGAGGTAGTGCGACAGCTGCACGAGCTGGCCGCCGCGATCATCGACGACGAGAACACCGCCAGGGTGGCGCGCACCGTCCGCCGCGCCTGCGCAGGCATGGAGGATCTGGACCTCCCTGGGGACGACGGGTCGTCCCTCTGCCTCATGGTGCTTCGGGGGCTCCGCCGCTCCGTAACTATCCAAGGCCCGAGGCTGGACAACTTCCTCCACGTCACCCGGGCCCGAGACCTCCTGGACCACCACCTGGCCGAGGACGGGCGAGAGGACGAGGTTTTCTCCGAGTCCTTCTTGAGCACCCTGCGTAAGGGTCTGTGATGGGGCCGCTCGCGAGCCTGCTCGGCTCGCTGTTCAAGACGCGCGCCCCATTGCGGGCCGCGGCCAGGAGGGCTGGCTCCAAGGCTGCCAGGGAGGTTCGCGCGGAGGCCATCGCCAAGGCCGACGCCGCGGGGCTGAGAGGGGCCGAGAGGGCCGCGTTCAAGGCCGGTTTCGAGCCCGGAGCAGCGGCTGCCCGGTCTGTGGCGACCAACCGGTACGCCAACCTGCTTCCCGGTGTGGGCTCGGACGCGGGAAAGAGCCTGCCCCGGGCCGTCCTGTCCCGGGTGTCCGACCTTCTCGACGCCGGTGACCTGGACGGGGCGGAGAGGGAGGCTGTATCCGCTATCAAGAGGGCGGTGACCCGGGAGGCGTACGACATTCGCAAGGGCCGTCGAGCAACAACCGCTCTGGACCTCTCCTTCACAGGGTCGACCGACGACGTGGTGTCGGAGGTCGTCTCCCATATGGAGCAGGGCCTGTCCCTGCAGGAGGCGTCTCGGGAGTCCTTGGCCCGGTTCGCTGTGCTCAAGCGAGACGGGCTCCCTGATGTTGTGGGACGACAGGCCTATGAGGCCGGTGTGCTCGCCAAGAGGGCCAGTGACTCCTACTCCGAGGCGTTCGACATCCTGAACAGGACCCCGCGGGCCCAGGACCGCATCATGGCCAAGTACTTCCAGCGGGACGAGGACGGAAACTGGGTGGACACACAGGGGCGGGTGTGGGAGCCCGAGGACCTACAGTCATACTCCGCGCAGTGGCGATACGACACGGATGACCAGGGAAACCAATTCCGCACTGAGGTGGCCCAGAGCTTCGACCCCAAGCACACCAGGACCACCGACCCAAGGGAGCCGTACCGAGGCGCTGTGCTGTCTGTGAGCGTCGGGGATAAGTACGAGCGGATGGTCTCCAACTTCATCAAGAGCATGACCTCCTCCGGGATGGCCCACGGCTCCCCCAGGGTCTACAACGACATCGTGGCCACTGTTCGCGCCATGAGCCCGGGCAGGATGCTCAAGCTCGTACGGGACGGCACGATACGGAAGCAGCTGGTCTGGTACTTCTCCAGTGACCAGAGTGTGATCACGAGCCGGCTTGGAGAGCTGCTGCGAAACCTGGGGATGGACCCCAACAACTACGACTCAGAGGAGCTGACATGGTGAGCAACAGGTACCTGGCTAAGATCCATGAGGTAGAGCTGGCCACCCAGACGACGTCAGACAGGCTGCCTCTGCAGGCGGCCACCGTCGTAATGTCCTTGTTCCACAACCGCAGGATAGACCCGGAGGAGCTCGGCCCGGAGCCCTTCAAGGTGTCCAGGGAGGACGCTATCAGAGCTCGGGAGGTGGTCTCAGCCGTGGTGCCGGACGAGTACACGGCTGCCCAGGTGGCGTGGTTCCTCGTGTCTGGTGTGGCGCTGGCAAAGGACCCGCTCGACACCTGGGGCTCGATCGTCGTGGCGGTGTGTGGCTACTCAGAGCAGTACGCTCAGTAAAGAATCGGTAAAATCGCGGCCTTGGTCGCCACGGAGTCGAAACGGGCCGACCCGTCCCTACCACACTGTCTGAGTAGGGTGCCGCCCATGCTCCCCCGCAGGGAAGCCATCGTAACATCGTCGTCCTTGTCTACCCGGTAGACGACGGGGTGGGTGGCGTCGTGGCTTCGGGACACGTACAGGATGTCCTTCTTGCCGTAGTATCGCATACCAATGCTGCGACCATTTATGACGATGGTGCCGATGTACTCCGAGTCTCCCCACTCGGGGGCGGGCTTGGTGATGCCCGTCTTGTTGTCCTTGTACCCGTTGTTATAGGTGTCGGTGTTTCGCTTGAGGAGCTTTCCGAGAGGGCTGTTGATCCTCTGCTCTTCGACCATAACCGAGCGTGCCTTCTCGTACACCCAACCACTACCCCGAACCCGCTTGGAGTCGGACCGTATGCGGTTGACCAGCCCGTACGCGACGTAGTACGGGTTGGCGATGGACTCCGTGTTGGAGAGCATGAACACCTTGAACGGGTTGATCGCCTGGTCCGTCCCGCGGTTGCAGGACTCCAGGACAGTCATGAAGTCGCTGTCCTCCAGGGTGCCTGATGGCCCCCACACCTCGTAGCGGAGGTAGTCTGTGGGGTCCTTGGGCTGGAACTCGTCGAAGATGAACTGCGGCATGTTGGTGAACAGGCCTGATAGCTCCTTGACCTGACCGCTGAGGTTGAGGGGGATGGCGTACCCGAGAACACGGGAGTCGGAGTCCAAGCGCTCCCCGTCCTCGTCGAACACAGCGGTGTGGATGGTGAGCTCCCCGACGGTGCTGGCGATCTCCTTCATGGTGCACCAGGAGCCCTCCCTGGTGACAGAGAGCACCTTGTTGATCTGGGTCACGGAGGCCGGCAGGGACTTGTGGTATCGGGTGAGCCAGCCCAGGTGCCCCAGACCGGACTCATTCTTCTCTATCCCGAGGTCGGTGGTGGAGAACGTCTTACCAGGGCCACGGGACTCGGACGCGGCTATGCAGAGGGTGGGGTCGTCCCCGTCCTCGTCCTTGGCCGTCTCTAGCCAGTCCCGGACGCTGTAGTGGCCCGTCTTGGTGCTCATCGGTAGAAGTTCACCCCACCGTCGAACATGCGTTCGATGTCCCTTGCGAACACGGACGGGACCCCATACACTCGGGCTCCGTTGGTCTTACAGAAGTGTGTGGTGAGTGAGGAGCCGTCTCCCACGGGTGCGTAGTGGGCGTTGGCGGCGGACTGCACGATGTTGGGCACACCGACCTTTCCGGAGCGGTGTCCGAAGTTGGACAGGAAATTGTCGTACTGGAAGAGAACCTCAGGGCGAAGAGTCACGACCTCGGCCACCCACTGGTCGTCTCCTAGCCGCTGTCCGATGGTGCCGGAGTTGTTCCCGCCGCTGTAATTCTGTCCACCGAAGGCATCGGCGTGCAGGGCCAGGGACCGGGGGATCGGCACGTCCTTTCCTCCAGCGGTGGCATACGCCGCGTCCATGAGCTCCTTGTTGGAGCCCATGTCGATGATCTGCGCGTTCAGGTTGGACGCCTGCTGCGCCATGGCTGTGCCCGCGCCCAGGACAGCTGTGGCTGGCCCTCCCTTTCCTCCGAGGAAGGTCCCGAGGCCCACGGCACCGAGACCCTGGGTCAGGACGCTGACGCCCTCAGACAGGGCCTCGTACCCATAGTCCCGGCTGTTCTTGGTGCCTGGGGTGTCGGAGAGGATGGCCTGCTGGTACTTCTGCGAGATGTAGGCCCCGTACTTTCCGCTGGTGTAGTAGAGCTGGGGGAAATCAGAGTACTCGGCGGCCCGCTTGGTGTCAGCTGAGTTTCCCGCGTACCCCAGCGGGAGGGCGACCATGGTCGGGAAATTGTCGAAGAGACGATAGAGAGCGAACTCTACAGCCGCATTTCCGTCCTCCATGATCTGGGACCGCTCGAACTGGTAGTAAAACTCGACGCCGTCCGGGCGACGCAGGCGCACACACCGGAAAGGGGATCGATACAGCTTGGCGTTATGCGGCTCCCGACCATATATCTGGGAATAGGGCTTGGAGACCACACGCTTGATCTCGGCCTTGGTGTCGTTGTTGACGTCCTGGGTGCTGGTGGGGGACACGTTGATGAGATCTTGAATAAATCCTCCAGGCAGCGAGGTGGCACCGATAACCTGGTCGCTCATGTCTGGGGCCTCCTGCATGGCCCCCTGGAAGAGATTGACAGCGGAAAGAAGATCTCCAGGGTGGTAGAGACTCGCGCCCGCAGACACGTTCCTCTGGCCGATAGACACTAGGAAGGTGTTTCGGGTCATGTTGGCGCCAGACGCAGCATAGTCCAGCCGAACCATCACGGTGTTGTTCAGTGCGTTCACAGCAGCTTCATATCTAACCATGCGGTCCATCATGTCGAAGGAGTAGATCAACTCGAAAACGTAGTCAGGGCCAATGTTTCCGAGGTCGGTTGTGTTCGAGCCACCGAACTCGACGGTGAGGCCCGCCGCGCCGTCAGGAATCAGCTTGGGGTCCGACGGGGACTTACGTAGACGGCCGTTGGGGGTGACAATGCCTCGCTCTCGGGCCAGCTTCATCTCTAGGTCCTCTGTGACAGCCAGGTCCTCCGACGCGGTGAGCTCGATCATGTTGGCGTCGTACTTGTTGAGCCAGGAGGCGTTGTGATCCGTCTCGGTGAGGCCCTGCCTGACGATCTCGGAGGGGAGCATCTCCATCTCGAACTGATAGCTCTGCCAGGCGTCGATCATGAAGGAGATCTTGGTGTTTCGGTCGCTGATGTGTTCCGCGTCCAGGAGGTAGCAGAAGAAGCGGCCACCATAGGCCTTGTTGTCGATGGATAGATAGTCGTGCTGCAGCACCTCGCCGACAGGGATGTCCAGCTCTACGGTGCCGACGGTGTGGCGGACGTGGGAGAGGCCGGTGAAGGTCTCGCTCGCCCTGGCGTTGAACCAGGCGTCCTGAGCAGCCTTGTTGTTGAAAGCCCTCTGAGCGGTCGGCGTCAGGGCCGTGTCCTTGTACAGCACCACTGTGGTGTTCGGTGCTTTAGCCATGTCTCCTCCTAAGTGTGCGGCCCGGCGACAAGTCCGCAGACGGGGTACTGACTGCCCCATACGCCTCGAGGGCGGCTCGCCACCGTCGTATCCCAGGAGCGCAGCGTGTTTTCAGGCCGCCGGGCCTGGTTACAGTATAGCCTATTGAGAATCATTTTCACTCGTCGTCCGGCAGCGGGTCGGGGTCGGGAGCCCCCTCCGTGCGGTGCCGGTAGTAGAGGTCGATGTGCTTGCGGGCCCAGAGCCAGAGCTTGCGGTTCTGGGCCTTGACGGACTTTACCTCCGCCTCGACGTCGGAGAGCCGCTTGTAGACGTGCCCGAGGGCGACGCCACCGGCGGTCACTACCGCTACGACGACGCCGCCCAGGACGGTGAGGATGGCCGCTGTCATGGCCGAATCCCGTGCTTGGCGAGGGCTGCCAGGGTGAGGGGCCCCACGACGCCGTCCGCGACGAGGCCCGAGCGCCGCTGGAACTCACGCACGACCTTTTCGGTGGCGGGCCCGAAGTCGTTGTCCACGACCAGCTTGCTGTAGGCGGGGAATACCTTGTTCAGACCCCGCTGCAGTGTGCCCACGCGCGAGCCCTTGGAGCCCTTGGACAGGCTGGCCGTCGGGGCCGGGGCGGACTTGTTGGAACGGCGGTTGATCTCGGCCTGTACTGCCGCGTAGTTGGCGCCCAGGGACTTCTTGCGGGCGTCGCCGTTTCCGTGCTTGCCGGCGAGCGTCTCAGCCACCAGCTGCTCGATCGTCTTGTTCGAGGTGGTCGGGGCCGGGGCCGACGGGTAGCGCAGGATGTCGGTCCAGCCCTTGCTGTAGGAGAAGAAGGGCTTCTCGTAGACCTCCACGCCCGTCTGGTCGCCGTCCTTGGCCCCGGTGATGCCGCCGCGCTCGTCCTTGTTGGCCGAGATGAGGCGCCCGTTGTCGTCCACGACGATCTCGACGTGGCCCCGGGTGGACAGGAGCACGTCGCCCTTGCGCAGCTGGGACTTGGACTTGAAGGGGATGCGGGTGAAGCCGCGCTTGACGAGGATGCCCGCCATGTTGCCGGTGTAGAAGGTGCCGCTGATGTCCGCCTGCGTGAGCAGCCCGGACAGGAAGAGCGCCCCTCCGGTGAAGGACGAGCAGTCGGCGTTCTTGCGGCCCGCGATGGCTCGACGGGCCTTGTCGAGGAAGCTCCAGCGCTTGGGCTGGGAGTAGCCGGTGCCCGCTGCCTCGATGGCCCGGGCGTTGGCGACGATGGTGTCCTGGATGGTGCTCACTTGTCGTTCTCCTTGTCGTTGGGCACGTTGGCGATCGCCAGGCCGAGAAGGGGCGCCAGCAGGGCGCTCCACAGGGCGGCCAGGTCGTTGGTGAGCACGCCGTAGCCGACGAGCAGGGCGATGGTTGCCAGCCCGGTGCTGTAGAGCCACACACGGCCCTTGCGGCTGGTGAGCTTCTTGAGAATGAGTTTCATTACTACCTCCTGGTCGCTCCCCATTATACAGCAAGAAGCCCGCCCCTGGGTTGGGGCGGGCTTCGTGGCGGTTAGTTGTGGGAGCGACCCTCCAGGAGCTCTAGGTAGAGACGCCGGTACCGGTCGCGCTCGTCCTTCACGTCCCTGAGCTTGCGCTTGAGGTCGATGATCTCCGCGCGCTCCTTGGTCATCTCAGGCATGCCACCTCTCCTGTCCGATGTAGACCACGTAGGGGTTGTTCTCCACCTCATATACAGTACCGTCGTCGAAGGTGAGAATGAGGGCGTAGTTATCGCCCTCGACCTTGACAACAGCCCTACCCTTCAGACCGTTGAACTTCTCAGCTAGCTCATCATACGCATCCACAGACCTACTCCTTTATCAAAACGTTATCTTCCCGGAAGCTCTCCGTGTGTGGGTTGTACTTGCTGGCCACGACGTAGAGCGTGTCCTGCTCCGTCGTGGGATCGACCACCAGGAGGTCCTCCTCCTCGTAGCCGACTATCGCGTCCTCCGGCAGCTGCAGCAGCCGCAGCATCAGCCCCTTGACTGTCATGAGGCTCTGCACCCTCCCTCCGTTATCCATGTAGAAGGTCTGCTTCCGGCGGCGGAAGCCCTCGTGTGAGGGCTTGAGCTCCCCGTGGGGAGGGTGACTGTGGTTGTACGCCTTTGCGCAGTGGGCACGGTCACACCTCCCCTGGAAGTAGATGCGGTCGATGTTACGCACGGCCCTGGATGTCGTGCAGGAACGACTGGAACGCCTCGATCGAGCGGGGGTCGAGCAGAATCCGGGTGAACTCTGAGGTCTCGCTCCGTGTGGTCGCACCGGCCTGCTCGCTAGTGAAATACTTCCACTCCACGAGCAGCTGCTCGTGCTTACCGTCGTCCAGCAGGGTGACGGTGGTGCGGCTGTGGTCGATGCGCACGGTCTCGGAGCGCAGCTGCTCCTTGGTGTCTTGGGCCTCCTCGCGG
>Ga0206102_1000306_pt1 | contig 16474 bp, 16 predicted proteins | sample 1B1Ametagenome_FD_148645 | JGI IMG/M metagenome (GOLD analysis project Ga0206102, IMG submission 148645) | Enriched microbial communities from leaf-cutter ant dump, University of Wisconsin, Madison, United States - 1B1A | ecosystem: Environmental > Terrestrial > Nest > Insects nest > Nest dump... | reverse complement strand
CCTTGACGCTGAATGCCGGCAACAACACAATCGCTTACAAATACGATTCGGGCGATTCCGGCAACGTCAACCTGGACAACATCCAAGTAGCGTTCACAGGCACAACGTCGACGCCTACACCGACGCCTACACCAACTGCAACGCCTACTGCAACACCAACAGCTACACCAACGGCTACACCGACGCCAACACCAACACCAACGCCAACACCAACTGGCACGCCAACACCAACGCCTCCTCCAGGCTCCAACCTGGCACTGGGCAAACCGATCACAGCCAACTCGACTGTATTCACATTCGTAGCGACGAATGCGAATGACGGTAGCGTGACTACGTATTGGGAAGGCGCAGGCGGTTCCTACCCGAACACACTGACAGTGGACCTGGGTGCAAACGCTAACATCACTTCGATCGTCCTGAAGCTGAACCCTGATTCTGCATGGGCGACTCGTACGCAAAACATTCAAGTGCTCGGTCACGACCAATACGGCACTACATTCAACAACCTGGTATCCGCAGCGAACTACACGTTCAACCCGGCTTCCGGCAACACAGTAACCATTCCAGTTTCGGCAACAGCAAGCGCTGTTCAACTGAAAATTACGTCCAACACAGGTTCTTCCGCAGGTCAGATCGCTGAGTTCCAAGTGATTGGTTCCGCAGCTCCAAACCCTGATCTGACTGTAACCGGCATCACATCTTCGCCAGCTTCTCCGGTAGAAACTGACGCGATCACGCTGACAGCCGCTGTGAAAAACATCGGCAGCGCAACTTCCGGCGCAACGAACGTGAAATTCTACCTGGGCAGCACGCTGGTAGGCACGGGCAACGTTGCCGCTTTGTCCGCTGGCGCAACAGCTAACGTTTCGGTCAACATCGGCGCGCAAAATGCCGGCAGCTACGCCGTTACGGCGAAAGTTGACGAGTCCAACGCCGTGGTTGAGCAAAACGAAAACAACAACGACTTTACATCCGGTTCCAACCTGGTTGTCAACCAAGTTTCCAGCTCCGACCTGATTGCTTCCACAACGTGGAACCCAAGCAACCCAAGTGCTGGCAACACAGTAAACTTCACAGTTACCCTGAAAAACCAAGGTACAATCGCTTCCGCTAGCGGTGCTCATGCCCTGACGGTAGTGCTGAAAAACTCCGCTGGCACCACGATCCAAACGCTGAGCGGCTCCTACAACGGCAGCCTGGCAGCAGGCGCTTCCGCCAACGTAAGCGTAGGTTCCTGGACAGCTGTCAACGGCAGCTACACAGTAACTACAACTGTTGCTAACGACGCTAACGAAGTAGCCATCAAACAAGCGAACAACACTAGCACAACTAGCCTGTACTCCGGTCGCGGCGCTAACATGCCGTTCACTGTAATCGAAGCTGAGGCTGCTACAAACGCAACAAACGGTACGAAACTGGCTCCTAACTTCACCCCTGGCGACTTTGCAGGCGAAGCTTCCGGCCGTTCCGCCGTATACCTTGACGCTAATGGCGAATACGTAGAGTTCACTCTGACCGCTCCAGCTAACGCATTCGTTCTGCGTAACGCGGTAGCCGAGAACACGAACGGTACGGTCAGCATCTACGCGAACGGCGTAGCCAAAGGCAAGTTCAACGTTTCGTCGAAATTCTCTTACCTGTACGCCACACCAAGCACACTGGGCCGTCTGGGTTACGACAACTCTGGTTCCAAAGCTTACTGGCTGTATGAAGATGCTCAGCTGATGCTGGACACAGTGTACCCTGTCGGTACGAAAATCAAAATCCAAAAAGATTCCGGCGACGTGCCTTGGATCTACCTCGACTTGCTCGAAACGGAAAACGTAGCTCCAGCAGCTACGAACCCGGATCCAAGCAAATATATTGAGGTTTCGGCTTCGAAATCCATCGACGCAGCACTGACTGAATTCAGACAAGATACAACCAAAAAAGGTATCTTTATCCCTGCGGGTACTTGGACGATCAACAACAAAATCACGATCTACGGACGCGCAACTGAAATCATTGGCGCTGGTCCATGGCACACCAAATTGACTGCACCGCAAGACCAAACCAATACCGATGTTGGATTCAGCATTTCTTCCACTGCAAACGGTTCGACCATCAAAGACTTGTCCGCTTGGGGTAACTATGTGTACAGAACAGACGGACCTGGTAAATTCCTTGATGGCAACGGCATGCAAAACGTAACGATCCAAAACATCTGGGCTGAGCATTTCATCTGCTTGTACTGGGGCGTTGGCGCTTCGAACAACGTGTTCAGAGACAACCGGATCAAAAACACATTTGCTGACGGCATCAACATGACCAACGGCTCCAACAACAACATCATTGACAACAACTATGCTCGTGCAACAGGCGACGACTCCTTCGCAGAGTTCAGCGCAGTTGACGCTGGCGGTTCCTACAACGTTGGCAACCAATTCACCAACCTGACTGCTGTTAACGTAAGACGTGCAGCTGCCTTCGCAGCATACGGCGGTTCCGGCAACCTGTTCCAAAACCTGTATGGCGCTGATACGCTGACTTACCCTGGTCTGACGATCAGCAGCTTGAGCTTCGGCTACAACACGCTGGGCTTCGGCGACCAAGACACGGTATTCGACGGCATCACGCTGGATCGCACAGGCGGCGACTTCTGGACCAGCGTTGGCGCTGACGACAAAATCAACGATTACCAAAACTTCGGTGCGATCTGGATCTTCAACGGCGACCGCACACTGAAAAACATTCTGGTGAAAAACGTCGACATCAACAACTCCGTATACTTCGGTCTGATGTTCCAAACGAAATCGCCTGAAAACCTGGCTATGTCCAACATCCGCTTCGAAAACATCAACATCAACAACTCGACTCGCTACGGCATCAAGCTGGTAGCTAGTGCAGAGTCCGGTCAAGGACCAGTTGTAGGTGCTGCAAGCTTCACGAACGTCAAAATCAACAACTCCGGCGTTCAAGCGATCTACGGCGAAAGCAAATCGCCTAACTTCACAGTGAACCGCGTTTCCGGTAACAACTGGTAAGATAGGCGTTTGAGCCGGCAATTCCATGACAAAGAGGCTGGTCTCTCGCAGATTCGTTCTGCGAGGGCCAGCCTTTTTGCTTGCCGGCGGGGCGGCGGAGCAGGGCGTGCCTGTCGTTGCCGCGCCTGGCGTATGATGACCGGCGCCGTTTGCGGCAGAGAGCGGTCGAATCGCTGATCGCCGATTACGGCTGAACTTTCGTGCGGACGACGCCGACATCGGAGGCATTGATGGCAATGGCATTGCCGCCTTGGCCGGTGTGGGCGTGTGCTCCTTGCTTGATGATCACGACGGTTTTGCCGTGTTTTTTATGCTGTTTGTTCCACGATTTGTGATGCATGGCATTCACCTCCTTTCTTTAATGTCTGCGGCGGCGAGTGTGCGGCTTGCCGATGTTTACGTTGACGGCATTGCTGGCCAGCACGTTGCCATGCTCGGCGGTTGCCAAAGCCGACTGGAAAATCTGGATGACGAGATAGCGGTTGGCGCCGACGCGGTAGCGCAGCGTTTTGACCCGGGTCTGATTCACGAAACGTCCCTCCTTGCAGGTCCGAGATAGTTGCAGTATATGGAAAAAGGAGACAGGCTGCCACGGCCGTCGCCTCAAGTCTTGCGCGGATTCTCCGGCCGCCGGACGGAGCGAAGCCAAGCGCGCGCGGGGGTGGCTGCAAAAAAAATCGCGCCGCAGGCAAACCGTTTGCGCAGTTGTTCCGTTTACTTCAAGGAGTAGACCATTCAAGGAGGAATAGATGATGAAAAAACGGTTCTTGACAGCGGCTGCGTGTTTGCTGATGTTGGCCGGTGGCTCTGCCGGCGCTGCGGCTGCGGACGATGCGGCCGGACAAGCCATGGCGGACATGCCGATGGGCATGGCGATGGAAGCTTCCGCGCCGGTGGCTTCGGATATGAAGCTGACGCTGGACGGCCATAACCTTGCGCTCGACGCTGCTTATTTGATCGACAATTCGCTGTTTGTGCCGTATCGCGCTTTCGCCGAAGGCATCGGCGGGGAAGTTGGCTGGGATGAAGCGACGAAAACCGTCACGGTGCAAAAAGGCGGCAACACGATCAAGCTGACGATCGGCTCGCGCGAAGCGAACGTCAACGGCGTAGCGGTGACGATGGTCGGTCCGGCGCAACTCATCGACGGCTCGACGTTTGTGCATTCGCGTTTTTTGGCCGAAGCGTTTGGCATTATGGTGCACTATGACGATGCGACGCGCACGGTCGATTTGATGAACTCCGACAAGCCGGGCGTGCAGGTATTTGGCGTCAGCGAAGGCGGCACCTATACGGGCGACAGCGTGCAGATTGGCACGGCCGTCTACAATTTGCAGCTGACCGATTTCCGGGAGCACAACACGGCGGTAAGCGGCGAAGGGCATGTGCACCTGTGGCTCGATCAGGACGTCAACGATCCGACGGTGGCCTACAAGCAAATCGACACGCAGCCGGTGACGTTCGGCAAACTGGCCCCGGGCGAGCATACGCTGACGGTGATGCTGGAGGACAATACCCACCAGCCGTTGCAGCCGGAAGTGAAGCGGGTGGTTCATTTTACAACAGTGGCGGTCGAAGCAGCGCATACGTACAACGTGGACATCAGCAATTTCAAGTTCAACGCGCCGGAAATGACCGTGGAGGCGGGTTCGACGATCGTTTTTACGAATCATGATCAAGTGAAGCACAATGCCGTGGCCGATAACGGCAGCTTTGAGACGCCGCTGCTGGCGCAAGGCGAGTCGGCATCGATTACGCTTGGCGAACCGGGCGAATATACGTATTTTTGCGCGCCGCACAAGTCGTTTATGAAGGGGAAAATCATCGTTAAATAAGTCGCAGGCGTTGATATGGGCCAAGCTCTGTTCCTTCGGGAAGCCAGGGCTTTTTGGCCGTATTGTCAAAACCGGGGCGGTATAGGAAGATGAGGGTAGGGTAGAGATCGAGATAGCCGCATAAGAAAATGTGCGGCATACTCAACGCGAGGAGTGCCGAGGTTGAGCCATTTGACGGACGAGCAGTTGATCGGGCAGGTGGGCATGCGCCATCGCCCGGCTTTGGAGGAGCTTTACGACCGGTATGGAAAACTGGTGTATTCATTTGCGATGAAATCGACGCGGGACGTCCAGAGCACGAAGGAGATCGTGCAGGCCGTATTTGTGCGGCTGTGGACCACGGAAAGCGGCTATGACCCGGGGAAAGGGAAATTTGTCAATTGGCTGCTGACGATGACGCGCAATTTGACGATCGACCATGTGCGCAAGGAATCAAAGCATAGGCGCACCGTACCGCTCGATGCGAGCGCTGCGCCGCAGACGGATGGCGGGCACTGGAGCGACCCCGAAGCGTCGGCCGATCGCTTGCTGCTGCGCGAGCAGCTGCGGGAAGCTTACCGGCATTTGTCGCCGCACCAGGTGCAGTTGCTGGAGCAGTTATATTGGCAGGGCTATACGCTCAGCGAAATTGCGGAGACGAACCGCGAGCCGCTGGGCACGGTCAAAAGCCGGCTGCACCAGACGCTCAAAATACTTCGCAAACAGCTGGTTGCGATCAGGGAGGAACGATACTGATGAGTGTGGACTTCAACCCTTGTGAGTCGCTGCACGCTTATTTTTTCAGGGAGCTGGACGAGCAGCGGGCGCGTATTTTCGAGCGGCATTTGCCGACCTGTTCCGACTGCCGGGCGCAGCTTGAGGAATTGCAGTGGCTTTGGCGGGAGCTGCCGTTGGTTGGGGAACTGTACGAGCCGCCGGTCGGACTGAAAGCGGAAGTGCTGCGCGCCGCGTTCGGCGGTGAGGAAGAGGGCGGGGAGCTGGCCGGCAACCGCGCGGCTGGCGGAGCCGCCGCTGGTGAAGCGGCAGACGGACGGGCCGGGCTGCGCGCAGCGCCGGTGGAGGCGGCTGAGGCCCGAGTGGCGGGTAGTAAGGACGTGATCAGGGAGCGGGGAGCAAGTGAAGGTACGGCGTCTGGAGCGAGAGCAGCTGGCGGAGTTGGCGGCGAGGGTGTCGCTGGCGAAGCGGGAGCGGAAGTGCCTCCGGCGGTGCGGAGCTTTACGTATACGGAGCGACCGCCGCGCTGGCGCGGGTGGCGCCGTGGGATTGTGGTGTCGGCGGCAGGGCTTGTGCTGCTGCTGGGCGGCTTTGCGGCGGGCCTTGCGGTCGGCGGCGGTTGGCCGGGCCGCGATGGCGCGCAACCGGCAGCGAGCGCCGGGCCAAGCGCGCAGCAGCCCTGGAGCCTGCAGCGCGAGGTGGCGCTGCGGGCCGTAAGCCCCGCGCCGGCCGCCGGCGCAGGCAGCGTGTGGCTGCTGCGCCAGAACGAGGCGACGCAGGTCGTGCTGCGGGTCAGCGGCTTGCCGGCGACGCAAAACGGCCAATCGTACCAGATGTGGATGGTGCGCAGCGGCAAGCGCTGGAGCTGCGGCACGTTCCAGGTCGACCCGAGCGGCAACGGCGCGTTGCTTTATCAGATGAAAAGCGAAGCGGGCTTCGACTCCATCGGCATCACGCTGGAGCCTGACGCTTCGGGCAAGCAGCCGAGAGGACCGAAGGTGCTCGGCAGCTAGCGGGCGGCGCGGGGGCGAAGCGCGCGGCGCCCGCTAGGCCCGGCGCGGACCCCGCGCGCGCCGGGCGACAAGGTCCCGCCTGACAGCGGCGGGACTTGCTTGAGCAGGCCCCGCGCGAGTTTCCGCCGCGCGGGGGCCTGCCGCTCGGGCAGCCGTGCCCGGCGGCTGCCCCGACGGCGGGCCGTCAAGCCCGGCCCGCCCGCTTCCGCCGCGCTAGCGCAGCTCCGCGCGGCGAATCCGCCAGCCGTCAGCAGGCGAGTCCCTTTCCAGATGGAAAAGGACTCGCTTTTTTTGCGGCTGGCTGCGGCCCTCCGGGGTCGCCGCGACGTCGACCTCCGTGTGCAGCTCGAGCAGCGCCGTCGTATCGCGCTCGGGAAATCGCGACAGCCGGCGCATCGTGCGCACAGGCACGGCATTGGGCGGCGTCGCAGCCGACACGGCCTGGAGCAGCTGCTGATCGCCCTGATTCGCCGCGGCGATCCAGACGTCGATCAGCTCCCAGGCCGATAGCTTGGCCAGATAGGCGGGCAGCTGGCCGGCGGCTTTGTGCACCATAACCTGGTGCGCCGGGTCGATTGCGTGCGAGCCGTGTGTGACGCTGCCGAGGAAATGAATGCAGAAATGCCCGTTAAAGCCGTTGTCGGGGATGCCGTCCCCGCCGTGCGGCATGCCGTGCATCGAAGCGGCGAGCCGCCGACCGTCGATTTCGACGAGCACCGCGCGCCGGTCCCAGCTCCAGGCGCCGCCGTAAATCGCCTTGAGCGCCGCCGAATCGGCTTTGGTCAGCGGCTGGACGTCGGCGTGGCTGCTGCCGGCCCGGCGCTGGCCGCGAAACTGCAAGCCCGTCTCCAAATCGACGATCGTAAAGCTGCTGTATTTCGGCAGGAGCAGGCTCGCCTCTTCCCACGTCAGCAACTCGCCGTAGTGCTTGGCGCGCTGCGCGGTGACTTGCGCGGCCAGCTTGTGCCGTGTCGCGTCGCTGACGCGCAGGCTGCGGCAGCGGGCCAGATCGACCACATCGCCTGCAGGCGTCAAGCCAAGCTCGCGCACCGCGCCGCTGCGGCTGGGGTAGCGCAGCACCGTATCCGGCGGCAGCGGCTCCTTCCATGCGCCGCTTTCGGCAGCGGCGTCCAGCTCGCGGATGAGCTTTTTGTCGGTGAGTTCGGTTTGCGTCATGTACGTGGCGTTTGGCGAAGCTTTGACCTCCAAGTGCAGCTGTTCGCTGCGGGCTGCAGCCGCTTCGGCTGACGCCGCGCCGGGTTCTTCGTATGCCCAGGCCGTGCCGGTCCAACTGCCGATGCTCAGCCAGACGCCAATCGCCAGAGCGGAGGCCCAGCGGCGTCCGGTGCGGAACAAATGGTTAGGTTGCATAAACACTGACAATCCTCCTGTGACGTAAAGAAATACAAGGCGCGCAGAGCGCGATGCCTTTTAAGCTTTTGCCAATCGGGAGGAAATTATTAAATTTTTATCGGTGTTTTGGGAGGGGGAGCGACAGCGTTGTGAGGGAATTTTGATGCCAATCGGCAAGGTTTACGTTCGCCAACGCTTTACGAAACATAAAATTGACTGATGCGGCGACACCAAAACGCCCCGCCATCGCGGAGCGTCTGTGGATAAGTTTTTATTGGTCCTGCTGCAGCGTGACTTTCAGCGCAGACGCGATATACGTCGTCGCCTGCGGTTCGGTCATGACTTGCGCGTACATCTTGTCGGGATCGGGTTCGCTGAGCCGGTAATGCACAACCGCTTCGCCCGGCTTGGAGAAATCAATGCTTGTCACCGCGATGCCATAACCGGGATTCGGCTTCATGCCGCGGCTCAACACGACTTCGTTGACCGCATCGTTTATCGGCGTTGTGATGACGGTCACTTCATCGCCGGTCGCCGGCTGCTCGGCTGCACCATCGCTTGGCAGCGCCTTGTGCGTCTCGATAAATTGGATCGCATCATACAGCTGCGCCGCCGCTTCGGAGCGGGTAATCGCGGCCTGGGGCCGGAATTTGCCGTCCTCCAACTGGACGATGTTCATTTTGACCAAATCCTGGATCGCATTCATCGCATCCGGCGCGACATCGGCTTCGTCTGCAAGCACAATGTACATTTTGTTCAGCGCGTAGCTGCCCTTGGTCAGCACAGCCTTGTACACATACACCGCGAACTGTTCGCGCGTTATCGCGGCGTTCGGGTCGAAATCGCGGCTGAGCGGCAGGCCGTTATGCACGGCGATAATCAGCGAAGGCACGTACCAGGCGTCATCGGCGACATGATCGAAATAGTCGCTCGCTTCCGGTTTTTTAAAAAACCGGATGTTGTCGATGTTCAGGCCCAGCCCCTTCACGATCAGGTGTACGCCTTGCGCATAAGTCATTTGGCTGCGGGGAGCAAACGTCGTTTCGTCCATGCCGCTGACGATGCCGGCTTCGCTCAGCGCTTCGATTTTGGCTTGTGCCGGATCGTCCTGAATGTCGGTAAACGCCAACACGCTTTGCGCGCCTGTCAAACCGAGCACGATCACCAGAACGAAGAGCACGGACCATTTTTTCATCTGTTTCATCATGGTATCACCTCTATTCCTGTAAACGGGGCACACTGGCCAAAGGTTGCAAGGGCGGCCGGAAAAATTTGTTGTTCTTGCCTCGCGCGGCTACGGAAATACAGCCGACAGGCCTGTCAACTTTTCGCTAAGCTGCCACAGCCGTTTGCTCGTTTCGTCATCGAATTGCCGGTGAATCGGCACGATTTGTTGATTGGCATGGAAAAACACACCGCTCATCCGCTCGATTTCCGGGGCGGCGGCGACATGTTCGCCGATGGCGCATTCGCTTTTGGCCGACAGGTTCATCAAGTGGGTCATGATTCGCAGCGGCCAGGCAAGATGGCGGCCCAGGTTGGATTTGATCAACCCCGGATGAAACGCCACGGACGTTACCCCGGTCCCTTCCAGCCGTCTGGCCAATTCGCATGCAAAACATGTTCGGGCGAAAAGCGCTTGCGCCATAGCGTGCCAGCTGTTGAAATTTTACTCAAGCTGCAGGTCTGCCAAGTTCAGTTTGGCATTCCTGAGAAAACGCGGCGCTCCCGAGACGGTGATGACCCTGGCCGGTCTGCTCGCTTTCAGCATGTCCAACAGTTGACCAGTCAAGTAAAAATGGTTCAAATCATTCACCGCAAACATCCGCTCGATGCCTTCCGCAGTCATTTTCTTGTCGCGATACATCGCGCCTCCGACATTGGCCAGCACGTGCAGGTTATCGTCTTTGCGCCGAATCGCTTCGCTGAGATGTTGCATGGAGGACATCAGGGACAGATCCGCCGTCAAAAATTTCCCTTGGTCGTTGCCCGCAACCTCCGCAATATCTTGCAGCGCCGCCTGCGCGCGTTCGGGGCTGCGCCCGACGATAACGACTCGCGCCCCTCGTCTGGCCAGACCCGTTGCGATCCCGACGTGCCGCCTGTGATCAGAACCACCTTGTTTGTCATGTCCCTTTTTGCCGTATCCATCGCCCACACACCTTTCGTATCCTGAATTTGTTGTTGGACTCAGCATCCTGCTGCTAGCATAAAGTATAGAGTGCACTCGATAGCAATACCGTTCGCTTCCATGTTATAGTATTCATATGGAACATACATTTTCTAGCAAACAAGCGTCTGCGATGACGGGATTAAGCGTCCATACGCTGCGCTATTATGAGCAGATCGGCCTGATCAAGGGCATCCGGCGGGACGAGCACGACTATCGTCAATATTCGGAATCCGCTTTGGTCTGGTTTCAGATTATTCAGTACCTTCGGGCCTTGGGGATGCCGATTCGCCAGATGCAGCAGTTTCTGGACCTGCCCAATAGCGGGGAGACAGCGGTGAGAAGGAAATTTCTGGAGACGTGCCGGGAAAAAGTGGTCGATCAGATCAAGGAACTGGAACAGGCGTTGGAGAAAACCGATATGAAAATTGGCTTTTTTCAAACGCTGGAGGTTATGGAAGCGGAGGAAAAGGGCCAATCGTAACTCGTAGCTTTCAGCGCGCAGGAGCTTGCAGGAGATGAAACAGGAGGGATCGAGATGGGACGTCAAGGGCAGCCGTTTCGTTTGACACTAGGCGTGGACCGCGTCATTCGCGGTGATTATTACCGCTCTGCGGCAGGGAGCGAGGCGGGGACGCTGGTGTTGTGCCACGGCTACAAGGGTTTTAAGGATTGGGGCATGTTCCCGCATGTCGCCAGCGAGCTGGCCGAGTTGATCGACGTGGCGGCGATTAATTTTTCGCATAATGGGGTGGGCGACCATCTGCTGGAATTTACCGAACTGGACAAATTTGCTCAAGCGACGTATTCCCGTGATTTAGAGGATGTTGCTGCGGTCGCAGCCGCTGTGCGCTCCGGGCGGTTGTGGGCGGCGGTGTCGGCGGCAAGCGCTGCGGGAGCGGCGGCGACTGCGGAACTGGATGGACGCAGCGGGCTGGATGCGGCGTTGGCAGGCGGCGGAGCGGCTGCGGAAGGAGCGGGGCGGGGGAAAGTCGTGCTGCTTGGACACAGCCGCGGCGGCGGTACAAGCCTTGTCTATGCGCTGGATCATCCGGGACAGGTGGACGGCGTAATCAGTTGGAACGGGATTACCGATCTGGATTTGTTGACAGCAACCGATAAAGAGGTGATGCGCTCCGTCGGGCGCAGCTATACCGCGAACGCGCGGACGAAGCAGATGATGCCGCTGGATGCAGCGATTTTGGAGGACCTGGAGCTGCACCGCGAGCGGTACGATATTCCCGGGCGGATCGCGGGTATCCGCTGTCCGGTGTACTTGATTCAAGGCACGGAGGACGGCGACAAACGGCTGGGCGGTTCGGCGCGGCTTCGGGAGCGCAATCCGGCCGTGAAGTGGGAGCTGGTGCAAGGCGGCAACCATACCTTCGGCGCGGTTCATCCGTATGGCGGCGAAACGGAGGAGCTGCGCACGGCGATCGCCAAGACGAAGCAGGCGCTGCGCGAGATGTTGGGCGGGTAACGCATTTCCCGGGAAAGCGCAGGAAACGATCCAATCCGACAGCCTCCGGCACAGCTTGCCGTGAGGTGTCGATTGGGCCGGAGCCGCACGGGACGGCATGATTTTTTTGCCAGCCGTATGTTGACATCCGTGCCGGTTCCTGATATTATAAATCTCGTTCCCTTCAAAACGACTTGTTAGCTCAGCTGGGAGAGCACCATCTTGACAGGGTGGGGGTCAGTGGTTCGAGCCCACTACAGGTCATCATACAGAAAGCCTTGTGTAGCAAGGCTTTTTTGCATTTCTAGAGCTTTATATGGTTGTGAATAATCGCTAAAATCGTCTTTGTGGTCAAGATTTGGTCAAGAATGCTTTTTTCGGTCAAAATAAAAGCACACTCGTTATTGAATGAGTGTGCTTCACTACATTTTTCGTTTAAAATCACGAATGTATGAGTCCGTTTCAATGGATTTGACCGAAAGCACTTCAAGAATGCGATCTTGCCGTTCTTGCCCTTGCATCAGTTCTTTTACGTTCTCCTTGATATCATGGATGTCTACTCCTGCCTCATTGGACTTTTCCTCCAATGTTCTCAGCCTGCTATTATTTTCCCCAACCATTTTGATGAGTGATCCCAGCATTTCTTCCATACGGTTTAATTGATTATTCTCCAAGCTTGCGACCTCCTTTATGATGGTAATAAATATAGCATACAAGACTGAGCTTATGTTGTAAACTCATTCGTCCTGTTCATTATCGAACAGCATCTTTCCAAATTTTTGGGCAGTCTCTTTTTGCATACTTGGCAACAAGTGGCTATAGGTATCAAGAGTCAGACGGACAGTTGCATGGCCTAACCGTTCAGATACGATTTTTGGATTTTCCCCTTGTAGAAGTAATAAAGTAGCATGAGTATGTCTCATCGAATGGAATTTGATCTTTTTAACCCCTGCCCTTCTTATTGCTGTACTGAATACTCGACGAATATTACTTTTATTCGTTGGAGTGCCTGACTCAGTACATATAACCAAATCCTTATCATTATAGGTTCCAGGTTCCGCATTCTCTTTTTCCTGTTCTATCATTCGTTTATGCTTCTTCAAACGCTTCATTGCCTCTTTAGGTAAATCGATTGTTCTTGTCCCAGATTTAGTTTTTGTATATGGCAGTATCTCCTTGCCATCACTGCTAAGCGTTTGGGTAATACGAATGCAATTATTCTCAAAATCAACATCTTGCCAGCGAAGCCCCAGGATTTCCCCTTGTCTTGCCCCAGAAGTCAGGGCAATCAGAAAAGCAATATAGTATCTGCTGCCGTTATCTGCTTGCTTTAGGAACAGTTTAACCTCATCTACATCCCACACTACTACTTCCTTCTTAACAGCTTTGGGACGATCTACAAGCGCAGCAGGATTCTTGGAGATAAGTTCCCACCGTTCTGCCTTCTTCAAGGAATCTTTGATGAGGGTATGAATTTTTTGGATATTCTCATCAGTCAATTGCTCGTTCTTGGTCATTTGATTATAGAATTTCTGAATAGCCATTGGAGTAAGTTTAGAGAGTTCAATATCCCCCAATACTGGCAATACATGACCTACAATCAGCCACTTGTATGTAGCAAGAGTTTGTTTCTTTACTTGGGTTATTTTATCTTCGAGCCAATGACTCATCATATACTCGCTGTAAGTCATTTTATTAGGCTTGATGTATGTTCCAGTGGTTAATGAATGTTCCAGTTCATTAACTGCCTTTTGAGCTTCTTGCTTGGTTTTAAAGCCACGTTTCTTGAATTGTTGCGGCTTGCCATTTTCTTTTTTTCCATGCGTAAATGTATAGTACCACGTTTTTCCGTCTTTCTTAACCGTTTTTCCTGCCATTGCAAATCACTCCATCTCTGATTTTAAATTTTGATTCTAATTGGATGTAGTGAATTCAATTAGTTTTTATTTTTGGAGATGACCCTGCTTCATTGATTAATGCATCCCTTTCTATCCGTAACATTGCAATTTCAGATAGAATGGTTTGCTTGCGTTCAACCGAAGTTTTGCGGTTCAAATACTCAAGTGCAAGCTTGGTGTGACGAACAGCAATAACTACTAACTGCTCACTGCTACATTCGTTTTCATATAGCATCCAAAGGCGTTTGTTCATAGGCTGTATGCTCCCTTCAATTTGAAATATCGACAAAAACAAATAAGCTGCGACAAAGTAGGTCGCAGCTTGGTTCATAATTTTCAATTATTTTTCAGATGATTTCTTAATCACGCTCCGCATCCATTTTAGATTGTGAGAGCACGAAATCCTTTAAAGCGGCTTTCGGTATTCGGTACCCTTTCATTTTGAACGATTTAATCTTTTTGCTCCGAAGAAGCCCGTATACTTTAGACCGACCAAGATTGAGCGCTTCCATTACATCTTCTACTGTCATCACGTCATCATATTGGGCAAACATTTACTCACCCCTTTCAAATGAATGTGTTTTACTCATGGTAATAATATATATTTGATTCTGTTTGGAATTCTATTAATTATATGTCGTTCGATGTGATTAATTATTATTGAATAGCGTTGGTTACGACTTGATTATGGTTGGATGTTTCTAATAACGAGATACTGAATTACTCAATTGATAACACAATAAAGAGCAGCGTTCTGAATAACCAGCAAGGGTTTATGATACAATGAGAACGTTCAATATTCATATCAATTCTAATTGTAATACTGTAATCTTGTAATTCTGTAATGAAAAATGCTATAGGGGGTAATCAGATGACTGATTTTAAGCAAGTCAAAGAAAAGATTTTTCCTTATGATGACCATAAATTCAAAATACAGCGGCGCATTAAGAAGCTTAAACAGAAATACGATAAACACGGACTGTGCATCTCTATTCTCACCGTGGGTCGTAACCCCTTAGTTCAGACGCAGAGAATTGCACTTATTGATAAAAAATCCGATAGTAGAGTAGGCAACTTCTTTTTTTATCCAACGCACAAGGTATATGAATACGATGGACAGGAAAAGAGACATCTCGGATTTAGAATTTGTTTTGTCCAGAGCCTGCAAAAAATTACAGCTACTCAAATTGACACTGATTTCAAGATTGTTTCCCTTAACATTAGCAATGAAATGCTAAAGAACGGAAAATGGTTAAAAAGCCCTGAATTAAAAGGATTTAAACTAAAAACCAAAACAATTGATATTGATACGTTTGTGAAGTCAATGCATACAGAGGCAGGAAAAGAATTGGTCGTTTCCTCAGTTATTGGATGGGTACAAGCGAGGAATAAATTCCATTATGTTCCCATTACAAACTCCATAAAGAACGGCATCACGTCCACAAAGGATATTCGTCAGAATTTTAAACATGAAGTTCACAATGATATGAATGCTATACAGACCTACCAAAAAATGAAGGAATTACTTAGTGTTACAAAAAAAGAAATTACAGTTTCTTTATTATCATTTACTGTAATTGCTTTGGTACAAAGTCTTATAAAGAAGTATTTGAAAGAACCGTTCATGCTATGTCTTTGTGGCGATAACGAAAGACATACAAAGTTGCTTTCAAATCTGTTTTGTAATATCTATAATCGAACATCACATCTATATGAACTGGACACAAAACTTCATGCCAATCAAAGCTTGAAATCCGATATACCTGTAAAAATAGAAAAATTAAGGGATGCTGTATTCATTAGTAAAGTAGAGAATCGTAACGACCTAAAAACATACTTGAAGCTATTGGACAATGTGTCTTGCGGGTTACTGCTAATTAACTCGCGTGCTCTCAAACATGATAATGTTATTGATGTTGACACCAAAGACGCATCAATAGATAACAGTATTGTTCAATACCATAAAAACAACCCCGCTGCGTTCTCTACTTGGTTTTATTTATTTATCAGTTACATGCAAGATAAACTGGAAGAGAACGGTTCGGGAAGCTATCTAAATAAATTGCATAAGAATTGTATGAAACAAATTGAAGAATACAATCCTGTGGAATTCAATCAAAATAAGTTGAGACAATGCGCATGGCTGCTAACTGGGTTTAAACTGTTTGAGCAATTTGGTCGAAAGATTAAGGCGATTAACCAAGAAGAATACCATATTTCTTTAAACGAGGCCATAGCCCTATTCCATAAGATGAGTAGCATTGATTTGGTTAAAGATGATGAACAAGAATCACTATTGGTTCGACACGAAACGGATGAACTTGCATATTTACATACCGTTGACCGACTTCTTACTTCTGACGTTTTAAAGCCTCTTGGGGAGAATTTGTCTGAACAAGATTGGGGATGGCGTGACGAAGAAATACTCTATCTAAGGAATGAAAAAGTGTTTGAACAAGTAAAAGAGTATTTGTTCAGACATGAGCAAATTAATCTGGAATCATCAAGTGATGTTTATACGAAACTGTATAACGTCAATGGAACGGGAGTAATTATCAAGAAAGGTAAAGATGGTTGGGGCAAGCATGTCAAAGGAATAAATGGACGAGCAATTCATATTAGCATTCAGAACATGAAAAAATTCCTGAAAGATCATGGATATGAACTAGCTTTTTTAAGCAATTTGTGATGGCAGCATATAAATGAGCATTTTGCATAATTCTGAGCCCTTACCAGACAAGGATTTTTGAACATAAAAAAGGGACTTCACCCCAACTTGGAGAAGTTTTCAAGCGACCAAACCCGAAAACAACCAAGGAAGTGAAGTCACTTGTATATTCTCCAAGAAAGTCTATTTTCCTTTGAGGAATTGCAAAAAATTGAATCCAAAGCACGTCTCTCCATCTTCTTCAATGCCTTAGATTTACGACCTTATGCTAAGGAATTGAGAAGTCAATCACCCCGAGGTGCCGATGGGCATTGCAGGCAAGGGATTCTTCGTGCCTTGCT
>Ga0206102_1000305_pt1 | contig 16479 bp, 15 predicted proteins | sample 1B1Ametagenome_FD_148645 | JGI IMG/M metagenome (GOLD analysis project Ga0206102, IMG submission 148645) | Enriched microbial communities from leaf-cutter ant dump, University of Wisconsin, Madison, United States - 1B1A | ecosystem: Environmental > Terrestrial > Nest > Insects nest > Nest dump... | reverse complement strand
TCAGCGCATTGGTGATGACGGTGTCGACCGCCCCCTCGGCACGCGTCGCCTGGCTCTGGCCCATACCGTCGCGGATCACCTTGCCGCCGCCGAACTTCACCTCCTCGCCATAGACGGTGAAATCCTTCTCGACCTCGATGAAGAGTTCGGTATCGGCAAGGCGCACGCGGTCGCCGGTAGTCGGGCCGTACATCTGCGCATAGGCGGCGCGGGAGAGGTGAGCGGCCATCAGAGTTTCCCCATCACTTGCTGGCGAAAACCGTAAATCTCACGATTGCCGCCGATCGGCACGAGCCGCACGATACGCTCCTGCCCCGGTTCGAAGCGGACGGCGGTGCCCGCCGCGATGTCGAGGCGCATGCCGCGCGCAAGGGGCCTGTCGAAGGCGAGCGCCGGATTGGTCTCGAAGAAATGGTAGTGCGAGCCGACCTGGATCGGCCGGTCGCCGGTATTGGCGACGGTGAGCGTTACCGGCTCGCTTCCCGCGTTCAGCACGATATCGCCCTCGCCGGTCAGGATTTCTCCGGGGATCATGGTCACGCCCCCGCCACGAGCCAGAGGCCGCCGAGCGCCGCAAGGCCGCCGGCAATCCGCGCCGCGATCCGCCCGGCACGCCCGCCGAGGCCAAGACCCAGCGCCACGCCCGCGCCATGCAGCAGCGCGGTCGCCGCCGCAAAGCCGGCCATGAAGGAAAGGCCGCTCGCGCCGCCGAGCTCCAGCCCGTGCGCATAGCCGTGGAACAGGGCGAAGAAGCCGACGACGGCCATGCCGACCGCGGCCGGCACCTGAAGGGCCACCATTGCCAGAAGCCCGATCACCACGACGGAAGCGGCGATGACCGGCTCGACGAAGGGCAGGCCGAGCCCGCCGAGCGCCGCCAGGAAGCCGACGCTCATCGCCGCAACGAAGGCGGCCGGCACGGCCCAGAGCGCCCGCCCGCCGATCAGCGATGCCCAGAGGCCGACGGCGACCATGGCGAGCAGGTGATCGGCGCCCGTCAGCGGATGCCAGAAGCCGGCACCGAGCGAGCCGTGCGCGACCGGATCGAGATGGGCGAAGGCGGGGCTTGCGGCCGCGCCGGTCAGAAGCAGGGTGAGAAACAGTCTTTTCATCGGTTTGCCCTTTCGGAAGTCAGCGGATGGGCTGGTGGACGGTCACGAGCTTCGTCCCGTCGGGGAACGTCGCCTCCACCTGCACGTCGTGGATCATCTCGGCGATGCCCTCCATCACCTGGTCGCGGTTCACGACATGGGCGCCCGCCTCCATCAGGTCGGCGACCGGGCGCCCGTCGCGCGCGCCCTCGACCACGAAATCGGTGATCAGCGCGATGGCTTCGGGATGGTTCAGCTTGACGCCGCGTTCCAGCCGCCTGCGCGCCACGATGGCGGCCATGGCGATCAGCAGCTTGTCCTTTTCGCGGGGGGTGAGGTTCATGGGTCTTTTCCTATAATTGCCAGACTTTCGGCAGCGGGCGTCCGGAGAGCAGAAGCGAAAGAAGCGGTTCGAGGCGCTGGCGCAGCAAAAGCCCCGAGGCCGCGACGAGGCGGACCAGCAGCTTGCCGTCCCAGGCGCTCGCCCCGCCCGAAGCACCGATCGACGCACGGACGGCCTCAAGCAATCGTTCCGGCTCGGGCGCGGCATAGAGAACAGTCGCCATGGCCGCGCAGCCGGAGAGCGCCGCAGGCCGGGCAAGCCGGGCGGCGATATCGCCGGAAACGCAAAAATCCTCGGCGAAAACCAGCCTGCCGTCGCGGCGGATGCGCCAGCGATTGTGCAGCGCGCCGTGAGTGACGGTCTCGCCCATGGCGGCGCGGCCGAACAGCACCGCCTCCATCGTCACGAGCTCGGCATCGCCTTCGAGGTCGACTTCCAGCCGGCGCGAAAGGCGCCCGCCGTCGAAAAGGATGGTCTCCTGCGGCAGCCAGGCAAGGCAGCCTCCGGCACCGACCGCCAGCCTGTTCGTCACCAGCGCCGCCTCGCCCGTCGAGCGATAGACCCGCTCGCAGGCCTGCGTGGTGATCGTCGCCGACGTCGCGCCGGCAGCCTCGACTTCGGTGGCGATACGGTCGCCGCCCGCAAGCCCGCCCGCCGTGTTGATCAGGATCGCCTCCGGCGGAAAGCCGGGCAACGGCCTCGGCAGGCGGATCTTGACGCATCCTTCCTGATAGAGCGTCTTCAGGCGCGTCGCGCCATGGCGCCGGTGGAAAACCAGCCGCGCGGCACCTTCGGCGCGCTGCATGCGCACCGGCACGGCCGAACCGTCAGATACCTGCGGCGCGGGGAACACAATCACCGCGAACCCCGTCCGGCGCGGTGATCGGATATATAGCCCCTGTCGAAATCGCCCATCGTCTCCGCAGCCCTTGCTGGTTGTCCCGATACCGATGCAAGGCCCGTGCCACCCGTTTCGTGGCTGAAACTTCAGCAATTGACCTCGCCTGAAGCCGAGATTGCCCCGGCGGCGAAAGACGTCCGCCCTAAAATTGGGCATCTGCATAAATTCCAGCTTTCATGCGCCGGATATGGGCTTCCGGCATCGTCATACCGTCAGGTGCCGCCGCGCTTCCCGGGTATCGAGCGTCTCGGCCGGCCCCTCGTGCACGATTTCGCCGCGATCCATGATATAGACGTGATCGGCAAGCTCGCGGCAGAAGTCGAGATATTGCTCGACGAGCAGGATGGCCATGCCGGTGGTGTCGCGCAGGTGGCGGATCGCCCGGCCGATATCCTTGATGATCGACGGCTGGATGCCCTCCGTCGGCTCGTCCAGAACGAGGATCCTCGGCCGCGTGACGAGCGCCCGGCCGATGGCGAGCTGCTGCTGCTGGCCGCCGGAAAGATCGCCGCCGCGCCGGCCGAGCATGGTGTCCAGCACCGGGAAGAGGCTGAATATCTCGCTCGGGACGAAGCGCTCGGAGCGCTTCAGCGGCGCGTAGCCGGATTCGAGGTTCTCCCTGACCGTCAGCAGCGGAAAGATTTCCCGGCCCTGCGGTACATAGCCGATGCCCTGCTTGGCGCGGTTGTAGGGCGCCATGCCGTCGAGCTTGACGCCGTTAAAACGGATGGCGCCGGCGGAAAGCGGATGCTGGCCGGTAACGGCGCGCAGGAGGCTCGACTTGCCGACGCCGTTGCGGCCGAGAACGCAGGTGATCTTCCCCATCTCCGCCTTCAGCGAGACGCCGCGCAGCGCCTGCGCGGCGCCGTAGTGGAGGTTTGCGTTTTCGACGGTCAGCATGATCTCACCTCCCCAGATAGTTCTCGATGACCTTCGGGTCGGCGCTGACGAAATCGATGGAGCCTTCCGCCAGCACGGAACCCTCGGCAAGGCATGTCACCTTCACGCCGAGGTCTCGGATGAAGCCCATGTCGTGCTCGACCACCACCACCGAGCGGGTTTTGGCGATCTCCTTGAGCAGGATCGCCGTTTCCGCCGTCTCGGCATCCGTCATGCCGGCGACGGGCTCGTCGACCAGCAGCAGTTCCGGCTCCTGCGCGAGCAGCATGCCGATCTCCAGCCATTGCTTCTGGCCGTGGCTGAGATTGGCGGCATAATCGTCCTTGCGGTCCGAAAGGCGCACGGTCGAAAGAATCTCCTCGATGCGCGCCCTGTCCCCTGCGGTGAGGCGGTAGAAGAGCGTCGAGAAGACGCCGCGCTTGCGGTTGAGCGCAAGTTCCAGATTGTCCCAGACCGTATGGCTCTCGAAGACCGTCGGCTTCTGGAATTTCCGGCCGATGCCGAACTGGGCGATCTCCGCCTCGTCCTTCTGCGTGAGGTCGACCGTACCCTTGAAGAACACCTCTCCCTCGTCCGGGCGCGTCTTGCCGGTGATGATGTCCATCATCGTCGTCTTGCCCGCCCCGTTCGGGCCGATGATGGCGCGCAATTCACCGGGCGCGATGACGAAGGAGAGCGCATTCAGCGCCTTGAAACCGTCGAAGGAAACGGAAACGCCGTCGAGATAAAGGATGCTGTTGGGCCTTGCATTGCTTGCGAGCGTGTTCATGCCGTCTACTCCGCCGCCTGGGGTTCTGCCGAAAGGGCGCGGGCCTCTAGCGCCTTGCGGGCCTTGCCGTATTCCCGGCGCCGCTCGACGGCGTGGCGCGCCGTGCCGACGATGCCCTTGGGCAGGAACAGCGTGACGAGGATGAAGAGGCCGCCGAGCGCGAAGAGCCAGAATTCGGGGAAGGCCGCCGTAAAAATGCTCTTGCCGCCATTGACGAGGATCGCGCCGACGATGGGGCCGATCAGCGTGCCGCGCCCGCCCACCGCCGTCCAGATGACGACCTCGATGGAATTGGCCGGCTCGAACTCGCCGGGATTGATGATGCCGACCTGCGGCACGTAGAGCGCGCCGGCAACGCCCGCCATCATGGCCGAGACGGTGAAGGCGAAGAGCTTCACATGCTCGACGCGGTAGCCGAGGAAGCGGGTGCGGCTTTCCGCATCGCGAACACCGACGAGCACCTTGCCGTATTTCGAGCGGACGATGCCCGAGGCGATGACGAGCGAAAGGGCAAGGGCGACCGCCGAGGCGGCGAAGAGCGAAGAGCGCGTTCCGTCCGACTGGATGTTGAAGCCGAGGATGTCCTTGAAGTCGGTGAGGCCGTTATTGCCGCCGAAGCCCATGTCGTTGCGGAAGAAGGCGAGCAGCAGGGCGAAGGTCATCGCCTGCGTGATGATGGAGAGATAGACGCCGTTGACGCGCGAGCGGAAGGCGAACCAGCCGAAGACGAAGGCGAGCAGCCCCGGCACGACGACCGCCATCAGGGCGGCGAACCAGAACATGTCGAAGCCGTGCCAGAACCAGGGCAGATCCTTCCAGTTGAGAAAGACCATGAAGTCCGGCAGCAGCGGATTGCCGTAGGAGCCGCGCGCGCCGATCTGGCGCATCAGGTACATGCCCATGGCATAGCCGCCGAGCGCGAAGAAGGCCGCATGTCCCAGCGAGAGGATGCCGCAGAAGCCCCAGACGAGATCGAGCGCCAGCGCCAGCAGCGCATAGGTGAGGTACTTGCCGGTGAGCGAGACGATATAGGTCGGCACGTGCAGCGGATGGTCCGGCGCCGTCAGGAGGTTGAGCGCCGGGACGAGGGCGGCGACGGCGAGCAGCAGCGCCGCAACGACGGCGATATTGCGGTCGAGCGCCTTGAGGACAAACGAGGTGATCATGCTTCCACAGCCCTTCCCTTGAGTGCGAAGAGCCCGCGTGGCCGCTTCTGGATGAAGAGGATGATCAGCACGAGCACGAGGATCTTGCCCAGCACCGCGCCGGCATAGGGCTCGAGGACCTTGTTGAGGATGCCGAGCGTGAAGGCCCCGACCAGCGTGCCCCAGAGGTTGCCGACGCCGCCGAAGACCACGACCATGAAGCTGTCGATGATGTAGCCCTGGCCGAGGTTCGGCGAGACGTTGTCGATCTGGCTGAGCGCCACGCCGGCAATGCCCGCGATGCCCGAGCCGAGCGCGAAGGTCAGCGCATCGACCCAGGGCGTGCGGATGCCCATGGAGGCGGCCATGCGGCGGTTCTGCGTGACGGCGCGCATCTGCAGCCCCATCGGCGTCTTCTTCAGGAGGAAGAGCAGGAAGGCGAAGACGGCGAGCGAGAAGACGATGATCCAGAGCCGGTTCCAAGTGACCGTCAGCCCGCCGAGCTCGAAGGCGCCGGACATCCAGGACGGATTGCCGACCTCCTGGTTGGTCGGGCCGAAGATCGAGCGCACGGCTTGCTGGAGGATGAGCGACACGCCCCAGGTGGCAAGCAGCGTTTCGAGCGGCCGGCCGTAGAGGAAGCGGATGATGCCGCGCTCGATGACGAGGCCGACGGCGCCGGTGACGAGGAAGGCGAGCGGCAGGGCGATGGCCAGCGACCAGTCGAAGAGGCCGGGAAAGGAGGTGCGGATGACCTGCTGCACCACGAAGGTCGTGTAGGCGCCGAGCATGACCATCTCGCCATGCGCCATGTTGATGATGCCCATCACGCCGAAGGTGATGGCAAGGCCGATGGCGGCAAGCAGCAGCACCGAGCCGAGCGACAGGCCGTACCAGATGTTCTGGCCGGCGGCCCACAGCGCAAGCTGGTCCTCGATCTGGTCGATGCCGGCCTCGATATCGGGACGCAGGCTTTCGTCCGCCGAGGAGAGCGCGGCCGAAAGCAGCGACAGGGACTCGCGCCCGCCGGTCTTGACGACGACGGCGACGGCCGCCTTCTTCTCGCCTGCCGGACGGTCGGAGACAAGGATCGAGGCCGCCCGCGCCTGCTCCAGCACGGCCTTGACGGCGCCGTCCTTCTCGGCGGCAAGCGCGACGTCGAGCCCTTCGAGCGCATCGGCCGAGGGTGCGCGCAGGATCGTGTTCGCGGCCTGGAGGCGCACGCCCGCGTCCGGGCTCATCAGCGTCAGGCCGCCGAGCGCCGACCGGATCGCGCGGCGCAGGCCGTTGTTGACCTTGATCTTTTCGAGCGCGGTCCTGGGCGCCTCGCCGGCCGCTTCGCCCGTCAGGGCATCGATCAGCGTGAAATTGCCGCCGGCCGGCCTGACGATGAAGACGACGCCGTCCGCCTTGCGCCGGTAGAGATCGCCCGCGGCAAGCGCTTCGAGCGCCGGCACGACCTTCGGATCGCCCGTTCCGGCAAGCATCTCGACCTGCTTCTGGTTCTGTTGGAAGCTCCCGCCGCCGAGCGCATCGACCATCGCGCGCAGGCCGTCTGCGGCCTTCAGGTCGCTTGCGAGCATCGTCACCGTCACGCAGATGGCGATAAGCAGGCATTGCAGGAAACGATGGATCGGCCGCGCGTGCATCTCACGTCCTCAGCAGTCGGGCATTCAGGAAGATGCATCCCGGCAATCTTGTGCCGGGATGCGGGTCCGTTGCCGCAAGGAAGAAATGCGGCGGGATCGGTGTTACGGGATCAGGAACCCTTGCCGCCGCACTTGCCGCTGGCGACGTTGAAGTTGCCGCATTCCATCGGCTTGCGCCAATCGGCGATCAGGTCCTTGGAGTCCGGCAGGTAGTCGGACCATTCGTCGCCGGCCACGAGGCCGGGCGTCTGCCAGACCGTCTCGAACTGGCCGTCGGCCTGGATCTCGCCGATCAGCACCGGCTTGGTGATGTGGTGGTTCGGCATCATGGTGGAGTAGCCGCCCGAAAGGTTCGGCACGGAGACGCCGATCATCGCGTCGAGCACGGCGTCCGTGTCCGTGGTGCCGGCCTTCTCGACGGCCTTCAGCCACATGTTGAAGCCGATATAGTGGGCCTCCATCGGGTCGTTGGTGACGCGCTTGTCGTTCTTGGTGAAGGCCTTCCACGTCTTGATGAATTCGGCATTCGCCGGATTGTCGACGGATTCGAAATAGTTCCAGGCCGCAAGATGGCCGACCAGCGGGCCGGTATCGAGGCCGGCAAGCTCTTCCTCGCCCACCGAGAAGGCGACCACCGGAATGTCCTCGGCCTTGACGCCCTGGTTGGCCAGCTCCTTGTAGAAGGGCACGTTGGCATCGCCGTTGATGGTCGAGACCACCGCCGTCTTCTTGCCGGCCGAGCCGAACGTCTTGATGTCGGACACGATCGTCTGCCAGTCCGAGTGACCGAACGGCGTGTAGTTGACCATGATGTCCTCGGCGGCGACGCCCTTGGACTTCAGGTAAGCCTCGAGGATCTTGTTGGTCGTGCGCGGATAGACATAGTCGGTGCCGGCGAGGACCCAGCGTTCCACGCCCTCGTTCTCCATCAGGTAGTCGACGGCCGGGATCGCCTGCTGGTTCGGCGCTGCGCCCGTATAGAAGACGTTGCGCTGGCTTTCCTCGCCCTCGTACTGGACGGGGTAGAAGAGGATCGAGTTCAGTTCCTCGAAGACCGGCAGGACCGACTTGCGCGATACCGAGGTCCAGCAGCCGAAGACGGCCGAGACCTTGTCCACCGAGATCAGCTCGCGCGCCTTCTCGGCAAAGAGCGGCCAGTCGGAGGCCGGGTCGACGACGACGGCTTCCAGCTTCTTGCCGAGCAGGCCGCCCTTCTTGTTCTGCTCGTCGATGAGCATCAGCATGGCATCCTTGAGCGTCGTCTCGGAAATCGCCATGGTGCCGGAAAGCGAATGCAGGATGCCGACCTTGATCGTGTCGTCGGCCGCGAACGCGCCGTGAAAGGCCGTCGTCGAGAGAATGGCTGCGAGCAATGCGCCGGTGGCGCGCGCCTTGATGGACATGGTCTGGACCCCTCTGTTCTTTTGATCGCAACGGGATCTTGCCGTTGCCTGGAGCGACTATCCGCCAGCCATGTTGCGCTGCACATACGTCATTCTACGTAGGCGCCAGGGACAAGAGGGAAGCATTTGCGGCGATGCAGCAATTTCAGGGGGCCTGCATCCGTGCTAGAAGGGCGGACGACACAGGGGACAGCAGGACACGATGGCCGCACGCCAGCGCATCATACCGATCCGCCGCGAATACAACCGCTGGGTCGCCAACCAGACGCTGGAGGACTATGCGCTGCGCTTCACGGCCAAGAGCGCGCGGCGCTTTTCGTCGGACCGCATCTCGCAGACCGCCATCGGCGCCATCTCCTTCCTCGCGCTGGAGGCCATCGGCGGCGCGATCACCATGTCCTACGGCACGACGAACGCCATCGCCGCGATCCTCGTCGCCGGCCTGATGATCCTCCTCGTCGGCCTGCCGATCAGCCGCTACGCCATCCGCCACGGCGTCGACATCGACCTGCTGACGCGGGGGGCGGGCTTCGGCTATATCGGCTCGACGCTGACCTCGCTCATCTATGCGAGCTTCACCTTCATCCTCTTCGCCATCGAGGCGTCCATCATGTCCGGCGCGCTGGAACTGGCGCTCGGCGTGCCGCTATGGATCGGCTACATCATTTCCTCCGTCGTGGTGATCCCGCTGGTCACCCACGGCGTGCGGCTGATCTCGCGCTTCCAGCTCGCCACCCAGCCGTTCTGGATCGTGCTCAACATCCTGCCCTTCGTCTTCATCGCCTTCGCGGACCGGGAAAAGGTCGGCGCATGGCTCGCCTATTCGGGCCTGCATCACGCTTCCGGCCCGCCCGGCACCTATGCGCCTTTCACCCTCGTGGAGTTCGGCGCGGCCTCGGCCGTCATCTTCGCGCTGATGGCGCAGATCGGCGAGCAGGTGGACTTCCTGCGCTTCCTGCCGCCGGACGGGCAGCGCAGGCTTCACCACCGCATCGCCGTCTTCCTTGCCGGACCAGGCTGGGTGATCGTCGGCGCGCCGAAGCTCATCGCCGGCTCCTTCCTCGTCGTGCTGGCTCTCTCGGCGGGCGTGCCCTCCACGCGGGCGGCCGATCCGGCGCAGATGTACTATACCGCCTTCGGCTACATGCTGCCCTGGGACACGGCCGCGCTTCTTTTGATGGTCGGCTTCGTGGTGGTCTCTCAGCTCAAGATCAACGTGATGAACGCCTATGCGGGCTCGCTCGCCTGGTCGAATTTCTTCTCGCGCCTCACCCACAGCCATCCCGGCCGCGTCGTCTGGCTCGTCTTCAATGTGGCGATCGCGTTGCTTTTGATGGAGCTCGGCATCTACCGCCTGCTGGAAGAAACGCTCGGCGTCTTCTCCATCGTCGCCATGGCCTGGCTTTGCACCATCTCGGCGGATCTCTTCGTCAACAAGCCGCTCGGCCTCTCGCCGCCCGGCATCGAGTTCAAGCGCGCCCACCTCTACGACATCAACCCGGTCGGCCTCGGCGCGATGGCCCTTTCGGCGCTCGTCGCGCTCGCCGCCCATTTTGGCGCCTTCGGCGAGGTTCCCGCCTCGCTCGCCCCCTTTATCGCCGCTATCGTCGCCTTCATCGCCTCGCCGCTGATCGCCCGGGCGACGGGCGGGAAATACTATCTCGCCCGCAAGCCGCGCAGGAGCTGGGCGCAGCGGCATTCCATCACCTGCTCGATCTGCGAGCACCCGTTCGAGCCCGAGGACATGGCCTGGTGCCCGGCCTATGCCGCACCGATCTGCTCGCTCTGCTGTTCCCTCGACAGCCGCTGCCATGACCTGTGCAAGCCGAAGGCGCGGTTCAACGCGCAGGTCGCCGGCGTCGCGAAGACGATCCTGCCCGAGCCGGTGACCAGCGCGCTCGCCACCCGCCTCGGCCGCTACGGCATCGCCGCCGTGCTCTCCATCGCCGGCATGGGCGTCATCCTCGCCATGATCGCCCATCAGGTCGGCATCCATTCACCGGAAACCGCTTCCGTGGTGGAGCGCACCATCGCGGTCGTCTTCTTCGTCTTCGCCGTGGTTGCCGGCATCGTCTGCTGGTTCTACGTGCTCGCCCATGACAGCCGCGTGGTCGCGGAGGAGGAATCCTCCCGCCAGACCACCCTGCTCCTCAGGGAAATCGCCGCCCACAAGAAGACCGACTCCGCCCTTCAGCAGGCGAAGGAAGCGGCCGAAGCGGCCAACCGCGCCAAGAGCCGCTATGTCGTCGGCCTCAGCCATGAGCTGCGCACGCCGCTCAACGCCGTCCTCGGCTATGCCCAGGTGCTGGAGCGCGACGAGAGCATCCCGCCGCAGCGCCAGAACGCGATCCGCGTCATCAAGCGCAGCGCCGATCACCTTTCCGGCCTCATCGACGGCCTGCTCGACATTTCCAAGATCGAGGCCGGCAAGCTGCAGGTCTATTCGAACGAGATCCACATCCACGATTTCCTCGACCAGATCGTCGAGATGTTCCGTCCCCAGGCGCAGGCCAAGGGCGTCGCCTTCGAGCACACGCGCCCAGCAAGCCTGCCGCCCTACGTGCGCACCGACGACAAGCGCCTGCGCCAGATCCTCGTCAACCTCATCTCCAACGCGCTGAAGTTCACCGACCGCGGCGCCATCCGCCTCGACGTTTCCTATCGCAGCCAGGTGGCCACCTTCACCGTCGCCGACAGCGGCCGCGGCATCCCGGAAAAGGACCTGCCGCGCATCTTCGAGCCCTTCCAGCGCGGCAGCGCCGAGCATGGCCGCATGCCCGGCCTCGGCCTCGGCCTCACCATCACGCGGCTGTTGACCCAGACGCTCGGCGGCGAAATCTCCGTGACCAGCGAAGACGGCAAGGGCACGGAATTCCGCGTGCGCCTCATGCTCTCCGCCGTCGACCGGCCGACCGCGCCGAAGGATGCCGTTCAGCGCATCAAGGGCTATACGGGGCCGCGCCGCACCCTTCTGGTCGTCGACGACAATGCCGACCATCGCAATCTCATGGAGGAGATCCTGCGCCCGCTCGGCTTCACCGTGCTGACGGCAAAGAGCGGCGAGGAATGCCTTTCGCTGGTCGAGGGCTTGAGGCCCGACCTCTTCCTGGTGGACATCTCCATGCCCGGCATGAGCGGCTGGAACCTGGTCGAGCGGCTACGCGCGCTCGGCCAGCCCGGCCCGGTCGTCATGCTCTCGGCCAATATCGGCGACGGCCCGGCGGCCCATACGGGCCACAACGACATGCTGGCGAAACCCTTCGACCTGCGCCAGCTCACCGACAAGCTCGCCCTCCAGATGGGCCTCGACTGGATCTATCACGGCGAGGCAAAGCCGGCCGGCATGGCAAAAGCCGGCATCGTCATCCCCGCCGAAGACCAGGTGCTGGAACTCATCCGCCTCGGCGAGATCGGCTATGTGCGCGGCATCGAGGCCAAGCTCGCCGAAATCGCCCGCTCCCCGGAACACCAGCCCTTTGCCGAGGCCGTGCGCGCCTATGTTCAGGTCTTCGACCTCGCCGGCTACGATGCCTTCCTGAAAACCATGGATCGGAAGGACGCCGCCCCCCGTGACTGAGACCGCCACCCCGCGCGACATCGTCCTCATCGTCGACGATTCCCCCGAGGCCCTCGGCTTCCTGACGGAGGCGCTGGAGCAATCTGGCTTCTCCGTGCTGATCGCTACGTCCGGCGCCTCGGCGCTCAACATCGTCGGCCGCATCACGCCGGACATCATCCTACTCGACGCCGTCATGCCCGGCATGGACGGTTTCGAAACCTGCATCAGGCTGAAGGCGGACCCGGCCGCCAGCCCCGTCCCCGTCGTCTTCATGACCGGACTTACCGAGACCGAACATGTGGTGCGCGCGCTGGAGGCCGGCGGCGTCGACTATCTCACCAAGCCGATCAACATCGACGAATTGCGTGCCCGCATCCGCGTTCACCTCACCAATGCCCGCTCCGCCCAGAGTGCGCGGGTGGCGCTCGACGCGGCGGGCCGGCACCTGCTTGCCGTGAGCGGCGGAGGAAAGATCCGCTGGTCGACACCGCAGGCAACCAGGCTCGTCAACGCCGCGACCGGCAGCGACGAGGGGCTGGACGTCGTCTGCGGCCATATCCGCCGCTGGATGGCGATGCGGGACGCGACGCGCGAAACGACCTTCGCCATCCGCCAGGCGGGACAGGCGAGCCTGCAGCTTTCCTTCCTCGGCAGGATCGAGGCGGATGAATACCTCTTTCGCCTCACCGCCGAAAACCCCATGTCGGACGACGAGATCCTGCGCCAGCATTTCTCGCTCACCCAGCGCGAATCCGAAGTCCTGCTGTGGATCGCCAAGGGCAAGGCGAACCGCGACATCGGCGAAATCCTCGGCCTCAGCGCCCGCACGGTCACCAAGCACCTCGAACAGATCTACGTCAAACTTGGTGTCGAGAACCGCGCTTCCGCAGCGGTAAAGGCCGCCCATGTGCTGCATGAAACCTAGCCGCAGGGCATCGGCCGTATCCGTCCCGCGCCGGGGAACACGATTTTGTTACCGCCTGGAGGGAACGGCTTCCGCACGGCCTGCAAGCCCCTGACCGGAAAGGTCTTTTCCCGATACCGGCGCCGGCTCGGCAAGACCCCGGCGGACAAAAGCGGCGCACGGCCTGTAACGAAGGCGCCGCGCTCTCCGTAGCCCGCAATGCACAGCCAATGGGGCTGGCCACAAACGGAGACAAAGATGAAGACCACGATCGCCACCCTCGCCCTTGCCGGTTCGCTCGCTTCCGCGCTCGCCGCCGTCGCCACCCCGGCCGCCGCCGACGACGCGAAGGAAAAGTGCTACGGCGTCGCCCTCAAGGGCCAGAACGACTGCGCCGCGGGCGCCGGCACGACCTGCGCCGGAACCTCGAAGATCGACTACCAGCAGAACGTCTTCAAGCTCGTTCCGAAGGGCACCTGCCTGTCGATGAAGACGCCGGACGGCCATGGCATGCTGGAACAGGGCATGGCGCCGGCCTGAGGCCCGCTTCCGCCCCACCGGACGGCGCCTTCGCGGCGCCGTCACTTGCCTCTTCGAAAGGTTTCGCCATGATCCCCTCAGCCCTGCCCCGGCGCGCCGGCGCCGGTTTCAAGCCCGAGCATTTCGCGGCCATCGTCGCAGAGCCGCAATCCGTCGGCTTCTTCGAAATCCATGCCGAGAACTACATGGGCGCCGGCGGCCCGCCGCATGCCCAGCTCGGCCGGCTGCGGGAGGACTATGCCCTCTCGGTCCACGGGGTCGGCCTCTCCATCGGCTCCATGCAGCCGCTCGACCGCGCCCATCTTGCCCGGCTGAAGACGCTGTGCGAGCGCTACCGGCCGGAGAGCTTTTCCGAGCATCTCGCCTGGTCGACGCATGACAGCGTCTTTCTCAACGACCTCCTGCCGCTGCCCTATACGCCGGAAACACTGGAGCGCGTCGCCGACCATATCGACGCGGTGCAGGAGACCCTCGGCCGGCAGATGCTGCTCGAAAATCCCGCCACCTATGTCCTCTTCGCGGAAAGCACGATCGAGGAGACGGCCTTCCTCGCCGAGATCGCGCGGCGCACCGGCTGCGGCCTGCTGCTCGACGTCAACAACGTCTTCGTCGCCGCGACGAACCACAATCTGAACCCGAGCGACTACATCGCCCGCTTTCCACTGGAGGCGGTGCGCGAAATCCATCTCAGCGGCCATTCGGAGACGGTGGACGAGCTCGGCGCGCCGCTCCTCATCGACAGCCACGACACGCCGGTCAAGGACCCGGTCTGGGCGCTCTACGAGACCGTCATCAGCCGGACGGGGCCGGTTGCCAGCCTCATCGAATGGGACAATGACGTGCCCGCCTGGCCGGTGCTGCGCGAGGAAGCCGCCGCGGCCCAGCGCATGCTCGACGCGGCCGCGCGGCAAAGGGCGGCCTGAACCATGTCGGACGCCACCCAACACGCCTTCGCCGCCGGCCTCCTGGAAGCGGCGCCGCCGCCCGCCGGCGTCACCGCCTGGAATTCCCCCGCGCCGGAACGACGCTACGGCGTCTACCGCAACAATGTATCGGCCGGCCTGACGGGGGCGCTCGCCACGCGCTTTCCCGCCGCCGAGCGGATCGTCGGGGCCGAATTCTTCCGCGCGATGGCCGGGGTTTTCATCCGCCTCCATCCGCCGCGCTCACCGCTGCTCCTCGCCTATGGCGACGATTTTCCGGATTTCGCGGCAGGCTTCGAGCCGGCGCGGGAGATCGCCTATCTCGCGGATGTCATGCGCATCGAGGCGGCCCGCACCCGCGCCTACCATGCGGCCGACGCCGCGCCGCTCGACCCGCAGGCCCTTGCGAGCGTCGAGCCCGGCCGGCTGGGCGATCTTGTCCTCGTTCCCCACCCCTCCCTTTCGGTCGTTTCCTCGCCCCATCCGGCGGTGACGATCTGGGCGATGAACGCCGGCGAGCGCCCGGTTGCGCCCGTCGCGCACTGGCGGGGCGAGGACGCGCTGGTGGTCCGGCCCCACATGATCGTCGAGGTCGTGCCGCTTGCGCCAGCCGGCGCGCCCTTCTTCCGGCATCTGGCAGAGGGCCGCACGCTTACCGAGGCCGCAGACGCGGCCATGGCGGCCGAGGCCGCCTTCGACCTTTCCGGAAATCTCGCAATCCTGCTCCGTGCCGGAGCCTTCACCGCCATCAGGAAGGACCAAGACGATGGATACCGCGACCATGCCTGACCTCGCCCCGCCACTGCCGCAGCGCCTTCTCGAACGGGCCATACAGGCGCTCGGGCGCATCCCAAACGACGTCATCGCCCTCATCGCGCGCCTTTCGATCGCCGGCGTCTTCTGGCGGTCCGGCGAGACGAAGCTGGACGGCTGGTCGGTTTCCGACAGCGCAGTCTATCTTTTCGAGAACGAGTACAAGCTGCCGCTGATCGACCCCTGGCTCGCCGCGCACCTTGCCGCCTTCGCCGAGCATGTCTTCCCGATCCTCCTCGTCCTCGGCCTTGCCAGCCGGCTTTCCGCACTGGCGCTCTTGGCGATGACGCTGGTGATCGAGATCTTCGTCTATCCGGATGCCTGGCCGACGCACGGCACATGGGCGGCCTGCCTCCTCTTCGTCGCGGCACGGGGGCCGGGGCTCTTCTCCCTCGATGCCCTCATCGCCCGGCAGGCCCCGGGCCGGCCGCGATCCGCCGCGTGACGGCTAAGATGGAGGGCGGATGCCCCGATCCGCAGGCCCGGCAGCCTTCGGAACGTCTTCTTTACCATCGGGGGATAGTGTTTCGAAATTCGGGCCCACGAAAAGGCCGCACGGTTCGGAGCATTGATGCTTGGCGCTGAGTTAGTCGCATCTCTCGAGGCATGCCCGACGGCATCATTCGTCCTGGATGCCGCAGGCACGGTTGTTTTTGCGAATGCCGCCGCACGCCGGTTGTTTCCGCTGCGGCAGCAGTTCCCCGGCTCCTGCGTAACGGAATTCCTGCCCGACTGGCCGATGGCCGCGCAGGTTTCGCAGTCCCGCATCGCCGATGGCCTCGGCAATGAAAAGCCGGCGCGCGTGAAGGTGGCGGACTGGCACGCCGCCTCGGAAACGATGGTCACGGTCTTCATCGAGGCGGAACACGAACCCGGCCTGCCGGATGCGTGCGAGGCCGACAGCCGTTTGCGGTCCATCATCGAGATGTTGCCGCAAGCCATCTGCGTTTTCGACGCGGAGGACCGCTTCGTCCTGTGGAACCGGAAATATACCGAGCTTTACGACGACATCGCGGCCCACCTTCGCCCGGGGATCGCGTTCGAGGAGATCTTGCGGATCAGCCTGGCCGGCAACGAGATGCAGGAGGTCATCGAAGACAAGGAGACATGGCTTGTCGAACGAATGGAGAAGTTCCGCCGCCCGGTCTCGCAGGAAGAGCAGCAGCTTCGCGACGGACGGTGGCTCCGGCACGACGACCGCAGAACGCCGGACGGCGGCGCCATCGGCATGCGCATCGACATCACGGGACTGAAGCAGCGCGAGGAGTGGCTTCACCAGCTGTTTGACGCAAATCCGATGCCGATGCTGCTTTGCGACGGCGAGAGCCTGGCGATCCTGGAGGCCAATCAGGCGGCATACCAGTTCTATGGCTGCGGGAAGGCGGAGCTGCTCTCCCGGAGGGCCTGCGACATGCATATAGGGGAGGAAGCCGGCCGGTTTGCCGCGGCAATCCTCGAACTCAACTGCGATTGCGATGCGCGGACGGTCTGGCGCCAGCATATGTCCGACGGCAGCGAGCGTCACGTGCTCATCTACGT
>Ga0206102_1000302_pt1 | contig 16495 bp, 11 predicted proteins | sample 1B1Ametagenome_FD_148645 | JGI IMG/M metagenome (GOLD analysis project Ga0206102, IMG submission 148645) | Enriched microbial communities from leaf-cutter ant dump, University of Wisconsin, Madison, United States - 1B1A | ecosystem: Environmental > Terrestrial > Nest > Insects nest > Nest dump... | reverse complement strand
ATCGTCGACCACAGCGACGACCCCGCCGAGATGGTTGCGCACGCGCTGTCTCCCGCGCGCGTGATCTCCGTCACGGTCGTCGACGAGGCGGCACGCGCGGCTCGGGTCGTCGTGCCGGACTACCAGCTGTCGCTCGCGATCGGCAAGGAGGGGCAGAACGCCCGTCTGGCCGCGAAGCTCACGGGCTGGCGGATCGACATCCGGTCCGACGAGGAGCGCGGCGCCGACGAGGCGACGGACCCCGCCGCAGGCGCCGAGCCGCGCGCCGGGCGGCCGTCCGCGGACGACGTCGGGTGAGCCGCGGGGGTAGACTCTCGGCGGCTGGGCCGGACGCCCGGCAGCCCCCGCTCTCTGCACCGGGGCTCTCGAACGCCCCGGGACGGGTCGGCGCACGTCGCGTCGCACCCCTCACCCGGGAGCAGGCGGGAGCGCCCGTCCGCACGTGCGTGGGATGCCGAGCCCACGGTCTGAGGTCAGCCCTGCTGAGGGTGGTCGCCGTCGTCGACGGCACGGGTACGCCCGTGCTCGTCGTGGACGTCGCCCGCCGGATGCCGGGCCGGGGTGCCTGGTTGCACCCCGATCCTGGCTGCCTCGAGCTCGCGACGCGCCGACGCGCGTTCGGCAGGGCCCTGCGACTGCAGGGAGCTCCGGACGCGGCGGGCCTCGTGGCGCAGCTCGAACGCCAGATCACGGTGCCGGGTGGACCGGTACCGACCGTCGATGAGGGAAGCGGGTTGGAAGCCGATGGCGACCCGATGAGCACGCACCGATGAGTGCCCTGCTATGAGCACCCAGCACTAACGACGGTCCGACCCTGTCTCGGGCGGACCGAGACAGGAGAGAAGTGGCCAAGCTTCGCGTCTACGAGCTCGCGAAGGAGCTCGGGGTCGACAGCAAGACCATCATGACGAAGCTCACCGAGATGGGTGAGTTCGTGCGCTCGGCGTCCTCGACGATCGAGCCCCCCGTCGTGCGCAAGCTGCGCGACGTCTACCCCGCGGCAGGCGCCGCGTCCGCGGCCCCGGCACGTCCGGCCGCGCCCGCACGTCCCGCCGCTCCCGCGCCGTCGGCTCCCGCCGCGGCAGCCCCCGCTGCTCCGGCCCCCGCGGCCCCGGCAGCGCCGGCGTCCGCCCCGGCTCCCGCCGCTGCCGCTCCCGCTGCTCCGGCGGCCCCCGCCGCCAAGGAGTCGGCTCCGGCGGTCGGCTCGGCTGCGCCGCGACCGGGTGCCGCGCCGCGCCCGTCGGGTGGAGCGCCTGCGGGTGCCCGGCCCGGCGCCCCGCGTCCCGCCGCGCGTCCGGGCAACAACCCGTTCGCGTCGTCGCAGGGCATGCCGCGGTCCGACCGTGGCGAGCGACCCGAGCGGGGCGAGCGTCCGGGCGGTCCCCGTCCCGGTGGCCCGCGCCCGGGCAACAACCCGTTCGCGCCCTCGCAGGGCATGCCCCGTCCGGGCGAGCGGCGCGCCGAGGGTGCGCCTGCAGCCGGTGCGGGCGACCGTCCCGGCGGTCCGCGTCCCGCACCGCGTCCGGGCGGCCCGCGGCCGAACCCCGGCATGATGCCCGGTCGCACCTCGAGCGGCGTCGGTCGCCCGGGCGAGCGTCCCGCACGTCCCGGCGGTGCCGGCGGCGGGCGCGGCGGCTTCGGCGGACGCCCCGGTGGCGGCGGTGCGCCCGGCGGCGGTGGCGGCTTCGCCGGTCGTCCCGGTGGCGGCGGTGGTCGTCCCGGCGGTGCCGGTCGCGGCTCGACCCAGGGCGCGTTCGGTCGCGCGGGCGGTCGTCCGGTCCGTGGCCGCAAGTCCAAGCGGGCGAAGCGCCAGGAGTTCGAGCAGATGCAGGCGCCGTCGCTGGGCGGCGTGACCGTCCCGCGCGGCAACGGCAAGACGGTCGTCCGCCTGCGGCACGGCTCGTCGCTCAACGACTTCGCCGACAAGATCGACGCGAACCCCGCGTCGCTCGTCACCGTGCTGTTCCACCTCGGTGAGATGGCGACGGCGACGCAGTCGCTCGACGAGGACACGTTCGGCACGCTCGCGGCCGAGCTCGGCTACGTCATCGAGATGGTGTCGGCCGAGGAGGAGGACCGCGAGCTGCTCGGCGCGTTCGACATCGACCTCGACGCCGAGCTCGAGGCCGAGGGCGACGACGAGCTGCAGGCCCGTCCGCCGGTCGTCACGGTCATGGGTCACGTCGACCACGGCAAGACCAAGCTCCTCGATGCGATCCGCTCCACGGACGTCGTCGCGGGCGAGGCCGGCGGCATCACGCAGCACATCGGTGCGTACCAGGTCGTCAAGGAGCACGAGGGCGTCGAGCGTCCCATCACGTTCATCGACACCCCGGGCCACGAGGCGTTCACCGCCATGCGTGCCCGTGGTGCGCAGGTGACGGACATCGCGATCCTCGTGGTCGCGGCCGACGACGGCGTGATGCCCCAGACGGTCGAGGCGCTCAACCACGCCCAGGCGGCGAACGTGCCGATCGTGGTCGCGGTCAACAAGGTGGACAAGGAGGGGGCCAACCCCGCCAAGATCCGCCAGCAGCTCACCGAGTACAACCTCGTGGCCGAGGAGTACGGCGGCGACACGATGTTCGTCGACGTGTCCGCGAAGCAGGGCATGGGCATCGACAGCCTCCTCGAGGCGGTCCTGCTCACGGCCGACGCGGCGCTCGACCTGCGCGCGAACCCCGACAAGGACGCGCGCGGCGTGGCGATCGAGGCCAACCTCGACAAGGGCCGCGGCGCCGTGGCGACCGTGCTGGTCCAGTCCGGCACGCTGCACGTCGGCGACGCGATCGTCGCGGGCACCGCGTACGGCCGCGTCCGGGCGATGTTCGACGAGCACGGCGAGACCGTCACCGAGGCGGGGCCGTCGCGTCCCGTGCAGGTGCTCGGCCTCGCGTCGGTCCCGTCGGCAGGCGACACGCTGATCGTCGCTCCCGAGGAGCGCACGGCCCGCCAGATCGCCGAGAAGCGTGAGGCCGCCGAGCGTGCGGCCCTCCTGGCCAAGCGTCGCAAGCGCATCAGCCTCGAGGACTTCACGCAGGCGCTCGCCCAGGGCAAGGTCGAGACCCTCAACCTCGTCATCAAGGGTGACGTGTCCGGTGCCGTCGAGGCGCTCGAGGACGCGCTGCTCAAGATCGACGTGGGCGAGGAGGTCGACCTGCGCGTCATCCACCGCGGGGTCGGGGCGATCACGCAGAACGACGTCAACCTCGCGACCGTCGACTCGGCCATCATCATCGGCTTCAACGTGAAGTTCGCCGAGCGCGTCGAGGAGCTGGCCGACCGCGAGGGCGTCGACGTGCGCTTCTACTCGGTCATCTACCAGGCGATCGACGACGTCGAGGCCGCGCTCAAGGGCATGCTCAAGCCGGAGTACGAGGAGGCCCAGCTCGGCACGGCGGAGATCCGCGAGATCTTCCGCTCGTCGAAGTTCGGCAACATCGCCGGTTCGATCGTGCGCTCGGGCGAGATCCGCCGGAACTCCAAGGCGCGCGTCCTGCGCGGTGGCAAGGTCATCGCGGACAACCTCACGATCGAGTCGCTCAAGCGGTTCAAGGACGACGCGACCGAGGTCCGCGAGGGCTACGAGTGCGGTATCGGGCTCGGCTCGTACAACGACCTGCAGGTCGAGGACGTCATCGAGACGTTCGAGATGCGGGAGAAGCCGCGAGTCTGAGCTCGTCCGGGGGTCGGGTGCGGTGTGCGCCCCGGCCCACCAGGCGGCCGCCCCCGTGCGGGGCGGCCGCCCGCTCGGCCCGACCACGGCCGTGCGCGCACACCACACCTCCTGAGCCACCCCCCGCGGGGGCGGAGCCAGGGGCCGGTCCTAGCGGAAGGAGACGCGGGTGGCGGACACAGGACGGGCGCGGAAGCTTGCTGAGCGTGTGCAGCAGGTGGTCGCGCAGATGTTGGACACGCGGATCAAGGACCCGCGCCTCGGGTTCGTGACCGTGACCGACGTGCGCGTCACGGGCGACCTGCAGCACGCGGACATCTACTACACGGTCTACGGGGACGACGAGGCCCGCACCGGGAGCGCCGCGGCGCTCGAGTCGGCCAAGGGCGTCATCCGCTCCGAGGTCGGCAGGCAGACCGGCGTGCGGCTCACGCCGACCCTCGCGTTCCACCTCGACGCAGTCCCGGAGACCGCGGCGCACCTCGAGCAGGCGCTCGCCGACGCGGCGCGCCACGACGCCGAGGTGCAGCGCCTCGCGCGGAGCGCGTCCTACGCGGGCGACGCCGACCCGTACCGGCACGAGGCCGAGGCGGACGAGGACGGCACCGACGAGGGCACCGAGCGGGACGAGGCCTGACCTCGCCCGTATCCGGCACGCACCGGCCCGGCCCCGGGTGGGCTCGGCCCACCGGCTCGACGAGAGCCCCCGACCGCGCTGGTCGGGGGCTCTCGTGCGTGCCGGGCACGCCGGGCCGGGGGTCAGCGCGCGGCGAGCGCGGCCCGGTCGTCGGCGGGCTCGGCCTCGTCGACCACGTCGACCCGGCGGGCGGACGTGGCGCGGCCCGTCGCGCGCGGCATGAGGGTGGCGACGAGGGCGCCGAGCGCGACGACCGCGGCGCCGACGAAGGCCGCGGGCCGCAGCCCGTGGACGAACGCGTCGGGCGCGAGGCTGCCGCCGGCGGCCTGGAACACCGCCATGAGGACCGCGACGCCCACGGCGCCGCCGACCTCGCGGATCGTGGCGTTGACCGAGCTCGCGGTCGCGTGGTCGTCGGCCACCATGTCCGCGAGGACGGCGGTCGCGGACGGTGCGAACGTCAGGCCCATGCCGACGCCGGCGAGCGCGAGCCCGGGCACGAGCGACGCGTACGTCGTGGTGTCACCGACCACGGCCGCCTGCCACGCGAGCCCGAGCGCCTGGAGCGCGAGGCCCGACGTGAGCAGCGGACGCACCCCGAGCCGCGGTGCGAGCAGACCAGCGACGGGCGCGACGAGCATCGGTGCCGCGGTCCACGGCAGCGTGCGGACACCGGCCTCGAGTGGGCTGTAGCCCATCGCGACCTGGAGGTATTGCGAGAGCACGAAGACCGTGCCGAACACTCCCGCGGAGAACAGGAACGCGCTGCCGTTCGTGACGCTGAACGACCGCACGCGGAACAGGCGCAGCGGCACGAGCGGGTGCTCGACGACGGCCTCGCGGCGCAGGAACCCGACGAGCAGCGCGACCCCGGCGACGAGGGCGCCGACGACCCGGCCCGACGTCCAGCCGTCGTCGTTGCCGTGCACGACGGCCCACACCAGGGCCAGGACGCCGGTGCCGGCGAGGAGCAGGCCCGGGACGTCGATGCGCTGCGCGCGGCCGACCGACTCCGGGAGCACGGCGCGCACGAGCGGGAACGCGACGACGGCGACCGGGACGTTGATCCAGAAGATCGCCTGCCACGAGATGCCCTCGACCACGGCGCCGCCGACGAGCGGTCCGAGCGCGACGCCGAGCCCCGACACGGCGCCCCAGACCCCGATCGCCATGGCGCGGCGTGCCGGCGCGACGGCGCCCGCGAGCAGCGTGAGGGACAGCGGCATCACGGCCGCGGCACCCGCACCCTGCAGGGCGCGCGCGGCGATGAGGAGCTCGGGCGACGTCGCCAGCGCGGAGGCGGCGGAGGCGAGCGCGAACACGCCGATCCCGACCAGGAACATGCGGCGGCGACCCAGGCGGTCACCGAGGCTCGCGGCCGCGATCATGAGCGACGCGAACGCCAGCGTGTAGGCGTTGACCATCCATTGGAGCTGGGCCAGCGACGCGCCGAGCTCGGTGTGCAGCACGGGGAGCGCGGTCGTCATGACGAGGTTGTCGAGCGTCGCCATGAACATCGGCAACGACGCGGCGACGAGGGCGAGCGCCGTCCCGCGGGCCCGGAGCGCGCCGGTCGACGGCGGTGCGGCGCGGTCGTCGCCGCGCGGCGGGGGAGGGGACGAGGTGTCGGTCATGAGTGCTCCTGCGGCCAGGGTCGAGTTGTTGGCATTGAGTGATTACTAACAAGGGTGACCGTAGGCATCCGCTGATAACCTGTCAACCATGTCGAGCAAGTCGATCGGGTCGCAGCGGGCGACGGAGCCCGGGCGTGCCGTGCGGATGTCGGGAGAAGAGCGGCGCGAGCAGATCCTGCACGCCGCGCGCCGGGTGTTCGCGGAGGGCGGGTTCGCCGCGACGACGGACGAGGTCGCGCGGGCCGCCGAGATCTCGCAGCCGTACGTCGTGCGGCTCTTCGGGTCGAAGCGGGACCTCTTCCTCGAGGTCTACCGCCAGGCCGTCGACCAGGTGGTGACCACGCTCGTCGCGGCCGCCCGCGAACCCGACCCCGGCACGGCCATGGGCCGCGCCTACTTCGAGCTGATCGAGGACCGCGACCTGCTGCGCCTCGTCATGCAGGGCTTCATCGCGAGCACCGACGACGAGGTCGGCGCCGCGGCGCGGCACTGCCTGGGCGAGGCCTACCGCCTCTACGTCGAGGCGACCGGGGCGACCGCCGAGGAGGGGCGCCAGTTCGTCGCGTTCGGCATGCTCATGAACGTGCTCGTCGCGGTGGACGCGGACGCGCACCGCGGCGAGGACCCGGGCTTCGACGCACTGGTCGAGTGCGTCGGCCTCACGGCGCGGCGCGAGGGCCGCGCGTGAGCGCACGCACGCCGCGCGCACCCGGGGCCGCCCGGGTCCGGCGTCCCACCGCGGCGGACGGCTTCGTCGTCGTCGACAAGCCGCAGGGCTGGACGAGCCACGACGTGGTCGCCCGCATGCGGTACCTCGCGGGCACGCGCAAGGTCGGTCACGCCGGGACGCTCGACCCGATGGCGACCGGGGTCCTCGTCGTCGGTGTCGGGCGGGCGACGCGGCTGCTCACGTACGTCGTCGGAGCCGACAAGGAGTACACCGCCACCGTACGGCTGGGCGTCTCGACGACGACCGAGGACGCCGAGGGCGAGGTGACGGACGCGCGGGACGCCGCGCACGTGACGCGGGACGCCGTCGAGGCGGCCGCGGCGGGCCTCACGGGTGACCTCCTGCAGGTGCCGAGCGCGGTCTCGGCGATCAAGGTCGACGGTCAGCGCGCGTACGCGCGCGTCCGGGCGGGCGAGCAGGTCGAGCTCGCGGCCCGGCCCGTGACGGTGTCCGAGCTCGTCGTGGGGGACGTGCGGGAGCAGGTCGCGCACGGTGTGCGGGTGCTGGACGTCGACGTCCGGACGGTGGTCTCGTCGGGCACGTACGTCCGCGCGCTCGCGCGGGACCTCGGGGCCGCCCTCGGGCTCGGCGCGCACCTCGTGGCGCTGCGCCGCACGCGCGTCGGCGGCTACGGCCTGGGCCGGGCGCGCACGCTCGACGAGCTGGCCCGCACGGCCGACGACGTGCCGCTCGAGGTCATGCCGCTCGCGGACGCCGCGCGCGCGACCTTCCCGGTGCTCGAGGTCACGCCCGACCAGGAGCGGGCGCTGGGCTACGGCCAGGCCGTCGACGGCTGGCCGACGTCGCTCGCCGACGAGTCGGCGACGGTGGCGGCGATCGGTCCCGACGGGTCGCTCGTCGCGCTCCTCGCCCACCGCGCGGGCCGTGCGCGACCTGTGCTCGTCCTCGCGCCGCGCTGAGCGGGACGCCGCGCCTGAATCGATTTGCGGCGCGCTGTCGGCGGCAGCGTATTGCTACGTTCCCGCGAGGTGACGAACGGGGGCGCGGCACGGGCCCCCGGGGCAGCGCCCCGCCGGCCGCCCGGCCCGGTCTCGAGGAGACGACGTCGTGTCCTGGTCCCACCGCAGCACCCGCACGGGAGCCCTGTCCGCCGGTCTCACGGCGCTCGCGCTCGTCGCCGCCACCGTCGTCGCGCCGCAGGCGGTCGCCGACCCCGTGGCCGATCTGCACGACTTCGCGGACGGACCGCAGGGCTGGTTCAGCTACGGCGGAGCGTCGTCGTCGTCCGTCGTGGACGGTGAGCTCTGCGTCGTCGTGCCGGCCGGCACGACGAACCCGTGGGACGTCGCGGCGCAGCACGACGACGTCACGTTCGACGAGGGCGGCACCTACACGGTGTCGTTCACGGCGCACGCGACCGCGGCCGTCTCGGTCCCGCTGCGGGCGGGGATCGGCTGGCCCGACGACGTGTCGGCGACCGTCGCGCTGGGCGCGCAGGCGCAGGACTACGCCTATGCGTGGACGCCGGGGTTCGGCGGGACGGGCAACGTGTCGTTCCAGCTCGGTGCGCAGGCCGTCGACTACACGTTCTGCCTCGACGACTTCCGGATCTCGGGGGACGTCGAGCTCGTCGCCGAGGACTTCGACGGTGCGCTGCCGACCGGGTGGAGCGCGAACGGCTGGACCGTGACGTCCCAGCCCGGCGAGGGCGAGCCCCTGTGCCTCGCGGTGCCGGCCGGCTCGGACCAGTACGCGGGGCTCGTGCTCGACGGCGTCCCGATCGAGGAGGGCGGGAACTACCGGCTCGGGTACACCGCGTCCTCGAGCAGCGGCGCGACCATCCGCACGGTCGTCGGCGAGAACGCACCACCGTGGCGCACCGCGTTCGTCGACAGCACCGCGCTCGACACCGCGCTCACCGAGCACGAGCTCGCGTTCACGTCTCCCGTGACGTTCCCCGAGCGGTCGGACGACCCCGCGGTGGGGGTCGGGCAGGTCGCGCTGCAGATGGGGGGTCGCGGCGACCACGAGTTCTGCATCACGAGCCTGTCGCTCGCGAAGGTCGCGACGCCGCCGCCGGCGTACGAGCCGGACGTGCGCGGACCCGTCCGCGTGAACCAGGTCGGCTACCTCCCGGACGGGCCGAAGAACGCGACCGTCGTGAGCGAGTCGGACCAGCCGCTCGCGTGGCGGCTCGAGGACGCGGCGGGCGCGAGCGTCGCGACGGGCCGGGCGACGCCGTCGGGGACCGACCCGTCGTCCGGGCTGGCCGTGCAGACCGTGGACTTCTCCGCGTACCGCACGCCCGGCACGGGCTACACGCTCGTCGTCGGCGACGACCGCAGCGACCCGTTCGCGATCTCGTCGGACGTCTACGCGCAGCTGCGCTACGACGCGCTGAACTACTTCTACCCGGTGCGCTCGGGCATCGCGGTCGACGTCCCGGACGACCGGTACGACCGTCCGGCGGGGCACGTCTCGGGGCCCGACGGCGCGGTCAAGAAGGGGGACCTCGGCGTCGCGTGCCTGACGGCCGCCGACGACGGCGCGTCCTGGTCGTACGGCACGTGGACGTGCCCCGCGGGATACACGCGGGACGTCGTCGGTGGGTGGTACGACGCGGGTGACCACGGCAAGTACGTCGTCAACGGCGGTATCGCGGTCGCTCAGCTCATGAGCCTCTACGAGCGCACGCTGCACACGCCGAACGCGGCGCGCGGAGCGCTCGCCGACCGCACGCTCGACGTCCCCGCCGACGAGGACGGCAACAGGGTCCCGGACGTGCTGGACGAGGCGCGCTGGGAGCTCGAGTTCCTGCTCGCGATGCAGGTGCCGACCCGGTCCGGCATGACCGTCTCGGCGACGGACCGCCGTTCGCTCGACGGGATGGTGCACCACAAGATCCACGACGTCGGCTGGACCGGGCTCGGCCTGCTGCCGTCGCAGGACGCGCAGGAGCGCCGTCTGCACCGGCCGTCGACCGCCGCGACCCTCAACCTCGCCGCGACGGCCGCACAGGGCGCGCGCCTGTTCGAGCGGTACGACAAGAAGTTCGCCGAGCGGCTCCTGCAGGCGTCGCGCACGGCGTACGCCGCGGCGGCGCGGGTCCCGGACCTGTACGCGCCGGCGTCGGCCGGGCAGAACGGCGGCGGTCCGTACGACGACACCGAGGTCGCCGACGAGCGCTACTGGGCGGCCGCCGAGCTGTTCCTGACGACCGGTGAGAAGCGGTTCGCGCGGGACGTCGAGCGCAGCCCGCTCGCGACCGCCGACATCTGGTCCCGCTCGGGCTTCTCGTGGGGGAGCGTCGCGGCGCTGGGCCGCCTCGATCTCGCCACCGTGCCGAGCCGTCTGGCGTCGCGCGACGCCGTGCGTGCCTCGGTCGTGGCGGGCGCCGAGAAGTACCTCGGGTGGCAGCAGGCCGACGCGTTCGGCACGGCGTACCCGGGCGAGGCCGACGGCTCGTACGTGTGGGGCTCGAGCTCGTCGGTCCTGAACAACCAGGTGGTGCTCGCGACCGCCTACGACGTCTCGGGGGACGTGCGGTTCGCCCGGGCGGTGCTGGAGTCGATGGACTACCTGCTCGGACGCAACGCGCTGAACGTCTCGTACGTCACGGGCTACGGCACGGTCGCCGCGTCGCACCAGCACTCCCGGTGGCTCGTCCCGCCGCCGCCCGGGACGGTCTCCGGCGGCCCGAACTCGCAGCGCGGCACGTGGGACCCGGTGATGAACCGGCTCTACCCGGCGGGCCACGACTGCGCGCCGCAGCTGTGCTACGTCGACGACATCGAGGCCTGGTCGGTCAACGAGCTGACGATCAACTGGAACGCACCGCTCGCGTGGGTCGCGTCGTTCGTCGCGGACCTCGGCTCGTCCGGCCTGCCCGCGGCGCCCGTCGTCACGCGGCACCCGGCCGACGTGTGCGCGCGGACGGGTACCGCCGTGACGCTGCGTGCGGAGGCGACGGGGGTCCCCGCACCGAGCGTCCGGTGGCAGGTCCGCAGCCCCCGACGAGGCTGGGTCGACGTGCCCGGCGCGAAGGGCGCCTCGGCCGCGCTGCGGGTCGTCGTCACGCCCGCCACCGACGGCGACGAGTACCGCGCGGTGTTCCGCAACGCCTCCGGCTCCGCGGTCTCGCACACGGCTCGCGTGTCGCTCGTGCGCGGGCACCGGTGAGGCCGACCGGTCGGGGTCGCGTGGGCGCCGCGGCACCGGGACGCCGTCCGGTGGCATGATCGGCGGGTGCATCGCTGGTCCGACCTCTCCGACGTCCCCGCCGACTTCGGTCCGACGGTCGTCACGCTCGGGAACTTCGACGGCGTGCACCGCGGGCACGCGAGCGTGCTGCGCCGCATGGCCGCGGACGCGCGTGCACAGGGGTCGTCGGCCGTCGCGGTGACGTTCACGCCGCACCCGCTGCAGGTGCACCGGCCCGAGGACGCGCCGCCGCTGCTCACGGGCGACGCCGACCGGCTCGACCTGCTCGCCGAGACGGGCCTGGACGCCGTGCTGCTGCTGCCGTACTCGCTGCAGTTCGCGCGCCAGTCGCCCGAGGAGTTCGTCCGGCGCTACCTCGTCGACGGGCTGCGGGCGCGCACGGTCGTCGTGGGCCGCGACGTGCGCTTCGGCTGGCAGAACGCGGGCGACCTCACGACGATGGTCGCGCTCGGCGAGCGCTTCGGCTTCGCGGTCGAGGTGATCGACGACATCACGCCCGAGGCCGGGGCGTCGCGGCGCTGGTCGTCGACGTGGGTGCGCGAGGCGCTCGCGGCGGGCGACGTCGAGCAGGCCGCCCGCGTGCTCGGTCGGCCGCACCGGCTGCGCGGGCTCGTGGTGCACGGTGACGCGCGCGGCCGGGAGCTCGGCTTCCCGACCGCGAACCTCGCGCAGGACGCCGCGGGAATGGTGCCCGCCGACGGTGTCTACGCCGGCTGGCTGCGCCGGACCCGGACGGCGGACGGGGCGCCCGTGGTCGCGGGCGAGCCCCTGCCCGCAGCGGTGTCGATCGGCACGAACCCCACGTTCGACGGCGTGCAGCGCCGCGTGGAGGCGTACGTCCTCGACCGCACGGACCTCGACCTGTACGACGAGGAGGTCGCGCTCGACCTCGTCGCGCGGCTGCGGCCGACGCTGCGCTTCGAGTCCGTCGACCAGCTGCTCGTCCAGATGCACGACGACGTCGCGCGCGTCCGCGACGTCCTCGCGACAGGGCCGTCGGTTCGGACCGAGGCGTGACCGCCTGGTAGTCTGTGCGCGCCGTTCGAACGGCCGCGGACCCAGAGAGCCCGGGTGGACTTGCCCCGGCGCGCCGCGCAACGAGTCACAAGGAGAGCCGTGTCCCTCGACGCCGCCACCAAGCAGGCCATCATGACCGAGTACGCCACGCACGAGGGCGACACCGGTTCGCCGGAGGTCCAGATCGCTGTCCTGACGCAGCGCATCAAGGACCTGACCGAGCACCTCAAGGAGCACAAGCACGACCACCACAGCCGCCGCGGCCTGCTGCTGCTCGTCGGTCGTCGTCGTCGTCTGCTCGGTTACCTGCAGAAGGTCGACATCAACCGCTACCGCTCGATCATCGAGCGCCTCGGCCTTCGCCGCTGAACCCCGTGACCAGCCCGGACCCCGTGTGGGTCCGGGCTGGTCCGCATGTGGACCCGCGCGTCGCGCGCCGGTCCGCACGGCACCCCGGCAAGATCGTCGTGGTGCCTCACGCACCACCAGCACCACCACCCACCGCGTCGGTCCACCTGACCGGTCCTCGGTAGTGGTTCCCGGAGCCCCGCTCCGTGAACCTCGATCGAAGACCGCCGGGACCGGCCGGCGCCTTCGAGGACAAGGAGGGCACCCGTGGAGGGTCCCGAGATCCAGTTCGCCGAGGCCGTGATCGACAACGGCCGCTTCGGCACCCGCACCGTCCGCTTCGAGACGGGTCGTCTCGCCAAGCAGGCCGCCGGCTCGGCCGTCGCCTACCTGGACGGCGAGACGATGCTGCTGTCGGCCACGACGGCCGGCAAGCACCCCAAGGACCAGTTCGACTTCTTCCCGCTGACGGTCGACGTCGAGGAGCGGCAGTACGCCGCGGGCAAGATCCCCGGCTCGTTCTTCCGCCGTGAGGGCCGTCCGTCGACCGAGGCGATCCTCGCGTGCCGCCTGATCGACCGCCCGCTGCGCCCCCTGTTCGTCAAGGGGCTGCGCAACGAGGTCCAGGTCGTCGTGACCGTGCTGTCGATCCACCCGGACGACGCGTACGACGTGCTCGCGATCAACGCCGCGTCGATCTCGACGCAGCTGTCGGGCCTGCCGTTCTCCGGCCCGGTCGCCGCGACGCGCATCGCGCTCGTCGACGGCCAGTGGGTCGCGTTCCCGCGGTACTCGGAGCGCGAGCGCGCGACGTTCGACATGGTCGTCGCGGGCCGCGTGGTCCAGAGCGCCGACGGGACGAGCGACGTCGCGATCGCCATGATCGAGGCCGAGGCGCCCGACAACTCGTGGAACCTCATCCACGGCGAGGGTGGCACGGCCCCGACCGAGGAGATCGTCGCCGCGGGTCTCGAGGCCGCGAAGCCGTTCCTGCGCGCGCTGTGCGAGGCGCAGGCGGACCTCGCGGCGCGTGCCGCGAAGGAGACGCAGACCTTCCCGCTCTTCCCCGACTACCAGGACGACGCGTTCGCCGCGGTCGAGGCTGCGGGCACCGCCCGCCTCGGCGAGGCGCTGTCCATCGCGGACAAGCAGACGCGCGAGAGCCGGCTCGACGAGATCAAGGCCGAGCTCCAGGCCGAGCTCGCGGAGAGCTTCGAGGGTCGCGAGAAGGAGATCTCGGCGGCGTACCGCTCGCTGCAGAAGAAGCTCATCCGCCAGCGCATCCTCACCGACGGCTTCCGCATCGACGGTCGCGGCCTGCGGGACATCCGCACGCTGTCGGCCGAGGTCGAGGTGCTGCCGCGCGTGCACGGCTCCGCCATCTTCGAGCGCGGGGAGACGCAGATCCTCGGCGTCACGACGCTCAACATGCTCCGCATGGAGCAGCAGCTCGACACGCTCTCGCCGCAGACGCGCAAGCGCTACATGCACCACTACAACTTCCCGCCGTTCTCGACGGGCGAGACGGGCCGCGTCGGCTCGCCGAAGCGTCGCGAGATCGGTCACGGCGCGCTCGCCGAGCGCGCGCTCGTCCCGGTCCTGCCGTCGCGCGAGGAGTTCCCGTACGCGATCCGCCAGGTCTCCGAGGCGCTCGGGTCGAACGGCTCGACGTCGATGGGCTCCGTCTGCGCCTCGACGCTCGCGCTGCTCAACGCGGGTGTGCCGCTGCGCGCCCCCGTCGCGGGCATCGCGATGGGCCTCGTGTCGGACACGGTCGCGGGGGAGACCCGCTACGCGGCGCTCACCGACATCCTCGGTGCCGAGGACGCGTTCGGCGACATGGACTTCAAGGTCGCCGGCACGCGGGAGTTCGTCACCGCGATCCAGCTCGACACGAAGCTCGACGGCATCCCGGCGTCCGTGCTCGCGGGTGCGCTGACGCAGGCGAAGGAGGCTCGCCTCGCGATCCTCGACGTCATCGCCGAGGCGATCGACACGCCCGACGAGATGAGCCCGTTCGCGCCGCGCGTCATCACGGTGAAGGTCCCGGTCGACAAGATCGGCGAGGTCATCGGCCCGAAGGGCAAGATGATCAACCAGATCCAGGAGGAGACCGGCGCCGACATCTCGATCGAGGACGACGGCACGGTCTACATCGGCGCGACCGACGGTCCGTCGGCCGAGGCCGCGCGGGCCGCGATCAACGCGATCGCGAACCCGCACATGCCGGAGGTCGGTGAGCGCTTCGTCGGGACCGTCGTCAAGACGACGACGTTCGGCGCGTTCATCTCGCTCTCGCCGGGCAAGGACGGTCTGCTGCACATCAGCCAGATCCGCAAGCTCGTCGGCGGCAAGCGCGTCGAGAACGTCGAGGACGTCCTGTCGATCGGCCAGAAGGTCCAGGTCGAGATCGGCGAGATCGACCCGCGCGGCAAGCTGTCGCTGCACGCGGTCGTCGACGAGGAGCCGGCCGCGGCCGACGCCCCCGCCGACGCGCCGGCTGCGGACTGACGTGCCGCTCGACCTCCCGCTGGTCCGTCCGGGTCTCCCGGGCGCCGAGCAGTCCGTCGGGCAGGACGGCGACGCCCACGTGCGTCGTTCCGTCCTGCCCGGCGGGGTCCGGGTCCTGACCGAGCACATGCCGGGGCTGCGGTCGGCGACCGTGGGCGCCTGGGTGGGCGTCGGGTCGCGCGACGAGGAGTCGGGTCATCACGGCTCGACGCACTTCCTCGAGCACCTGCTCTTCAAGGGCACCGCGCGCCGGTCGGCGATGGACATCGCGGAGTCGTTCGACGCGGTCGGCGGCGAGGCGAACGCGGCGACGGGCAAGGAGCACACGTGCTACTACGCACGTGTGCTCGACTCGGACCTGCCGATGGCGGTCGACGTCATCGCGGACATGGTCACGTCCGCGCGGCTCGAGGCCGACGAGCTCGAGACCGAGCGCGGCGTGATCCTCGAAGAGCTCGCGATGAACGACGACGACCCGAGCGACGTCGTGCACGAGCAGTTCGCCACGGCGGTCCTCGGCGCCCACCCGCTGGGACGTCCCATCGGCGGCACGCCCGAGACCATCCGCGCGGTGCCGCGCGACGCAGTCTGGGAGCACTACCGCTGGCACTACCGGCCCGAGACGCTCGTCGTGAGCGCCGCGGGCGGGGTCGACCACGACGCGCTGTGCGCCCAGGTCGCCGACGCGCTCGTCGCGGGCGGCTGGGCGCTCGACGAGAGCGCCGCGCCCGCGGGCCGTCGCGTCGTCTCGACCGGTCTCGCGTCGGGCGAGCAGGGCCTGCCGATCGTCGGCGTCGAACGGTCGGTGCGTCGGCACACCGAGCAGGCCAACGTCATCGTCGGCTGCACGTCGCTCACCGCGACCGACGAGCGCCGGTTCACGCTGTCGGTCCTCAACGCGGTGCTCGGCGGCGGCATGTCGTCGCGGCTCTTCCAGGAGGTGCGCGAGAAGCGCGGGCTCGCGTACTCGACGTACTCGTTCGCGTCCGGGCACACGGACACCGGGGTGTTCGGTCTGTACGCGGGCTGCACGCCGGGCAAGGTCGACGAGGTCGTGGCGCTCATGGTCGCCGAGTGGGACCGGCTCGCGTCCGAGCCCATCACGGCCGCCGAGCTCGAACGTTCGATCGGCCAGCTCTCCGGCGGGCTCGTCCTCGGCATGGAGGACACGGGCTCGCGCATGAGCCGGCTCGGCAAGGCCGAGCTCGTGCACGGTCAGCTCCTGAGCGTCGACGAGTCGCTCGAGCGCGTCCGCGCGGTGACGGCCCGGGACGTCCAGGAGCTCGCCGCCGAGCTCGCGACGCGTCCTCGTTCGGTCGTGCGCGTCGGTCCGTTCGGCGACTGAGCCGCGCTGCCCTCCCGCCGGACGGGCGGTCCATGATGGGGGTGTGACCACGTCCTACGTCCGGATCGCGACCGCCGTGCCGGACCTCGTCGAGCACGCGTGGGTCGTGCGCGACCAGGAGCGCCCGCGCGACGACGTCCCGGGCGCGGGACGCGTCGGTGCGGGCCACGAGGTGCTGCTGCCCGACGGCAGAGGCCTCGTCCAGCTCGTCGGACCCGGCGGGGCGCCCGGTACGCGCACGGACGTGCTGACGGGCGAGAGCGCGGCGGACGGCGACGGCGTGCGCGGCGTGTCGACGCGTGCGGTGGTCCGGCACGGCGCGGCACCGGCCGCGCGGCTCGGGCTCCAGCTCCACCCGCTCGCGCTGGCCCGGCTCGGCGTGCGGGACCTCCTGGTCGACCGCGCGGCACCGCTC
>Ga0206102_1000297_pt1 | contig 16592 bp, 16 predicted proteins | sample 1B1Ametagenome_FD_148645 | JGI IMG/M metagenome (GOLD analysis project Ga0206102, IMG submission 148645) | Enriched microbial communities from leaf-cutter ant dump, University of Wisconsin, Madison, United States - 1B1A | ecosystem: Environmental > Terrestrial > Nest > Insects nest > Nest dump... | reverse complement strand
TGCCGTCTTGTTTAAACTCTGCAATCCAGCGGTAGATCGTATTCTCATGCAGGCCCATTTCGCGGGCTACCTGCGCCACGGACTTTCCTTCTTCTTGAATGAGTCGAACCGTTTGCATTTTAAATTCCTTGTCGTACTTTTTTGTCATGTCGGACACCTCGAATTAAGTTGTTTTTATTCTATCTCATTCTCGGTTCTCCGTGTCCACTTTCTAGTCTAGCAACACTTCCAACAAAGGGAGAGTACGATATTTGCCCTGTATGCTTTTGGGAAGATGATGGAAGACCAGACCCCAACTACTATAGTTCACCTAACCGCATGGCACTTGTTCAAGCTCGCAAGAATTTTGTTGAATTTGGTGCTGTAAACGAGACTTCGTTACAATTCCTAGAATCAGATAGACTTGAGAAGTTTAGTAGAAAATAAGAACGTCTTAGATATTGGCCTTGAGGGGCATACCTTCAAGGTCTTCTTTATCCCCGTAAAGTGATGGCCCATGCTGATGCGGTCTCGGGAAAGAAACCCGAGGGTTGTACCAGTATTTTCCTATCGGTTTTGGACACGTCTTCACACATCCATCGTCGTCAGACAGAGCATTTTCAAGGGCGATTCGCCCATAGGAAAGATGAATTTGCCTTTCGTTACTTTGCATAGTTATCATCGGTTGCCCTCCATCGTGATGGGGGTGCAGATCTGCGTGAAATTATGGATATAACCGAGCGGCGCATACCCGCCGATAATCCCCTATAGCCAATTTTTATCACCCCCACTCGCACTCACACATTGAATTTGGACAGCAGTTCATTGTAAGATTGTAGGATGAACCATCAAACATGAGAGGTAGGGTTAACCATGGATGCTTTGAAGCTTAAAATTCTCGAGTTACTGAAAGAAGACGCCCGCCGCAGCGCGGGGCTGATCGCGACGATGCTGGATACGCCGGAGGCGGAGGTGGCGCGAGCGATAAGCGAGATGGAAGCGGATAAGGTCATCGTGAAATACGCGACCGTGGTCAACTGGGGCAAGGTCGACGACGAGAAGGTTACCGCCTTGATCGAGGTGCAAATTACGCCCGAGCGGGGTCGCGGCTTTGACGCGATTGCCGAGCGGATTTACTTATACCCGGAAGTGAAGTCGGTTTATTTGATGTCCGGCGCTTATGATCTGCTGGTTGAGATTGAAGGGCGTTCGCTGAAGGAAGTTGCTTCCTTTGTCTCCAACAAGCTGTCCCCGATCGATCGGGTGCTTTCGACGAAAACGCATTTTATTTTGAAAAAATACAAGCAGGACGGCATTATTTTCGAGGATCATCAGGATGATCACCGCATGCTGATCTCGCCGTAAAGGACAGATGCGCCATGATTAAAGAAGAGCAGGTCGGACACGTCGCCAAGTCGATGAAAGAGTATTTGTCGCCCAGCGTGCGCAACATTCCGCCTTCGGGCATCCGCAAGTTTTTTGATCTGGTCAGCGGCAGCAAGGATATTATCTCGCTCGGCGTCGGCGAGCCGGATTTCTCCACGCCTTGGCATGTGCGCGAAGCCGCGGTGTATTCGTTGGAACGGGGGCGTACGAAATATACGCCGAACTCGGGCATTCCCGAGCTGCGCGAGGCGATTGCCGAATATTATCACAAGTCGTTTAAGATCAGCTATGAGCCGATGAATGAAGTGCTCGTGACGGTGGGCAGCAGCGAAGCGATCGATCTGGCGCTGCGGGCGTTGATCGTGCCGGGGGACGAGATTTTGATTCCCGAGCCTTGCTATATTTCGTATTCGCCGATTACGGCGCTGGGGGGCGGGATTCCGGTCGGGATCGAGACGTTCGCCAAGGATCAGTTCAAGTTGAAGCCGGAGGCGCTGCAGGCAGTTGTGACGCCGCGTTCGAAAATTTTGATCCTGTGCTACCCAAGCAATCCGACGGGCGGGATCATGACCTACGAGGATTGGGTGCCGATTGCCAAGCTGGTCGAGGAGCATGATTTGATCGTCATTTCCGATGAAATTTACGGCGAGTTGACGTATTCGCAAAAGCATGTAAGCTTTGCTTCGCTGCCCGGCATGAAGGATCGGACGATTGTCGTCAACGGTCTGGCCAAGGCGTTTGCGATGACCGGCTGGCGGATCGGTTATGCCTGCGGCCACCCGGACCTGATTGCCGCGATGACGAAAATTCATCAATACACGGTGATGTGCGCCCCGGTGATGGGGCAGGTGGCTGCGCACGAAGCGTTGACTAACGGTTTGGAGGAAAAAGACCGGATGGTCGAGTCGTACAACCAGCGGCGCCGTCTCGTCGTCAAGGGCTTCCGCGAAATCGGGCTGGAATGCCATGAGCCGCAAGGTGCGTTTTATGCGTTTCCCAGCATTGCCGCCACGGGGCTGAACTCCGAGGAGTTTGCCCAGCGCCTGCTGCTGGAGGCCAAGGTGGCCGCGGTGCCCGGTCATGTGTTCGGTTTGGGCGGAGAAGGCTTCCTGCGCTGCTCGTACGCAACCTCGGTTGCGCAGTTGACAGAAGCGTTGGAGCGAATCGGAAACTTCCTCGGAAAATTGTAAAACATTATGTAAAAAGTTATTTTCAACGACTGCAAAAACTGGTATTCTTGAGGTAAGGAGGGATGAGCATGGCTTTTCTGGAATATCAACTTGCCGATTACCGCAAACACTTTCAGATCCGCGAAACTGATTCCGAGCCTCACTGGTTATTCAAGCATGCGAAGAAAACCGCCTCCCGGACCCCTCTTGAGGAAGAAATCCACTCCTTGCGCCGGATGCTCGAGCAGATGGTAGTAGAAGGTAAGGAAATGACTTCAGATGCCGTCGTTGAACTCAGCACGATCCTCGACAAGAAGATTAACGAATATATGAATAAAGGAAAGAAAAGTCGGTGATGAGCCGACTTTTTCCATGACTACGGAGGTTGCGAAGGCGATGAAAGGATGCAAAATGGTGCTGCTCGCCCTGCTGTTGATCGGTGTGCTGGCGGGCTGCGGCAAGCCGGACCCGGATGTGGCGGTGTTTGTGATGGCCGGACCGCAGGGCGGGTTGCCGCTGGACAGCAACGAGAAGCTGCAGGCGTCACTGGCAGCCAAGGTTGGCGAGAAGCCAACGGTAGAGGTGGCAGTAGCGCCGATGTTTTCGATGGAACGGATGATTGTCGAGATTGCTTCCAAGCATAACGGCATTCTGATCGTGCCGGACGAGCAATTCAAGATCTTGTCCAAACAGGCGGGATTCGTGTCGCTGGACGATGTGGCCGATCCGGCCGCGCATCCCGATCAGGTGCTCGTTTCGCAGGAGCCGGGCCAGACGGATGAGAAGCATTTGTACGGCATTGCGATGGCGGACTCCCCATGGTTCAAGGAGGCGGGGATCGACGGCAAAGGGCTGATCGCTTTTATCCCGGAGAACGCTCCAAGCATCGAGATGGCCAAGACGGTGCTGGCCCAGATGGCTGAGAAGTAGCGGGTGCCAGCGCTTGGCGGCTTGTGCATTTGGACAAACTGTCCTATAATCGACAAAGAAACTGCATAGTGTTACCGTCACAAGGTGCCGGCAAGCGCGTGTATGCGGCTTGCGGGTTAAAAGGGAAGCCGGTGCGAATCCGGCGCGGTCCCGCCACTGTATTTCGGGAAAGATCCTCCACGCATCAGCCACTGTTTCGCGCGAGCGCAAATGGGAAGGCGGCGGATCGGCAGCACCCGTAAGCCAGGAAACCTGCCTTGCTGAAGTTTGCGAGCTCCTTCGAGGAAAAGAGCGGCGTTAGATCGTGAAGCAAAGCCGGCATCGGCTGTTGCCGGTTTATCGTGCCTCCGTCCCTTAGGGTCGGAGGTTTTTTTGCGGACGGACGGCGGGAGTGCATCCCGCAGGCGGGAACGGATGGTGCAAGTACAAAGGGGAGGAACAGAAACCATGGCAATGGAAGCAAAATGGACGCGTACGGTGCTGCTCGGCCTGTCGCTGGCGACAGCGCTCAGCTTGGCTGCGTGCGGAGCCAAAAACAATCAATTGGGGGAAATCGTCGACCCGGCGCAATTAAGCAGTCAGGGAACAAGCGCGGCGCAAGGCACGCCGCAGCCGACGCGAGCGCCTGAAACGCATAAGACGAACTACCCGATGAAAATCAAAGACGCGACCGGGATGGAATTTACGTTCGACAAGGCGCCGCAGCGCATCGTCTCCGTCTCACCGGCGGAAACAGAAGGCTTGTTCGCGCTTGGGCTCGACGACCGGATCGTTGGTGTCGCCGACTACGACGACTACCCGGAAGCGGCGAAAGCGAAGCCGAAGATGGGCAGCATCGTCAAGCCGAATCAAGAAGCGCTGCTGGCGGCGAACGCCGACCTGATCGTCACGGGCGTCTCGATGAGCGACGAAACCGTGCAAAAGCTGCGCGATTTGCAGCTGAACGTGTTTAAGGTGGAGCCGAAAACGCTTGATGACGCGATCGCTGACATCGTTACCTTCGGCATCATTACCGACCGGCAAGGCGAGGCCGACCGGATTGTGGGGCAAATGAACGACGATCGTCAGAAGGTCGTTAATGCCGTTAAGGATTTGACCCTCGAGCAGCGCCAAAAGGTCTATATCGAGTTCAGTCCTGGCTGGACCGTGGGCAGCGGCGAGTTCATGAGCGAGTTGATCGGTTTGGCCGGCGGCATCAACGTGGCTGCGGACGGCAAAGGCTGGTATCAAATCAGCGAGGAAAAAATTATCGAGCAAAATCCGGCGGTGATTTTTTATGCCCAAGGCATCATTGACGACAAAAGCAACAAACCGCTGGAGCAAATTATCCGCGAGCGCAGCGGCTGGGAGCAAATTGACGCGGTGAAAAACAACCGGATCATCGGTATCGATCAAAACCTGCTCAATCGTCCGGGCCCGCGCCTGACCCAAGGTTTGCTGGAAATGGCGAAAGGCATGTATCCCGATCTGGTGAAATAATGAGAAGATCATTGATATTATGGGGAGGAGCAGGCATGGCGCTCCTTCTTCTTTCTATTTTGGGCAGCTTGGCCGTGGGCAGCGCGCATCTGACGCCGGTCGAGGTGGCCGGTATTGTCGCCAAGCGATTGCCTTGGATCGGCAGCCATGTTGGGGGAGACTGGCCGGTCAACGCCGAACAGATTATTTGGCGGGTGCGGATGCCGCGCGTTGTGCTGGGTGTGCTCGTTGGCGCGTCGCTGGCTGTAGCTGGCGCGGCGTTTCAGGGCGTGTTGCGCAACCCGTTGGCCGATCCGTCGACACTTGGCGTGGCGTCAGGCGCTTCCGTCGGTGCGGCGTTTCTGATTTATTTTGGCTTGCAGTACGCCTGGTTCGGGCAGTGGTCGATTCCGGTTGTAGCGTTTGCTACCGGCTTCGCCTCGCTGCTGTTGGTGCTCAAGCTGGCCCGGGTCGACGGCAAATTAAAGATGGAGACGCTGATTTTGTCCGGCGTCGTCATGCAGGCGTTTTTGGGCGCCATCGTGTCGTTTATGGTGGCGTTGTCGGATCAGGTGATCAATGAAATTATTTTTTGGCTGATGGGCAGTTTGGCGATGCGGGGTTGGGCCTATACGCAGGTGATTGCGCCTTATTGGGCGGTGGGATTTGTACTGCTGCTGGGCTATGCGCGTTCTCTCAATTTGCTGGCGCTAGGCGAACGGGAGGCTTCGCATATGGGTGTGAATGTGGAGCGGACGAAGCTGTTTGTGCTTGTCGTCTCCACGTTGGTTACGGCGGCGGCCGTATCCGTGGCGGGGGTCATCGGCTTTGTTGGCTTGATTGTGCCGCATCTGGTGCGGCTGCTTGCCGGGCCGGATTACCGGCTGATCGTGCCGCTTTCCGCGATCGGCGGCGGCATTTACGTGCTCTGGGCCGATACCCTGGCCCGCACGGTGCTTGGGCAGACGGAAATTCCTTTGGGGGTCGTCACTGCGTTTCTTGGCGCGCCGTTTTTTGCCTACCTGCTCAACAAGCAAAAGAAAACGTTAAGAGGTTGATAGCATGATTGAGGTAGTGCGCGTGACCAAAAGCTTCGGCAGCGGCCAGCCGGCGCTGCGCGAGGTGTCGCTGGCGGTGGAGCGCGGCGAATTTTTTGGCATTATCGGGCCAAATGGCAGCGGCAAATCGACGCTGCTCCAACTGTTGTCGGGCGTGGGGACACCGACGGAGGGCGAGGTGCGGCTTGCCGGTCGGCCCGCTGCGTCGTACGGACGCAAGGAGTTGGCTCGTTGGTTGGCTGTGCTGCAGCAGGATGCGCTGCCGCCGGTTGGTTTTACGGTGCGCGAGGTGATCGAGATGGGGCGGTATCCGTTCCAAAGCTGGTTGGGCCGGGACGAGCGCGGAGCGGATGCGCTGATCGACGGCATCGTGGACAAGCTGCAGCTGCAGCCGTTATTGGAACGGCCGGTTGAGCTGCTGAGCGGCGGCGAGCGGCAGCGGGTGGCGTTGGGCAAGGTGATGGCCCAGCAGCCGCGCCTGTTGATGCTCGATGAACCGACGACGTTTCTCGATATCGGTTATCAAATGCAGATGATGGACTATATTCGCTTATGGCAGCGGGAAAGCGGGCTGACCGTGGTCGCCGTGCTGCACGACTTGAATCTGGCGGCGCAGTATTGCAGCCGGATGCTGGTTATGCAGGAGGGCCGGGTGGTCGCTTCCGGCCCGCCGGACGAGCTGATCAGTGAAGATCTGATCGCCCGCGTATACGGCACGGAGCCGATTGTGTTGGCCCATCCAGGCAATGGCGCGCCGCAAATTTTGCTGCAGCGGGCAGTGGACGATGAAAGGGGAGTTTAGACATGTTGAACATGGAAGAGCTGATTGCAGCGATACTGCCGCTTGATCAGGAGGCGATGGCGGCGGCTTCGGCGCATCTGGACCAACTGACCAAGCCGCCGGGCAGTCTCGGCAAGCTGGAGGCGATTGCCCGGCAGTTGGCGGGGATCGCGGGGCAGGTATTGCCCGAGTCGGGCCGCAAGGCCGTCATTGTGATGGCCGGCGATCATGGCGTCTGCGAGGAGGGCGTCAGCGCTTTTCCAGCCGAGGTGACGCCGCAGATGGTGCTGAATTTCCTGAACGGCGGCGCGGCCGTAAATGTGCTGGCGCGCCATGCCGGGGCCGAGGTCGTATGCGTCGATATCGGCGTTAACGCTGACTTGCAGCAGCACCCCGGGCTTGTATCGCGCAAGGTGCGCAAAGGCACAGGCAATATCGCGCGGGGGCCGGCGATGACGTTGGCGGAAGCCGAGCAAGCGGTTGCGGCGGGCGTTGAGTTGGTTGACGAGTTGGCTGCGCAGGGCGTCCGGCTGTTGGCCACCGGCGAAATGGGCATCGGCAATACGACGCCAAGCGCGGCCTTGCTGTGTGCGTTAACCGGCCTTGCGCCGGCGCAAGCGGTCGGCCGGGGGACGGGGATCGATGAAACCGGCTGGTTGCGCAAGATCGCCGTTGTGCAGCAGGCGCTGGAGGTTAATGCGCCGGACGCGGACAAGCTGCTGGAGACGTTGGCCCAGGTGGGCGGACTGGAAATCGCCGGTCTGGTTGGCGTCATTCTCGGCGCGGCCCGGAATCGTTGTCTGGTCGTCATCGACGGCTTTATTTCTTCGGCGGCAGCGCTGGTAGCCAGCCGCATCGCTCCGCTGTGTGTGCCGTACATGCTGGCATCGCATTTGTCGCAGGAACAGGGCCACGCGCGGCTGCTTGAAGCGATCGGCCTGTCGCCGATGCTGCATATGGACATGCGGCTGGGCGAAGGAACGGGGGCGGTGCTGGCGTTTTCGCTGGTCGAAGCGGCCGGCAAAATCATGCGCGAAATGGCGACCTTCGCCAGCGCCGGCGTATCGCAGGCGTAGGCAGGAAGGACGGACGGTGAAGAAGGAGGATCGGGATGACGATTCTGGTAACGGGCGGAGCGCGCAGCGGCAAGAGCGCGTTCGCCGAAAAGCTGGCGATGCGCGGCAGCTCGCGCGGGTTGTACATCGCCACCTCGCAAATCTATGACGAGGAGATGCGCGAGCGGGTCGAAGCCCACCGCAGCCAGCGGCTGGCGGCCGGTTTCGCCTGGCAGACACTGGAGGAGCCTTATGAGCTGTCTGCGTTGCTGTGGCGTTTGAACGGTGAGACGGCCGGCGCTGTCGTGCTGGTGGATTGCTTGACGCTGTGGCTGTCGAACTGTTTGCTGCGAGTTGAGCGCGAGCCTGACAGCGAGCGGCTTGTGACGGAGGAGATTGAGGCGCTGGTGGCGGCTGTAGTTGCTTTTAGCGGCAAGCTGATTTTGGTGACAAATGAGGTCGGCAGCGGGATCGTACCGGAATATCTGTTGGGCCGCCGCTTCCGCGATTTGGCCGGCCGGCTTAATCAACGGCTGGCCGCAGTGTGCGACCAGGTATTTTTGGTCACGGTCGGTATTCCGATTGAGCTGAAACGGCTTGCGTACCGGCTGGATGAAGACGGCGAATAAAGCGGGATCTGAATGGAAGCTGGAAGAATGAAGCTGTGTGGGATGAAGTTGGATGAAATTTGGGAGTTGGGTGCGGGGCGGTAGGGAGCTTGAGGGTTGGGTGCAGGTGATGGGTAGTAATGTGGATATATTCGTGGCATGAGTTGGTCGCATTAACGGCGGCGGCGCTGGTGTTGGATTGGCTGATCGGCGACCCGAAATGGCCGACGCATCCGGTTATTTATATCGGCCGCTGGGTCCGATTCGTCGAACGGAGGCTGCGGCCAAGTAGCGCCGCCGGTATCGGCGGTAAGGTGGAGGCCGGGACGTCGGAAGCTGCGAGGGAAGAAGTATCGGAGCGTGCGGCGGGGTATGAGCTGCACGCCGTGGATGGGCAAGCGGTGGAAGGTGTGGCAGGATGTAAGCCGGGAGTCGTGAATAGATGCACGATGAGGGATGCGACAGAAGATGAGCCGGAAACCGTAACGGGACGAGCATCGAACGATATGATGGGGCCCGATTCGAAAGCTCTGGAGAGAATGACGGAGGATAAGCCGGAAGAGGTTGCGGGACAAGCGTCGGATGATGTGATGGAACACGATTCGGGAGCCGTAGAAGGCATGACAGGGCATCAACCGGAAGGTGTGGCAGAACGAGCAGCGGGCGACTTTGTTCCTGAACGGGCAACGGAGAATCCGGGTTTTGTTAAAATGCAAGGCGTAGTACTGACAGCTACTACGGTATTGCTCAGCTTTGGAATTATGTATGGGCTGACGCTGTTCGCCGATTGGATACACCCGTGGCTTGGTTATGCGGTTACGATCTGGTTTATCGCATCGACGGTGGCGGTCAAGGGGTTGAAGCAAGCGGCGTATCTGGTACGGGAGCCGCTGCGCCGAGGCGATCTGGAAGCAGCCCGCATGTATACGGGCTATATTGTTGGGCGGAACACGGCGTGTTTGGACGAAGCGGAGCTGACGCGGGCCGTCGTCGAGACGGTTGCGGAGAACATCGTCGATGCTGTGATCGCCCCACTGTTTTACGCGGTGTTGGGCGGGGCTCCGCTGGCCATGGCGTATCGAGCGGCGAACACGCTCGATTCCATGGTCGGCTACCGGAACGCGGCCTACCGCGATTTTGGCTGGGCGTCGGCGCGTTGGGACGACGTCCTGAACTGGGTGCCGGCGCGTCTGACCGGCGCCCTGCTGGTCGGCGTCGCGCTGCTGACGCCGGGGTTGTCCGCGCAGCGGGCGGCGCGGGCGATCCGCCGCTTCGCGCGGCTGCATCCCAGCCCGAACAGCGGCATCCCGGAGTCGGCGGCAGCCGGAGCGCTCGGGATTGAGCTGGGTGGGCTGAACGTCTACGGCGGCGTGCCGAGCGAGCGGGCGCGTCTGGGCTGGCCGCTGCGCGAGCGGACGCAGCGGGATATTGTGCTCGCCGTCAGGATGATGTACGGCGTCAGCTTGCTCGCGATGGGAGGGTTGCTATGCGCATGCGCGCTGCATTGGCTGTAGGGAAAAACGGGTTGCTGGCTGGCGTGGCCGCTTTTCAATTTTTGACCAGGCTGCCGATTCCTATCAACTTGACGTATACAGACGAGGTGTTCCGGCGCAGCGTGGTGTTCTACCCGCTGATCGGGGCTGTGCTCGGGCTGCTGTTGGCGCTGGCCGGCTGGGGTTTGCAGCTGTTGCTGCCGCTCTGGCCGGCGACGGTGCTGCTGCTGGCGCTGTGGGTTGCGTTGACCGGCGGGCTGCATCTGGACGGCTTGATGGATGCTGCCGATGGCTTGCTCAGCCACAGACCGCGCGAGCAAATGCTGGAGATCATGAAGGACAGCCGCGTCGGAGCGATGGGTGTGATGGTTTGCGTGCTGCATCTGCTGTTCAAGGCGGCGTTGCTGTCGACGCTGCCGCTGGCCGGCGGGAATGCCGGGCTGGCGGCTGGCGCGCTGCTTGCGGTGATCCCGCTATGGAGCCGCTGGTTTATGATTATTGCGATTTGCCGTTGGCCATATGCGCGTTCCGGGTCCGGGCTGGGCGGTTTGTTCCGCGGCGTGCGCGCCCGCCACGCGCTGGCCGGCACGGTGCTGGCGTTAGTGCTTGGCTGTGGCGCGCTGTGGCTGGCTCGCGAAGCGTTTGCGGCTGTCATTCCGCTGCCTTTTGCCGCGGTGCTGGCGCTGATGCCGCTGGTGACGGCTTTTGTGGGCTGGGTGCTGGCCGCTGGGGTTCACCGCAAGCTGGGCGGCTTGACCGGAGACATCTATGGTGCGCTGAACGAGTTGCTGGAAGCGGTGTTGCTGCTGGTTGCGGTTGGGCTGCTTGCGTAAAGCGGCTTGGCGGGGAACGATAGTCGTTCTGTAGGCGTCGGTGGGAACTTCGCTTGGCAGGGATGGCGTGGTGGAGCGGCTGAGCGGACGGGCTGGGGCGCAGGGGGCACTGACAGGTTAGATCGGCGTGCCCGGAGTTGAACGCGGTTGGCGTTGCGGGAGGGCCGGGATGCATCGTATGGGGGAGGCGAGTAGGTTAGTATCGGCGTGACGGAGTGCCCGCGGTGTTGGCTGCTAGGAGACCGGGACGCGTTGCTGGGAGTTGCCGAGCGGTCAGATTGGCGTGCCTGGAGCTGAGCGTGGTTGGCGTTGCGGGGGCTGGGATGCACCTTATGGGGGGCGCCGAGTGTTAGATCGGCGTGACGGAGTGTCTGCGGTGCTGGCCGCTGAGAGGCCGGGATGCGCAGTAGGGGGCGCTGAGTGGTGGGGATGCGCGGTTGCCGCTGAGAAGCCGGGTCACGTTGCAGAGAGCCGCTGACGTGCCCGGAGCATCCGCCGTGTTTTGGCGTCGAGGGGAGCGAGAACACGCCGCAGGAGGGCGCCGAGTGTCAGATTGGTGTACCCAGTCCGTCCGCGGTGTTGGCTGCTGACAGGTCGGGATGCGTCGCAGGGGGTCGTCGAGCGGTCAGGTTGGCGTGCCGAGAGCTGCGTGCGGTTGGTGTTGCGGGGGTCCGGGATGCACCGTATGGGGGCGTCGAGTGGTTAGTATCGGCGTGATGGAGTGTCTGCGGTGCTGGCCGCTGGACGGCTGGCCGCATCGCAGGGAGTCGCCGAGCGAGCCAGATCGGCGTACTCGGAGCGCACGTGGATGTTGAATGCCGAGAGGCGGGGACGTGCCCCAGAGAGTCACCGAGCTGTGCTCGGAGCCGCCCGCCGTGTTGGTGTCGTGGGGGTAGGGACACGCCGCAAGGGGCAGCGAACGGCCAGATTTGCGTGCCTGGAGTGTGCACACCGTACTGGAAGCCGCTGGGCGGTTGGAGCGCGCCGTAGGGGCCGGCTTTATTTTTATATGGAGAGGAAGTGGACTATGCTGGAGCGTTATGGACATGGTGGGGACTTGCGGACAGCGGCGGAAGCGTTTGGTCGGCCGCAGGAGCAGTTTCTTGATTTTAGCTCCAATATGAATCCGCTCGGGCCGCCGCCTGTTGTCGGCGAGTTGTTGCGTACGGCTGCGTCCGATATCGTGAAATATCCCGACCCGGCGGTGCGCGAGCTGCGCAGCCGCTTGTCCCGCAAATACGGGATTCCCGCCGAGAGCATCCTCGTCGGCAACGGCGCGGCCGAGTTGATCGATTTGGCGGTGCGCGAGTTGCGGCCGGCGGTGACGGGCATAGCCCGGCCTTCGTTTTCCGAATACGAGGAAGCGGTGCGCAAAACGGGCGGGGCATTGTACGACATCCCGCTCCGTGCCGCCCGGCAGTTCGAGCTGGGTGAAGCGGAGGCGCTGAAAGCGCTTGGCGCGTGTGACGCGTTGTTTTTTGGCCATCCGAACAACCCGACGGGTCGGTTTATTGCCGCTCCGCTGCTGGCGTGGTTGGCTGACGGCGGCAAGCCGCTGATTGTCGATGAGGCGTTTATCGATTTCCTGCCGGATGAAGCGGAGCACTCGCTGCTGCGCCGGGCGGCGGAAGATGCGAACCTGCTGGTCGTCCGCTCGATGACGAAGTTTTATGCGATTCCGGGCATCCGGCTTGGCTTTGTTGTGGCGCATCCCGCGCGGATTCGCCGGCTCGGCGAGTTGCAGGTGCCGTGGAGCGTCAATTATTTGGCTCAGCGGATTGGCGCTGCGGTGCTGGACGATGAAGCATTCGAGCGGCAAAGCCATGCCTGGCTGCGCGAGGAAAAGCCGTGGTTGCTCGCTGGACTACGTGAGTTGGGGCTGACGGCGTATGATAGCGACGTAAATTTTATTTTGCTGGCGTTTTCTGAGGAATCGGGCATTGATGTGAAGGCTGCGCAGCGCTGCATGGGGCGGCAGGGGATTTTGATTCGCGACGCTTCGTTGTTTCCCGGATTGGACCAGCGTTATGCGCGGGTGGCTGTGCGGAGGCGCGCCGACAACGAGCGGCTGCTGGCCGGGTTTGCCCAAATGCTGGAGGAGTTGGACGTCAGGCGAAGCGGGAGGGGCGCGCATGGACCGCGAAGCTGAGGCGGCGTTGCAAAGGGCGGTTGTACCTGGGGAAGTCGCGGACGGCAAGGAGCGGCCGGAGGCGGTTGGCGCAGCCTTGTGTGGGGGGACGTCCGGCAGCCGGGAAAGAGATGAGCCAAGCCTGGATACCGCACTGCAAGCAGCTCCCGGTGTGCGGCGCCTGTCGCAAGAGGGCTGTTGGACCCGTGCGGCTGACATGGATGTGGCGGATGAATGTTTGGCAGCGGCGGTTACGGAGGCGCGGGAATGCGGAGTGCAGCAGCGGGAAGCGAAGGGGAGCGGCTTGCCGCAACCGTGGATGCGCACCGGTGACGGACAGCGGCCGGCAACTGCGCCAACGTTGATGCTGCAGGGGACGGCTTCGGACGTGGGGAAAAGTATTTTGACGGCGGCGTTGTGCCGGATTTTCGCGCAGGATGGTCTGAGGGTTGCGCCGTTCAAATCGCAGAATATGTCGCTGAACTCCTATGTGACGTATGATGGCAAGGAGATCGGGCGCGCGCAGGGCGTGCAGGCTGATGCCTGTGGTATTTTGGCGACGACGGACATGAATCCGATTTTGCTTAAGCCGAAGCAGGATATGGTCGCTCAGGTGGTCGTGCACGGCAAGCCGCTGCTGGATATGGATGCGCGGGCGTATCGTGAGACGTATTTGCCGCAGGCAGAGGCGATCGTGCGCGCGGCGCTGGAACGGTTGCGCGACGCTTACGAGCTTGTCGTGTTGGAAGGAGCGGGCAGCCCGGCCGAGGTCAATCTCAAGGACCGCGACATCGTCAACATGCGGCTGGCTGGCTGGGCTGATGCGCCGGTGCTGCTGGTTGCGGATATCGACCGCGGCGGCGTGTTTGCGTCGATCGTTGGGACGATGGAGATTTTGACGCCGGAGGAGCGTGCGCATGTGCGCGGCTTCATCATCAACAAGTTCCGCGGTGATGTGAGCTTGCTCCAGCCGGGCCTCGACTGGCTGGAGGCGCGGACGGGCAAGCCAGTGCTTGGCGTCGTGCCGTATTTGCCGCAGCTTGGCATTGAGGACGAGGACGGCGCTTCGCTCGACGCCAAGCGGCCGCCCGGCCTTAAGACCGGGTTGGCCGGCGATGCGGCGGATCGGCTCGACATCGCGGTGATCCGCCTGCCTCGGCTGTCCAATTTCACCGATTTTGACCCGCTGGAAGCCGAGCCGGACGTGCGCCTGCGCTATGTCGCCGATCCGGCCGAGTGGGGCGAGCCGGACGCGGTGCTGCTGCCCGGCAGCAAAAACACGATGGCGGATTTGTGTTTCCTCCGCGAATCCGGCCTCGCCGAGCGCCTGCTGCGCTTCGCCGAGACGGGCTGGGTCGCCGGCATCTGCGCCGGCTACCAAATGCTCGGCCGGCGGCTGCTCGATCCGCACGGCTATGAAGCGGCGTGGCCGGAGCTGTCCGGCCTCGGATTGCTGCCGACGGAGACGGTGTTCACGTCGGCCAAACGCACCGTGCAGGTGCGCGGCGCCTGCACGCTGTTTGCGCCGCCGCCCGTCGGGGCGGCGACGGATAACGGCGGCGATTCGCTTGCGGAAGCATCCGCTGCCGCCGCCGCTGGGTCAGCCGTCATCGCGATTGACGGCTATGAGATTCACATGGGCCGCACGCGCTATCTGGCCCATGTTGAGCCGCCCTTTCAGGTGGCGGCTGAAGGCGAAGCGCCGCACGGCGACGGGGCGGCGGCGCGCGGCGGGCGCGTCTGGGGCACGTATGTGCATGGGATTTTGCACAACGACGACTTCCGCCGCGCCTGGCTCAACCGCATTCGCGCCGCCAAGGGATTGGCGCCGCTCAGCACTGGCTTGCGCTTCCGCGAGCGCCGTGAGGCGGCGTTTGATCGACTGGCCGCGCATGTGCGCGCGCACTTGGATATGGCGCGAATCTATGAGATGATAGGCATAATGAACCGGTAATCCCGATATTTTTTTACAATACAAAAGGGGGGGCTGTTTGCGAATGAAAATTTATACGCGTACCGGCGATGCCGGGCAAACGGGCGTGATTGGCGGGCGGGTCGATAAGGACGATGTTCGCGTCGAGGCTTACGGTACGGTCGACGAGCTTAACAGCTTTGTCGGTCAGGCGATGAGTTTTATGGACCCTGAACGCTATGGCGATCTGCTGGCCGATTTGCTGCAGGTGCAGCATGAGCTGTTCGATTGCGGCTCGGATTTGGCGTTGCTGCGCGAGGAGTTGCGGCCGTACAAGGTCACGGCGGAGATGGTGGCGGCGCTGGAGCCGTGGATTGACAAATACGATGCGGAAACGCCGGATATTACGCGCTTTATTTTGCCGGGTGGTGGGAAGGTGTCGTCTGCGCTCCACGTCTGTCGGACCGTGTGTCGCCGGGCGGAACGCCGCGTCGTAACGTTGGCGCGCGCGCAAACGATCAATCCCGAGGTGCGCCGGTATTTGAACCGGCTGTCGGATCTGTTGTTCACGATCGCCCGCACCGCCAATGTCCGCGAAGGTGTAGCCGATGTGGAGTATGTGCGCAGCGCCGAGGTGTTCCGTCGACAATCATGAGCTATTATGAACCGCTGGTGTATGTCGTGCCTCCCGAGGAGGACGGCTTTGTGCTGAGAACGATTTTGCAAAAGCGGCTAATGGTGTCGCGCAAGCTGCTTTCCCGGTTGAAGCTGACCGAGATGGGCATCACGGTCAACGGCGAGCGCCGTTATATCAGCGTCAAGGTTGCGGCCGGCGACCGGGTTGAGGTGCGGATGGCGATGGAGGAGTCCGACGATATTTTGCCGCAGGATTTGCCGCTGACGATTTTGCACGAAGATGAGCATTTGTTGGTTGTGGCCAAGGAGGCGGGCATGATCGTGCATCCGACGCACGGCCATTATGTCAATACGCTGGCGAATGCGGTCGTGCATCATTGGCGGCAGGCGGGGGAATGCGTGCGTTTTCGGCCTGTGCACCGGCTTGATCAGGAGACGTCGGGGGTGCTGGCGATTGCCAAGACGCCTTATGTGCACCAGCAAATTTCTGAGCAAATGATCCGACATACGGTGAAAAAGGAGTATCTGGCGTTCGTCTGGGGCACGCTTGCCGCGCCGCGCGGCACGGTCGACGCGCCGATCGACCGCGATCCGGCGCAGCCGCATGTGCGCATCGTCACGCCGGAGGGCGCTGCGGCGGTGACGCATTATGAACTGGTCGAGCAATACGACCAGGCCGCTTTGGTGCGGCTGTGGCTGGAAACCGGCCGCACCCATCAAATCCGCGTGCACATGACGCATCTTGGCCATCCCCTGGTGGGGGACAAGATGTATACGCTGCGCGCGTATGCGCACCGGCAGGCCGCGCTCGGCGGGCTGCCGGGGAGGCAGGCGCTGCATGCGCGCCTGCTGGGGTTCACGCACCCCGGCACGCGGGCGTGGGTGGAGTACGCCGCGCCGCTGCCGGCGGACTTGACGCTGCTGCGCCAGGCGCTGGCGGCGCGGGAGACATCGTGACAGCGCTCCCCGCGAGCGCGGAACGCGGCGTTGCGGGATGGCTGGTTTTGTGAAAGCTGTGCTGATGAGCACGGCTTTTTTTATTGTTTAGGAAATTATGCATGATGCAGAATTGTGGATAACTGGCCGATGTAATAAGGGGAGGGGTTGGAATGAGCAATAGGCCTGAAACATGGAAAAAGCGCGGGATGGTGAAACAAATTCTAAAA
>Ga0206102_1000294_pt1 | contig 16742 bp, 14 predicted proteins | sample 1B1Ametagenome_FD_148645 | JGI IMG/M metagenome (GOLD analysis project Ga0206102, IMG submission 148645) | Enriched microbial communities from leaf-cutter ant dump, University of Wisconsin, Madison, United States - 1B1A | ecosystem: Environmental > Terrestrial > Nest > Insects nest > Nest dump... | reverse complement strand
TTGTGGGGCAGCGTGTGGAGCCGACGCGATTCGCGGCTGCACCGCGCGCGCCTGCCTCGCCGCTTCCGGGCGCGGGTGGAACTGGTCGCGGGAGCGCCGCTGGAGCCGGCACATGCCAGCGCCGAAACATTGGAAGCACGCGTCAAGGAATTACGCGGCGACCTCGCCTAGCGCGCCTTTCCGAATCCCGAATCCCGCCTTCAGGCCACCCAGCCGCCGATCACGATCAACGCCACCACGCTGAGCCACGCCAGCAGCGCCCGCAGCAGCGCGCTGCGCAGCCGCATCAGCTCGGCCAGCGGATCGGTGCGATCCTCGGCGTAGCCGTCGCCGCCCTCGATGTCGCTGAGCGCATCGGCACGGGCGGCCGCACCGAGAAAGCCCGGCCCCACGTTGTACCAGCTGTCGGCGGCGGCTTGGGCGTGCCAGCGCCGCCATGCGCCGATCACCGCCTCCCAGTGACCGACCACTGCCAGGGTCAGGGTGAGCAGCTGTGCCGGCAGCCAATCCAGCGCATTGGCTGCATGGCGGGCGCTGACGACGCTGGCGTCGTCCAGTTGCAGGGAGCGGTCGCGCCCCAGCGTCTGTCCCAGCCGGTACGCCAGCGCGCCCGCCGGGCCGAGCAGGAAAAACCAGAACAGCACGCCAAAACGCCGACGCAAGGCGGCGTATGCCACCGCTTCGCCCAACGCCGCGGCCTGCCATGCCACCGTTTCGCCATCTTCGGTCAGCGCCTGCGCGGTCGCCTCGCGCTGCAGCCCGTCGGGCGCCTGCACGATCGCTTCCAGGTCCGCCTCGAATTCGCGCGGGCCAAACGCATACAGCAGCACCGCCAGCGCGAACAGCATCTGCCACAGTTCACCCAGCGGCAGCTTCCCCAGCAGCCATGCCACGGCGGCGCAAAGGGCCAGCGGCAGCAACAGGGCCAGCACCACACGCCCCACGCCACTGGTGTCGTCCAGTTGCCGGACCCACTGGCGAAACGGCCGGTCACCGCCCCAACGGGCCAGTTGCGGGCGCAGATGCAGCAGGCCGAGAGCGATGAGGACGATAAGCAGGCTGATGGCCATGGCGGGCACTCGCGGGTGGATGGTGCATTGTAAGCGAGGGGCGATGCGCCGTCTGGACGTCTGAACGCCGCGGCAGGCGTAACGCCTGTTGTGGCCGCACGCGGCTTTCTATCGCGTCGGGTTCCCGGCGGCGACCAGTGCGTCCAGTTCCATGCCACCGCGCCGCCGCAGCCAGTGCGCCAGCAACCGATACGACACCGACAACGGCGGCGAAGGCAGGAAGCTGCCGTCCGCCAGGCCGTCGGCGATCTGCCGCGGGGTGAACCAGCGCGCCTCCTCCAGCTCGTGATCGCGCATGGCGATGTCGCGCGAACGTGCGGTGGCGGTGAAACCCACCATCAGCGAGGCCGGCATCGGCCAGGGCTGCGAGGAGTGGTAATCCACCGTGTCCACGATCACGCCCGATTCCTCGGCCACTTCGCGGCGCACGGCATCCTCCAGCGCCTCGCCCGGCTCGACGAAGCCGGCCAGTGTCGAATAGCGGCCCACCGGCCAGCCGGCCTGGCGACCGAGCAGGCAGGCACCGTCGTGTTCGACGATCACGATGATTGCCGCGTCGGTACGCGGAAAATGCATGCGCGCGCAGTCGGCATTGCCGCATTGCGCACGGTGGCCGGCGCTGACCAGGCGCAGCGGCGCGCCGCAGTGGCCGCAATAGCGGGTTTCGCGCTGCCAGTGCACCAGGCCCTTCGCATAGGCGAACAGAGCGGCCTCGTGCACCGGCAATTGCAGGCCCGCGTGACGCAAGCTGGCGAACGGCGCGCCCAGCGAGATCGCCAGCGCGCTGGTGCGGGCGGCATCGTCCAGTGCCAGCACGAAGTGCGCGCGCCCGTCGATCAGGCCGAGCAGACTGGCCGGTACGTCGCCCAGCCGTTGTTCCCGTTCGGCCGCGTCCAGCCAGCGCAGGGCCTGGCGGTCGCGCTGCAGCAAGGTGTCGCCCGCGGCGTCGAGCAACAGGTAACGTGAGTCGTCCGCTCCGGCCTGGGCGTCGATCCAGGCGCGGTCGTCACGCCGCTCGGCCACCCGGTCGAGCACCAGGCTGAGCCCGGCGAACGTGTTGGGTGGCGGCGTGCGGAGCCGGTCCATGCGAGGCGGAGTCGCTCAGGCGGAGAACGACGAGCCGCAGCCGCAGGTGGTCTTGGCGTTCGGATTGCTGATGACGAATTGCGCGCCGCTGAGGTTTTCGGCGTAGTCGATCTGCGCGCCGGTGAGGTACTGCAGCGACAGCGGATCGCACAGCAGCGTCACGCCCTCGCGCTCGACCGCCAGATCGTCCTCGGCCTGGGTCTCGTCGAAGGTGAAGCCGTACTGGAAACCCGAGCAGCCGCCGCCGGAAATGTACACGCGCAGCTTCAATGCCGGATTGCCCTCTTCGGCAATCAGCTCATGCGCCTTGCTGGCGGCCGCCGCGGTGAACAACAGCGGCGCGCTGGCGCTGCGGTAATCGGGGATGGCGACAAAAGTATCCATGGACGTTCCAGATGGGGTCGTGGCGGGACGGTACAAGCATACCCGCACCGGCTTCCGCCGCCGTGAACGCGGGCGGCGCGGGGCGCGATCAGGGTCGCGGACTCAGGTGGGCACGGTCTGTTCCGCTTCGGACGGGGCCGGCAATTCGCGCCGGGTGGCGGCGTCGTCACCGTCGGCTTCGCGGCAGATACTGCCGTTGACCTGGGCACCGGCGGCCATTTCCAGCGTGTGATAACGCAGGTTGCCGTCGATGCGCGCCTGCGCCGACAGCTCCAGCCGCGCCGTCACCTGCACGTCGCCGGTCACGTGGCCATTGAGGAGCGCGTGTGGCACGCGGATCTCGCCATCGACCTGACCATGCTCGCTGAGCGTGAACATCGCGTCCTCGCCCTCGCCCACGATGGTGCCCTCGACACGGCCATCGAGATGCAGCGCGCCGCGGAAGCACAGGTCGCCGCGGATCACGGTGCCGCGGGCAACCAGGCTGGTGTCGTCGCTGGCATGGTGGCGTTCTCGGCGCTTACGGTTGAGCATCGTTGTCTCCCAGGACGGTATTGATGTTGCCGCTGAGCGCATCGCCCCAGGCGACGCTGCGGACGATGGCGGGTTGGCCTTCAGGCTGGATATGCAGGAGCAATCGCGTGGGGCGGAAATTGGCCGGCAGCACCAAGGTGCCGCGCAGCTGCTGGAAATACTGGAACTTGAACGGGATGCCGGCCTTCTGCTCCGCGTCACCCAGTGCGGCCCAATCCAGCCGGCTCACCTTGTCGCCGCGCAATCCTTCCACGCCGACCGCGACGGTACCGCTGACCTCGCCGCCGCGCCGGATGTTCTGCGACAGGCTCAGGCTGATGTCCCAGCCGCGCGAGCCGGTGATGGGCCGCAACCTCACGCCCTGCACCTGCAGCCCCGTGCGCTGGTTTTCGCCACCCACCAGACGGGAATAGAAGCCCAGATCCGCGCGCAGGCTGCTGAGCTCGGTTTCGCGTTGGGTCAGGGTGGTTCGCAGGGAGCGGGTGGCCACCTCGTTCACGCGCGCGGCACTTTCGAGGTTGGCGACCTGTTGTTTCAGCTGTTCGATCTGCGCGCTCAGCGCACGCTGCTGGCGGTGGTCGACGCTGGCGGGCGCGTCGTGCGACGTCAGCCATGCCACCAGTGCGCCGGTCAGCACCACGCTGCCGAGCCAGGCCAGGCCCAGCCAGAATCCCCGGTAACGTCGCTCGCGGTGCGGCCGCACCACGAAACGCGGTGGTGGTCGTGAGGCCATGTGACTCCCCCGGCAAACCCAAGGTATAGCGTCGCCACGGCGAGACGGTCAAGGATGGCCGCCCGGCGGCGCTCCGGAAAAGCGCCGCCGGTCACAACGAGGGACTTCAGCTTTGCATCTTGCTCTGCAGGTAGCGCTCGGCGCCGATGTCCTTGACCAGGCTGAACTGGGTCTCCAGCCAGTCGATGTGCTCTTCCTCGTCGTGCAGGATGTTCTTGAACAGATCGCGGCTGATGTAGTCGGCAATGCCCTCGCTGTAGGCGATCGCCTCGCGCAGGTCCTTCACCGCGGCCAGCTCCAGATCCAGGTCGCCCTGCATCGACTCCAGCGCGTTCTCGCCGATGCGCAGCTTGCCCAGGTGTTGCAGGTTGGGCAGGCCGTCGAGGAACAGGATGCGCTCGATCAGGTGATCGGCGTGCTTCATCTCCTCGATCGACTCCTTGTACTCGTGCTCGGCCAGCTCGGTGTAGCCCCAGTCCTTGAGCATGCGGAAGTGCAGGAAATACTGGTTGATCGCGGTCAGCTCGTTGTAGAGCACCTTGTTCAGAAACTCGATGACCTTGGCATCACCCTTCATGGCGGTTCTCCGTTGACGACTCGCCGACTATACAAAGGTCACCGGCACCGGGGCGAAACGCGAACGGGAATGGTTTGCCGGTGCATCGCGGCGATGCGGCAAACGCGTGTCGCGGGGCGAAGGGCGTCAGGCCGTGACGAACGGCAGCGGAAACGGTGCCTGGGCTACCGCCTGATCGAACGTGGCACGGGCCTCCTGCTCGCAGCAGCCGCAACAGTCGGAACAACCCGTGCGGGCCTGCAGCTCGGCAAACGTGCGCACGCCATCGGCCGCCTCGCGGCGGATATCGTGGTCGGTAACGGCATTGCACATGCAGATGTACATGGCGCGTATAAGAACGCGAATGCGAATGATTGTCAACACCGGACGGCCGGACGGGCGCTCGCCCGTATGCTCAGGCCACCTTGCGTCCGCCCTGAGGTGTCGGCGGCGCACTGTTTTCGCGCGGCGGCGCGGTACCCAGATCCAGCTGGAAAAGACCTTCCACCAGCGGCGCAAACTGCCGCAGCGCGCGTTCGTAGACCTGCCGCTTGAAGTTCACCACGTGCGCCGCCGGATACCAGAAATCGACCCAGCGCCAGATGTCGAACTCGGGCTTCTCGCCGGCATCCAGCTTCAGCGACTCCTCCCCGCCCACCAGCTTCAGCAGAAACCACACCTGCTTCTGGCCGATGCAGGTGGGACGCTGATGGTGGCGTACGTAGCGGCCCGGCAGGCGGTAACGCAGCCAGCCGTGCGTGGCGCCGACCACCTCCACGTGATGCGCGGCCAAGCCGGTCTCCTCCTCCAGCTCGCGGTACATCGCCTCCAGCGGCGTCTCGTCGCTGCGCATGCCGCCCTGGGGAAACTGCCAGCCATCGCGACTGACCCGGCGCGCCCAGAACAGCTGGCCGTCCGCATTCAGCAGAACAATGCCCACGTTCGGTCGATAGCCATCAGCGTCGATCATCTCGCTTCCTCGGGTCACGCGGCGCCATGCCGCACGGGACGTACCCGCCAGCCCGATTCAAGCACGGCGCGCGAAGTCACGGCAAGCGCAAGGCTTGAACAGAAGGGTCCAGGCGACTAAACTGCCGCGCCCCACCCGTGATCGTTCTGATCCCCCGCGGCGGGTTCCCGATGGCTATGTAGCTCAGCTGGTTAGAGCACAGCACTCATAATGCTGGGGTCGGTGGTTCGAGTCCACCCATAGCCACCATTTACGCTGGAAAAGCATTGCGTTGCCGCAAAAAGCCCCGCCATCGTCGCGGGGCTTTTGTCTTAGGATGTTGCCCCGGGTCGGCCGCCTTCCGGGTATCGGCCTGGCCGGGTACGCCGGTAATGCGGGCGTACCGACATCACGGAACGAAGACGCTTCTCGATGACCAAAGATCACCTCAAAAAGCTCGAAGCCGATCTCTGGCGTTCGGCCGACAGCCTGCGCGCCAATTCCGATCTCAAGGCCAGCGAGTACTCCACCCCCGTGCTGGGGCTGATCTTCCTGAAGTTCGCCGACAACAACTATCGGCGGCACGAGAAGGCGATTCTCGCCGAGTACAGCAAGCACAAGGGCAAGCGCGCCGAGCGCGAGCTGGCCGACATCGCCGTCGAACGCTGCGGCTTCTACCTGCCGGCGCATGCGCGCTACGACTATCTGCTGCAACTGCCCGATGACCAGGACATCGCGCTGGCGCTGAAACGCGCGATGCAGTCGATCGAGCGGCACAAGCCCCAGCTGGCCGGCGTGCTGCCGCAGGACGAGTACTACCGCTTCACCCGTTCCGAGCAGAACCGCGGCATCCCGCGCCAACTGCTGAAGAACTTCGCCGACATCCCGGCCGATGCCGATGGCGACATGTTCGGCCAGATCTACGAGTACTTCCTCGGCGAGTTCGCCATGTCCGAGGGCCAGGGCGGCGGCGAGTTCTTCACCCCGCGCTCGGTGGTGCAGCTGATGGTCGGCATCCTGCAACCGCACGGCGGCACCATCTACGACCCGGCCTGCGGCTCCGGCGGCATGTTCGTGCAGTCGGCGCACTTCATCGAGCAGCATCGGCGCGACAAGGCCGATGGCGGTTCCGGCATCTACGTCTACGGCCAGGAGAAGACGCTCGAAACCGTCAAGCTGGCCAAGATGAACCTGGCGGTCAACGGACTGCGCGGCGAGATCAAGCAGGCCAACACCTATTACGAAGACCCGCACGACAGCTTCGGCGCGTTCGACTACGTGATGGCCAACCCGCCGTTCAACGTCGACGACGTGTCGCTCGGCAGCGTGGAGCACGACCGCCGTTTCAACAACTACGGCATCCCGCGCAACAAGACCAAGGTGAAGAAGGCCGACGAGGGCAAGCAGACCGTACCCAACGCCAACTACCTGTGGATCAACCTGTTCGCCACCTCGCTCAACGAGCGAGGTCGCGCCGCGCTGGTGATGGCCAATTCGGCCAGCGACGCGCGCCACTCCGAGGCCGACATCCGCAAGGCGTTGATCGAGGCCAACCTGATCTACGCCATGCTCACCCTGCCGTCCAACATGTTCTACACCGTGACCTTGCCGGCCACGCTGTGGTTCTTCGACAAGGCCAAGGACGACGACCGCATCCTGTTCATCGACGCGCGCAACGTGTTCACCCAGATCGACCGCGCCCATCGCGAGTTCAGCCCCGAGCAGGTGCGCAACCTGGCCCTGATCAGCCAGCTGCACCTGGGCGACCGCCACGAATTCACCGAGGCGGTGGACGACTATTTCGCCGCCGGCTTCGCCGCACTGGCCGAAAGCCACGCGCTTGTCGCGCCATTGGCCGACCGACTGCTCGACGTGCTGGACGATGCCGAGGGCAAGGCGGCGGTGGCTGCCATGCAGGCCGAGTGGGCCGCGCTGAAACCACTGCAGGCCCGCTACGCCAAGTACCTCGGCGCATCGTCAACCTCCCGTCCGTCATCCCGGCGAGAGCCGGTATCCAGCGCCTCCGACATGGCGGCGGAAAAGTACCCGTCCCCCGACGCTCACAACACCGCCCAGCACAAACTGCGCGAACATTGCGACCCGTTCTTCGCCGCCCTGCACGCCGGCCTCAAGCGGCTGGACAAGCTGGTGCGCCAGCACGAGAAGCGGCTCACCGAGGCGGCCCGGGCCGAAGGCAAACGCGGCGGCGTCGACCGCGAAACCAGGGCATTGAAGACCGCGCTGGAGGCCCTGCATGCCGAAGTGCGCGGGGCCGAATACTGGTTCGGCCACGTGCGCTGGCTGCAGGAGCGTTTCCCCGATGCCGCCTATGAGGACGTCACCGGGCTGTGCAAGCTGGCCACGCCGGACGAGGTGGCCGGGCAGGATTACTCGCTCAATCCCGGGCGCTATGTGGGCGTGGTGATCGAGGAGGACGGGAAGACGGAGGAGGAGTTCTTGGTTGAGCTACAGGCAATGACCCGTGAGCTGTCTGATCTCGCCGCGTCTGCCGATGATCTCCAGCGGATCATCTCTGACAATGCCCATCTGCTCGTGGAGCAGGCATGAGTCAGCAATGGCAGCGTGTTCCCTTCGCAGACCTGCTCGTCGACAGTCGAGATGGCGAGTGGGGTGAGGGAGCGCAATCTATCGGCTTACAGGCATGCGACCTGATTCGTGGAACCGACTTCAGCTCCATCTCTGATCGGGACGTTTCGCTCCCACTTCGCTGGATTCCGGATCGCTTGGTAGAACGAAAGAAGCTACAGGCCGACGACATTGTTTTCGAGATGGCCGGCGGAACGGCCAAGCAATCCACGGGACGAAGCGCCTTCGTGGGCCGCTCATTTTTGGAAGGCCGAGAGCGGCCCGTACTCTGTGCCAGCTTCTGCCGTCACCTGCGCCTTGATCGTGAGAGATTTGAGCCACGCTTTATTTACTATCTCCTGCAAGCGCTCTACGGCTCTGGATACATGGGTGTCTTCAACATCCAGCACACTGGCGTGTCGAGGTTTCAGTACACCTCGTTCAAGAAGCATACGGAGCTGCGCATTCCGTATTTGCCGGAGCAGAGGAGGATCGCTGCATTCATCGTTGCCTACGATGACCTGATCGAGAACAACCGGCGGCGGATTGCCTTGCTGGAACGGATGGCCGAGCAGCTCTACCGCGAATGGTTCGTCCGCTTCCGCTTTCCCGGCTACCAGCAGGCGAAGTTTGTGAAGGGGATTCCAGCTGAATGGAATATCCGAGGGTTGGGAGAGCTTGGCACCTACCTCAATGGCTACGCATTCAAGCCATCGGATTGGTTTGCGGAAGGCACTCCGATCATCAAGATCAAGGAAATGTCGGGCGGTGTTACTGCGGACACGCCAAGGAACCCGGGCGAAACGATTCCGAAGAAATATCATTTCGAAGATGGCGATATCATTTTTTCCTGGTCCGGAACACTGTCGGTCTTGGTGTGGGATCAAGGGGCAGGGTTGCTGAATCAGCATTTGTTCAAAGTTGTCCCCACTTCTGGCGTGCCGAGTAGCTATCTTTACTTCTCGATCAAGACGAGCATCCCATGGTTCGAGTCGCTTGCTACGGGCGCAACGATGCAGCACATCAAGCGGAAGGAGCTGGATCAGGTCAAGGTGTCGTTGCCATCTGACGATTTGTTGGCTGAGTTTGATCGGCATGTGGCGCCGATGCTAACGGCCAAAATCGAACTGGCGAAAGCCAACCGCTTGCTAGTGGCCTCCCGCGACCTGCTCCTTCCCCGCCTGATCTCCGGCAAACTGCGCGTGGACCATCTCGACATCCAGTTTCCGCCCAGCATGCAGACGGAGCGCGCATGAAGTTCGAAACCTTCAAGGCCGGCCGCTGGCATGCGCGCTACCAGTACAAGAGCTTCGAGCCGGTGCCGGTGAACCACGACTGGACGTGGGAGAACGCCAGCGTCAATACCTTGCTGGAATCAGCCAATCGCGCCCTGGGCGAGTTGAATGCGTTTTCGCTGATCGTGCCGGATATCGACCTGTTCATCCAGATGCACGTGGTGAAGGAGGCGCAGACCTCCAGCCGCATCGAGGGCACCCAGACCGGCATCGGCGAGGCGGTGTTGAGCGAGGATCTGGTCAAGCCCGAGCATCGCGACGATTGGCGCGAGGTGCGCAATTACATCGACGGGGTGAATGCGGCGATCGAGGATTTGCAGCGACTGCCGCTGTCGAACCGGCTGTTGAGGCAGACGCACGCGATCCTGATGCGCGGCGTGCGCGGCGAGCACAAGCAGCCGGGCGAGTTCCGCAGCAGCCAGAACTGGATCGGCGGCTCCAGCCCGGTCGATGCCGCCTTCGTGCCGCCGCACCAGGACGGCGTGCCGGAGCTGATGGGCGACCTGGAGAGCTTCTGGCACAACGAGCAGATCACCGTGCCGCACCTGGTGCGCATCGCGATCAGCCATTACCAGTTCGAGACCATTCACCCGTTCTGCGACGGCAACGGCCGCATCGGCCGCCTGCTGATTCCGTTGTACCTGGTCAGCCACGGCCTGCTGGCCAAGCCCTCGCTGTACCTGTCGGATTTCTTCGAGCGCCACCGGGCGAACTACTACGACGCGCTGATGCGGGTGCGCGTGTCGAACGACCTGATCCACTGGGTGCGCTTCTTCCTGCGCGGGGTGGCGGAGACGGCCACCAAGGGACGCAAGGTGTTTCAGGAAATCCTGGCGCTGCGCACCGAGGTGGAGGCGGCGATCCTCAAGCTGGGCAAGCGCGCGCCGAACGCGAGGCTGCTGCTGAACCTGTTGTACCGGCAACCGATCGTGTCCGCCGCCGATGTGGAGCGCGAACTGGCGGTGAGCACGCCGACCGCCAACAAGCTGATTCGCGACTTCGAGGGCCTGGGCATGCTGACCGAGGTCACCGGGCAGGCGCGCGGGCGGGTGTACGCGTTCCAGCGTTACCTAAACTTGTTTCTAAGTTAACGGAAACGAATTATCGTTAACTAACAGCTGTCGCAAGGAAAGCTTGCCGATGCCCAACCTGATAACGGAAGACCAGATCGAGCAGGCCTTGCTGGGCCGCCTGGCCGCCGCATCCGGCTGGGCGACGTTGAACTGCCATACCGCCGATCCGGCCAACCTGGCCGATGGTTCCGGTCGCACCGACAAGCGTGAGGTGATCCTGCGCGGCCCGCTGCGCGAGGCGGTGCGGCGGTTGAATCCGCAGCTGCCGGAGCAGGTGATTGACGAGGCGCTGGAGCGGTTGTGCGATCGGCGGCCGGCGATGACCACGGTGATGGCCAACCGCGAGGTCTACGACCTGCTGCGCCACGGTATCGCGGTGGAGTTCGACGATGCGCAGGGGCGGGTGCGGCGCGAGCGGTTGCGGGTGATCGACTTTCGCGACCCGGCATGCAACGACTTTCTCGCCGTATCGCAGCTGTGGATCAAGGGCGAACGTGGCTACCGCCGCCCGGACGTGCTGCTGTACGTCAACGGCCTGCCGCTGGTGTTCATCGAGCTGAAGAACTCCAACGTGGCGTTGAAGAGCGCCTATACCGACAACCTCACCAACTATCGCCACGAGATTCCGCAGCTGTTCCTGTGCAACGCGTTCTGCGTGCTGAGCAATGCGCTGGAAACCCGCGTGGGCAGCCTCACCGCGCAGTGGGAGCATTTTTTCACCTGGCTGCGCCCGGACGACGAGAAGGAAAAGATCGACCGCGAGGCGATCCACGACCACGGCACCAGCCTGGAGCGGGTCATCGACGGCCTGCTGCAACCGGTGCGGCTGCTGGACTACGTCGAGAACTTCATCCTGTTCTACAAACAGACGCAGAAGATCATCGCGCAGAACCACCAGTTCATCGGCGTCAACCGCGCGCTGGAGCGCTTCGACCGGCGCGCCGAACTGGACGGCAAGCTGGGCGTGTTCTGGCACACGCAGGGCTCGGGCAAGAGCTACTCGATGATCTTCTACGTGCGCAAGATTTTCAGGCGCATGCCGGGCAACTTCACCTTCGTGGTGGTGACCGACCGCGAGGATCTGGATGGCCAGATCTACCGCAACTTCCTGCACACCGAAACGGTCAGCGAGGCGGAGGCGGCGCAGCCGAAGAACAGCGAGGAGATGCGTCGCCTCCTTGGCCAGAACAAGCGGCTGGTGTTCACCCTGATCCAGAAGTTCCGCTATGCGGCGGGGGCGGCGTATCCGCTGCTGTCCGATCGCGCCGACATCGTGGTGATCATCGACGAGGCCCATCGCACCCAGTACGCCAGCCTGGCCGAGAACATGCGCGCCGGCCTGCCCAACGCCAACTATCTGGCTTTCACCGGCACCCCGCTGCTGGGTCGCGAGCGCAAGACGGCGGCGTGGTTCGGCGGCTACGTGTCCGAGTACAACTTCCAGCAGTCGATGGACGACGGCGCCACCGTGCCGTTGTTCTACTGCAAGCGCGTGCCCGAGGTGCTGATCCAGAACGAGGACCTCAGCGAGGAGTTCTACCAGATCCTGGAGGACGAGAATCTCGACGAGGCGCAGCAGGAGAAGCTGGAGCGGCGCTTCTCCACGGAAATGGAGGTGATCAAGCGCGACGACCGGCTGGACGCGATCGCCCGCGACATCGTCAGCCACTTCCCGCGCCGTGGTTATCTGGGCAAGGGCATGGTGATCTCGATCGACAAGTTCACCGCCGTGCGCATGTACGACAAGGTGCAGCAGGCGTGGAAGGACGAGATCAAGGCGCTGCTGGGGCGCATCGCGCAGACCGGCAGCGAGCTGGAGAAGGCGCGGCTGAAGCGCCGGCTGGACTGGATGCGCGGCGTGACGATGGCGGTGATCGTCAGCGAGGAGGCCGGCGAGGACGAGAAATTCGCCGCGCAGAAGCTGGACATCAAACCGCATCGCCAGCGCATGAACACGCTGGACGCCAACGGTCACGACGTGGAATACAACTTCAAGGACCCGGCCGATCCGCTGCAGCTGGTGTTCGTCTGCGCGATGTGGTTGACCGGTTTCGATGCGCCCACGGTGTCCACGCTGTACCTGGACAAGCCGATGAAGGACCACACCCTGATGCAGACCATCGCCCGCGCCAATCGGGTGACGAGCCGGGAAATCAATGGGGTGCTCAAGCGCAACGGCGAGATCGTCGACTACTACAACGTGTTCCGCAACATGAAGCGTGCGCTGCGTGATTACGCCCAGGGCGACAGCGACGACGAGCGGCCGCCGGTGCAGGACAAGGCCGAGCTGTTCACCTTGCTGGATGAGGCGATCGAGCAGGGCAGGGCGTTCTGCGCTGGGCACGATGTGGCGCTGGACGAGGTGCTGGCCCGGGGCGACGTGTTCGACCGGCTGGGTCAGTTCAAGGGTTTCGCCGATACGTTGCTGGCCCACGACGAGTGGCGCAAATCGTTCAACGTCTACGAGAACAGCATCAGCGCGCTGTATGAAGCCTGCAAGCCGGAAATCCTGGGCAAGCCGGTGACGCGGCAGGTGGCGGCATTCCAGTACCTGCGCGGCGTGATCGACAGCGCCATCGGCGAGGCCGACATCGACGCGGTGGCGCGGCGCATCGCCGAGCTGCTCGACCAGAGCGTGGTGGTGGACAGGCAGTCGGGCAGCTGGCAGGCCGACCGTGGCAGCCCGGTCTACCAGATCGTGCGCAAGGGCAGGGTGTGGGATCTGAGCCGGATCGACTTCGACAAGCTGCGCGAGGAGTTCACCGCCACCGAATACAAGAACATCGAGATCGCCGACCTGCGCGCGTTCATCAGCCACAAGCTGGAGCAGATGCTGCAAGCCAACAGCACACGCACCGACTTCGCCGAACGGCTGCAACGGATCATCGACAACTACAACGCCGGCGGGTCAACCAATGAGCAGTATTTCGAAGAACTGATCAAGTTCACCCGTGAGCTGAAGGCCGAAGACGAACGACACGTGCGCGAAGGCCTCACCGAAGACGAACTGGAGTTGTATGACTTGCTTCGTCAGGAAGGCCTCGATCGTGAGGAAACGCGGAAGGTGAAACTGGCCGCCCGACGCCTGCTGCATCGGCTGCTGGAAGAAAGTCCGAAAGTGCTGGTGCGTGGCTGGTTCAAGGACCGTCAGACGCAGGAGGCCGTGCGCAACGCCGTCATGACCGTATTGGATGCCGATCTGCCGTCCAGTTATGACCGCGCGTTGTTCAAGCAAAAGTGTGATCGGGTGTTCGATGTGATGGTGGACCACGCGAGCAGTGGTCGAAGATGGGCGGCGTGACCGCAGGTAGGCGTCTGCGCGCGACCCGATGCCCGCGTTGTGCCTTGCCGGCGGCTGGCGGGCCGGCGCTTCCGCTCCCGTCCCGTCACCGCACCGTCGACGGCAGCGGCAGGTCGAGAAACTCGTGCAGCGTCGAGTTTTCGATCAGCGCATTCAACGCTTCGATGTCGGGTGCCAGGTAGCGGTCGTCGGCATAGTGCGGCACGGCTTCGCGGATACGCGCGTGCGCGGCCTCCAGTACCTCGGATGAGCGCAGGGGGCGGCGGAAGTCGATGCCCTGGGCGGCGGCCATCAGTTCGATGGCGACGATCCTGCGCACGTTGCCGACGATGTCGACGGCTTTGCGCGCGGCGAAGGTGGCCATGCTGACGTGGTCTTCCTGGTTGGCGGAGGTGGGCAGCGAATCGACGCTGGCGGGGTGCGCCAGGGTCTTGTTTTCGCTGGCCAGCGAGGCGGCGGTGACGTGGGCGATCATGAAGCCGGAGTTGATGCCCGAGCCCTGTACCAGGAAGGCCGGCAGGCCGGAGATGCTGGCGTCGACCAGCATGGCGATGCGGCGTTCGGAGAGGGAACCGATCTCGGCCACGGCGATGGCGAGCTGGTCGGCGGCGAAGGCGACGGGCTCGGCGTGGAAGTTGCCGCCGGAGATGACGTCGCCGCTTTCCGGAAACAGCAGCGGGTTGTCGGAGACGGCGTTGGCCTCGATCTCCAGCGTGCGCGCGGCCTGCCGCAGCAGGTCGCGACAGGCGCCCATCACCTGCGGCTGGCAGCGCAGGCTGTAGGGGTCCTGCACGCGCGGATCGCCGACGCGGTGCGATTCGCGGATGGCGCTGCCTTGCAGCAGTTGCCGGTAGAGCGCGGCCACTTCGATCTGCCCGGGCTGTCCGCGCACGGCGTGGACGCGCGCATCGAATGGCGCGTCCGAACCGCAGGCGGCGTCGACGCTCAAGGCGCCGGCCAGCACCGCCGCCGCGAAAACCCGCTCCGCGGCGAACAAGGCCGTCAGCGCGATGCCGGTGGACACCTGGGTGCCGTTGAGCAGGGCCAGCCCTTCCTTGGCCGCCAGTCGCAGCGGGGAGATGCCCGCGCGGCGCAGGCCATCGGCGGCATCGATGATTTCGCCGCGGCAACGCAGCTTGCCTTCGCCCATCGCGGCGAGCGCCAGATGCGCCAGCGGCGCGAGATCGCCGCTGGCGCCCACCGAGCCCTGGCAGGGAATGCACGGCCACAGCCCGGCGTTGTACATCGCCAGCAGGGTGTCGATGACCTGCATCCGCACGCCGGAGTGGCCGCGCGCCAGCGAGGCGATCTTCAAGGCCAGGATCATGCGCACGGTGGCGTCGTCCAGCAGCGGTCCCACGCCTGCCGCGTGCGAGCGCACCAGGTTGGTCTGCAGCTGTTCCAGCTGATCGGCCGGTACGTGCACTCTGGCCAGCTTGCCGAAGCCGGTGTTGATGCCGTAGGCCGGTTGGCCGGCCGCCACGATGCCTTGCACGGTTTGCGCCGCCGCGTGGATGCCCGCCGTGCAGGCGTCGTCCAGTCGAATGGGCTCGAACGCCTTGGCGATGTCGCGCAACTGGGCCAGGGGCGTGCGACCGGGAATCAGGGTTTGCATGGCGGTTGTCCGGTGATCGAGGTCGGCTGCCAACGTCACGCATGCAGCGGGTCGCCGACGTGGACGCTGTCGGCGAAACGGTACTTTGCGGCCGGCCGGGTGGAAAGGCCGCGAAGGTGCATCCGTACCGGCGTTACGGTGTGCCGCCCTGCCCCAGCCTGATCGCGTAGAGCGCCGCGCCGTAATCCGGTGCGTGCAGGGGGAGACGGATCTCGAAGGCGGCGCTCGCCGCGCGAAGCGCGTCGCGGAATGGTGTCAGCAGCAGGTCGCCGGCGTTGAAGGCACCGCCGGAATACGACACGGGTACGGGTTCGTCCGCTTCGAAATGCAACGCCAGCCGCAACGCGTCGCAGATCTGCGCCAGTTCGCGGCCGGCGTCGTGGAAGATGGCGATCGCCGCCGCGTCACCGGCGTTCGCGGCCTCGGCCACCTGACGCGACAGCTGCGCCAGCTCGCTGCGCGGGGAAGCTTTTTCGCCGTAGATGCGGGCGCAGATGTCGAGGTCGTTGTCGAGCTGGAAGTGCGCGTTGAGGATGCCGTGCAGCGGGCCCTTGGGCAGGCGGCCGTCGCTCATGCGGGAGTAGGCGTTGAGGCCGCGGATGGCGATCCAGTAGGCGGAGCCTTCGTCGGAGAACGCTTCGCCCCAGCCGCCGGCGCGGGCGGCGGCGCCGTGGCGCTGGCCGTAGCCGATGGAGCCGGTGCCGGCGACGATGTTGATGCCGTCGGCGCAGGCCAGCGAGCCGGCCCAACCGCAGACCATGTCGTTGTCGCAGGTGTAGCGGCGGTGGCCCAGGATCGCTTCGGGGAAGGTTTGCAGCAACGCGGTGGCGTGGCTGTCCTCGCCGTAGGCGGGCAGGCCGAAGAAGGCGTGGGCGATGTCGCCGGTGGTGCGCCCGGCGGCGTGCAGCACGTCGGCCACGCCGTCGGCGAGGATGGCACGCACGCCATCCAGGCCCACGTGCGGGTGGTAGGTGGTGCCCCGTTGCGCCTCGGCCAGCAGCTGGCCGTCGGCGTCGATCAGGGCGAAGCGGGTCTTGGTGCCGCCGCCGTCGACGCCGAGGTAGACCGGTCCGTTCATGCGCCCAACGCGTGCAGGCGCACGCCTTGCACCACGCGGTTGACGATGCCGGCAGGGTTGGGGTTGTCCGGCGTCACGCCCATCGCGCGCGAGGTGAAGAAGGCATAGGTCTGGGCGATGGCGATGTACGGCCAGAGCAGGTCGAGGTCGGCGGCGGTGCTCATGTCGGGTACGGCGATGCTTTCGGTGCCGGCCTCCGTGCGGGGCTGGGCGGTGATCTCGATGATGCGCCCGGCGCAGCCGTCGCGGCGCAGTTCGTCGATCAGGTCCAGATCGTAGCGCCGGGTGAGCGGATCGTTGGAGACGAACACCATCACCAGGGTGCGCGCGTTGACGAAGGTCTTGGGGCCGTGACGGAAACCCAGCGGCGAATCGAAGCAGGTGGCGACGGCGCCATTGGTCAGCTCGCCCAGTTTCAGTGCCGCCTCGCGCGCCAGGCCCTGCAGCACGCCGCTGCCCAGATAGGCCACGCGTTCGTGCCG
>Ga0206102_1000293_pt1 | contig 16751 bp, 11 predicted proteins | sample 1B1Ametagenome_FD_148645 | JGI IMG/M metagenome (GOLD analysis project Ga0206102, IMG submission 148645) | Enriched microbial communities from leaf-cutter ant dump, University of Wisconsin, Madison, United States - 1B1A | ecosystem: Environmental > Terrestrial > Nest > Insects nest > Nest dump... | reverse complement strand
CGGGCTCGTGCGCATCGAACCACCGCGCGTGCTCGTCGAGCGCGTGCCGCGCGACGCGAGCCGGGCCGATGTGCGAGTAGACCTTGCGGTCGAGCACACCGTGCACCTTCTGCGAGAGCCGGGCGTGCCGCGACAGGACCTTGCTCGTGAGGTTCACGCCGCGCTGCGCGGGTGCCGCGAGCGGGCTCGGCGTGGCGGCGACGAGCGAGCACCCGCGGCGTGCCGCCCGCACGACGGTCGACGGCACGACGTCGACGAGCACGTGCGGGACCACGTGCGCGACGGTCCGGTGCACGTGCGGCCCGAGGTCGAGCACCTCGACGTCGGGCTCGGTCTGTGGACCGTTGCCCTCGGCCGCGGTGATGAGCGCGACGCGCGCGCCGGCGCGCAGCGCCTCGCTCTGGATGCGCACGAGGCGGCGGGCGGCGAGCTGGGTCGACGCGAGGCACAGCACGAGCGGGGCGTCCGGCTCGGGTGCGTGCTCCGGGCGGCGGCCCGCGAGCGCGCGGCGCAGCCGCTCGGCGTACCGCGCGGACCCGTACCGGTCGACGAGCACCTCGCGCACGGCGGCCGCGTCGACCGACGCGAGCCCGTCCTCGAGGCGCTGCACCGCGGTGACGGTGTCCTGCGGCGTCGGTGGGTTCCCGACGTACTCGACGAGGCCCGACGCGGCCGCGTCGGACAGCGTCTCCTGCGGTCCGCTGCTCGCCGTGACGACCACGGGGAGGCCCGACATCGCGGCCTCGACGACCGTGAGCCCGAACGTCTCGAACGCGGACAGGTGGACGAGCACGTCGGCGGCGGCGAAGACGCCGGGCAGCTCGTCGGGGTGGGCCCGGCCGTGGAACGTCACCCGCTCGGTCAGGCCGAGCTCCGCGACGAGCGCGACGAGGTCGTCGCGGTCGGGGCCGTCGCCGACGAGCACGAGCCGTGCGGCGGGACGCTGCGCGGCCCACAGCGCGAAGGCGCGCACGAGCGTGTGCACGCCCTTGCGCTCGATGAGGTTCCCGACGAACACCCAGCGGTCGAGGCTCGTCGGCGTGGCCGCGCGCAGCGTGAAGCGCGTGTCGTCGACCGGGTTCGCGATGACCCGGATGCGCGCCGCGTACTGCGGGTACTGCCCGCGCAGCCGTCGCGCCTCGAGCTCCGAGACCGCGAGGTGCCAGTGCGCGCGGCGCAGCATCTCGCCGTACATCGCGGCGCCCTCGGGGAGGCGCAGCACGGTCCGCAGGTACGTCGCGTGCTCGGTCGTGACGAGCCGCTGGTCGCTGCTGAGCAGCCCGCTCACGGCCCAGCCGGTCGGCATGCCGACGTGCGCGTGGACCACGTCGGCCTCGCGCAGCTCGGGCAGGTCGGCGCGGCGCAGCGCCTCGCGGTGCGCACGGGCGACGTCCACGCGGGGCGTCATGGGGTCGACCGGCAGGTCGATGCGCACGAGCTCGCCGAGCGCGGTCGTCGTGCGGGTCACCCCGGCGGCGGCGTCCGGGGGCACGTTGCGCACGTGCACGATCGTCGTGAGCTCGGCTGGGTGACCGAGCGCCGCGACGGACTCCTGGACGAAGATGCCGTCGTACGGGCGCCCCTCGACGGGGTACCACGGCGTCGTGACGACGAGCCTGCTGTCTTCAAGCACCTGAGACGACCTCTCGCAGCGCGGCGTCGAGCACGCGCACCTGGTTCTCGCGCCGGTAGCGGTCCGCGTGGGCGCGGGCCGCGGCGTAGGTCTCGGGCGTTGCCGAGCGTGCGGCACGTGCCGCCTCGACGAGCGCGTCGGCCACCGCCGGACCGTCGACCGACCGCACGGGGAACCACAGCGGGTAGCCCCGCATGGGTTCGGTCGCGGCCGTCTCCGGCGTGTGGACCGCGACGACCGGCTTGCCCGTCGCGAGGCACTCGTACGTCTTGCCCGCGGTCACGAACCGTGACGACGGGATCATCATGAGCAGCACGTCGAGCGACTCGTACGCGTCGCGCACGTCGGCCTTCGCGACCGGGCCCTCGAGCACCACCCCGGCCTCGGGCCCGGGGATCAGCGCACGCAGCGCCTGCGCGTCACGCGGGAAGAACCCCAGGTGGCCGTACAGGTGCGCAGTCGCGCCCGCGAGCTCGGGATGCGTGCCGAGCGCGAGGTTCCAGCCCTGCCACGTCGCGGCGTGCGGCAGGTGGCTCGTGATCGTCCCGACGTAGCCGAACCGCAGCGGCCGGTCGTCCGGGGGGCGCACCTGGCTCACCTCGCCGAGCAGCTCCGGGTCGAAGCCGTTCTCGACGACGAGCATGCGGTCCGCGGCCTCGGGGTACCGGTCGGCGTGCCACGCGCGCATCGGCTCGTTGACGTGCACGACGCGCGCGGCCGCGCGCATGAGCCGACGCTCGGCGGTCACCTGCGGCGAGTCGTCCGCGAAGGCCGGGCGCTCGCGGAACTGGTCGAGGGTCCACGAGTCGCGGTAGTCCATGACGTAGGGCACGCGGGCGAGGCGACGCAGCTCGTAGCCCGCCTGGAACGCCGTCCAGGGGTTGCCCGTGGCGTACACGACGTCGATGCGCGAGCGGCGGTGGACCGCGAGCAGCCGCCGCACCACGCCCGGCAGCCACGTCACGTACCGGTCCGGGAACAGCTTCTGCCCGATGCGCGCGGGTGCCGTCGCGAGCAGCGGCAGGTCCGCGCGCAGCCGGGTCATCTTGCGGACGTCGCGCTGCAGGTGCTGCGAGGGGACCGCGACGCGCTCGACGCGCACGCGCGGGTCGATCGCGTCGAGCAGGCTGTCGTCGCGGGAACCCGTGATGTCGTCGAAGAAGTCCGGCTCGGCCGTGACGACCGTCACGTCCCAGCCCATCGCGACGAGCAGGTTGGCCGTCGCGAGCGGGCGGTAGACGCCGCTCGCGCGCGACGGCGGGAAGAACATCGCGACGATCGCGACGTGCGGGCGGCGGGTGCCGGAGTCGTTCGAGGTGCTCACTGCGGTCCTGTCGTCACGGGGCAGGCGGGCTGCGGGTCGTCCGCCCGGCGGCGGGTGCGGTGCGTCAGGCGCGCCCGATCACCGTACGCGTGACCGACGGCCACAGCGCGGCGTCGGTCACGCCACGGCCGTCGACGAGCGCGCGCACACCGGGCAGGTCGGCCTCGCCGAGCGTGCGGTACTCCGCGTGGTCGGCCTGCACGACGGCCGCGTCCACCGGCTCGCCCACGTGGTACGCGTCGAGACCGAGCCGCGCGAGCTCGTCGTCGGAGTACAGCGGGTCGTGGACCAGGGGGGTCGCTCCCGCGGCGCGCAGCGCCTCGACCGTGGGGAACACGCCCGAGAACGCCGTCTCCTTGACGCCGCCGCGGTACGCCGCGCCGAGCACGACGACCCGCAGCCCGGCGAGCGGACCGGCGGCCGCCGCGAGCAGGTCGACCGCGTGCGCCGGCATCGCGGCGTTCGCCTCGCGTGCGGCGCGCACCACCGTCGCGTCGGGGTCGTTGAACAGGTACAGCCGCGGGTACACGGGGATGCAGTGGCCGCCGACCGCGATGCCCGGGCGGTGGATGTGGCTGAACGGCTGCGAGTTCGACGCGTCGATCACGGCCTGCACGTCGATGCCGTGCTTCTCCGCGAACCGGCCGAACTGGTTCGCGAGGCCGATGTTGACGTCGCGGTACGTGGTCTCCGCCAGCTTCGCGAGCTCCGCGGCCTCCGCCGAGCCGAGGTCCCACACGCCGTTCGCGCGCGCGAGGTCGGGGCGCTCGTCGAAGTCGAGCACGGCCTCGTAGAACTCCGTCGCACGCTGCGCGCCGCGCTCCGACAGGCCGCCGACGAGCTTGGGGTAGCGCCGCAGGTCCTGGAACACGCGGCCGGTCAGGACGCGCTCGGGGGAGAACACGAGGTCGAAGTCGACGCCCTCGGTCAGGCCCGAGACCTCCTCGAGCAGCGGCTTCCAGCGCGTGCGCGTGGTGCCGACCGGCAGCGTCGTCTCGTACGAGACGAGCGTGCCGGGCGTCAGGTGCGCGCCGAGCGAGCGTGTCGCGGCGTCCATCCAGCCGAAGTCGGGCTGCCACGTCGCGTCGTCGACGAACAGCGGGACGACGAGCACCACGGCGTCCGCCCCCGGGATCGCGTCGGCGTAGTCCGTGGTCGCGCGCAGGCGACCTGCGGGCACGAGCTCCGTGAGCCGGTCCTGCAGGAACGCCTCGCCCGGGAACGGCTCCGTCCCGGCGTTGACGAGGTCCACGACCCGCTGGTCGACGTCGACCCCGACGACGTCGTGCCCCTTCGACGCGAACTGCACGGCCAGCGGGAGGCCGATCTTGCCCAGGGCGACGACAGCGATCTTCACAGCATCCTCAGGGGGTCTGGTGTGGCGGACGACGGCACGTCCCGCGGCCGGCCCGCAGAGCGGACGAACGGGCGGGAACCGCCCAGCACGTAGGAGACCGGACGGGCGGCTCCCTATACTAACGGCGGCTCCGAGCCGGTCAGGGGATCGAGGTCCCGCCAGGACGCGAGATGGACGGAGGCCTCGATGCGCTCACGCGCGCTGGTCACGCCGCAGGAGACGGCGGGACGGCTCGTCGTCGTCACCCCGTGGTACCCCACGGACGCGGTCCCGTACGGCGGGGCGTTCGTGCGCGACACGACGCGTGCGCTGCTGGCGCAGTTCCCCGACCCGCTCGTCGTGCACGTCGAGGTGCTGCGCCCCCAGGAGGGGGCTGCGCCGCACCCGGCGCGCGGTGTCGTCGACGGGCTCGACGTGCTCCACCTGCCGGTCGTGCTCGACCCGCTCACGCCGCGTGCCGACGTCGCCCGCGCGACCCGCGAGGCTCTCGTGCCGTACGCCGACGCGCTGGCGGCGGCCGCGGTGGTGCACGTGCACGTCGGCATGCCCACCGGCTGGGCGGTCGTCGACCTCGTCGGTGACCGCACGCGCGTCGTGCTGAGCGAGCACGCGTCCTACCTGAAGAAGCTGTGGGCGCTGCCCGAGTCCGCGCAGATGTACGCGAGCACGGTCCGCGGCGCGGCGCAGGTGACCGCGGTCGGGGTCGACACGAGCCGCGCGCTGCGCCAGCGCTACCCGGACTGCGCCGAGCGCGTCCACACGGTGCCGAACCCCGTCGACGTCGACCGGTTCGTGCCGCGTGACCCGTCGCCGACGAGCCTGCACCGCTGGCTCTACGTCGGGAACCTGCTCGAGGCCAAGGGGGTGCTGCGGCTGGTTCGCGCGTTCGCGGCGTGGCACGCGCAGCGGCCGACGTCGACGCTCACGGTCGCGGGCGGCGGGGTCGACGGCCCGCGGGCCCGCGAGCTCGCCGACGAGCTCGGCGTGCGCGACGCCGTGCGGTTCCTCGGCCGTGTCGCGCCGCAGGACGTGCCGGCCCTCTACCGGGACGCCGACGTGCTCGTCCACCTGTCCGCCTCGGAGACGTTCGGCCTCACCGCGGTCGAGGCGCTGTGCTCGCACCTCCCGGTCGTCGCGACCGCGACGCGTGGCGGGACGCGCACGCTCGACGTCGCGCAGGACGAGGGCATGGCGGTCCTCGTCCCCGTGCCCGCCCCGGACGTCGACGCGAGCGAGGACGTCGTGGCCGCGGTGCGACGGCTCGAGGAACGCCTCGGCACCGCGCGGCCCGACGTCGTGCGCCGCGACCTCGAGGCCCGGTTCGGCGCGTCCGAGGTCGCGCACGTGCTGGGGTGCGCGCTGCGCGGCGAGAGGGTCGACGAGCCGGGTCCGGACGACCCGCTCGTGGTCGCGATCGCCGTCGACGCCGCCGCGCGGCCCGACGCACAGCGCGTCGTGCGCGACGCCGTGCGGCGAGGGGCGCGCGCGGTGCTGGTCGCCGACGGTCCGCCCGACCCCGAGCTCGACACGCGGGTCGTCGTGCTCGACCTGCGTGCGGTGCGCGCGGGCCTGCCGTCGCACCGCGTCGAGCGCTGGGTCGTCGACACGGCACCGCGCGCCGCCGTGCGGCTCGGTGCGCCGGTCGCGCGGGCGCTCGGTCGACCCGGGGCGGTGGATGGTGCCCTGCGGCGTCAGCAGGCGTGGAGCGCGCGGTGGGAGCGCGGGGTCGGCTCGCGCGTCCGCGCGCGCACCGACCCCGCCGCGCTCGCGCGGGCGGTACCGCGCCGGGAGCCGAACCTGTTCGCCGGTGCGGTCCTCGTGACGTGGGGCGACGAGCGGGGCAGGGCGCTCGCGGAGCGCGTCGCGCGGGCGAACCCCGACGCGCTGGTGCTGCGGCACGCCGACGTCGAGACGGTCGCGACGCGGCTCGCGCAGGTCCGGGGCGACTGAGCCGGACGGTGGCTGCCGGGCTTGTCCCGGATTGTCCCGGCCTGCCCGTCGGCGACGCGCCGACGGTGCTCCCGCGCGCTGTCGTGTGTGACAGGAGTGAATTACTGTGACGGACGATCTGGGTCGGCTGCGGCCACCCGCCCCCTGCTGTGAAGGGTTCCCTCGATGCGACGTCACCGAGCGACCGCACCCGCGCGAGGCGCCTCGCGACCCGACGGACCAGGCCTGCTCGCGGCCCCGGCAGCCCGCCGCCCGCGACCGGGGGGCACGAGACGTGGCCTCGTCGTCGCGACGGTCGTCGGAGCGCTCGTCGTCGCGGCCGCACCCGGGGCATCGGCCGCAGCACCGGCCCCGGCTGCCCTCGACACCCCCGGGGAGACCGCGGTCGGACCCGCGACCGACACGGTCCCGGTCGCGCCCGACGCGCCGGTCACGACGACCACGCTCGACCTGCCCGCCACGGTCGACACCGCGAGCCGCAGCACGTTGAGCCTGCCCGTCGAGGCGGACCCCGACACGGTCGCCACGCCCGGCGCGGCGGCACCCGCGCTCGCGGTCCTCACGCCGGCCCGGACCACCGCGCGGTTCGACGTCGTCGGCGTCACGTGGTCGGCGGCCGCCGCGGGACCCGACGTGGAGCGGGTGCTCGTGCGCACGCGGCACGACGACGCCTGGACCGGCTGGACCGAGCTCGAGATCGACCCGAGCGTCCCGGACGCGGGCAGCCGCGAGGCGGCCACCCGCCGCACCGGGACCGCGCCGCTCGTGCGGACCGGGTCCGACGGTCTCCAGGTGCGGGTCGAGACGGCGACGGGTGCCGCGCCCGCCGGCCTCGCCGCGACGCTCGTCGACACGCGCGCCGAGCAGCTCGCCGACGCCGACGTCGAGGAGCACGTCGACCCCGAGGTCGGGGCGCCGACGAGCGGCCGCGCCGCCGCAGCAGCGGTCGGCACGTCGGCGGTGGCCCGGTCCGCCGCCACGGTCGTGTCCGGCGTCAGCCCGGCGCGACTGCGACCCGCGATCGTCACGCGCGCGCAGTGGCACGCGGACGAGTCGATCCGCGGACCCATCGACTGGAGCTCGACGATCCAGGCGGTCGTCGTGCACCACACCGTCAACTCGAACACCTACACGCAGGCGCAGGCCCCCGCGCTCGTGCGCGGCATCTACGAGTACCACGTGAAGGGCCGCGGGTGGAGCGACGTCGGCTACCACTTCCTCGTCGACCGGTTCGGCACGGTGTACGAGGGGCGCAAGGGCTCGCTCGACGCCGTCCCGCTCGGCGTGCACTCGGGTGGCTTCAACACGAACACGATCGGCATCGCGATCATCGGCGAGTTCACGGGCACCGTGCCGTCGAGCAAGGCGCTCACGTCGGTCGCCCAGGTCGCCGCGTGGAAGCTCGCGACGTTCGGCCGGGACCCGCTCGGCACGACCGTCCTCACGGCCCGCACCGGCAGCACGCACCCCCTGCGCAAGCCCGGCTGGAAGGGCTCGTTGCCCGTCATCATGGGCCACCGGGACGTCGCGTCGACCGCGTGCCCCGGCCAGAAGGTGTACGACCGGCTCTCGACGATCAGGTCGGCCGCGGCGGCGCAGGTCAACCGTGTGCTGTCGACGCTCGGCACGGAGTCGGCGACGCCCGGCGGGACGGTCTCGGCGCGCGTCTACAACAGCTCTGACGTGTCGTGGACGGCGACCGTGCGCTCCGTGTGCACGGGCAAGGACGTCCGCTCGCTGTCCGGCTCCGGGCGGGGCTGGGTCACCGTGCCGTGGAACCTCAGGACGTCCGACGGGTCCGCGGCCGAGCCCGGGGTCTACGCCCTGACGACGACCCGGCACGGCGTGCGCGACACCGTGTACGTCGAGGCGCTCCCGCGCGGCGGGTACGGCGCGGAGGCGTGCGGCGTCGGACGCTGGGGCGGGGCCGACCGGTACGAGACGGCGGTCGCGCTGTCCGCCGCACGCGGCACGACGAGCGACGACGTCGTCATCATCGCCGGGACGCAGGCGTCGATCGTCGACGGGCTCGTCGCGGGCCCGTTCGCGGCATCGGTCGACGCGCCCGTGCTGCTCGCCACGGCGAGCGGTGTCCCGGACGTGACGGCCGCCGAGATCCGGCGCCGGTCGCCCGAGCGCGCCTGGCTCGTCGGGGGCGACGGTGTGCTCGGCAAGGGCGTCGTCACGGCGCTCGGCAAGCTCGGGGTGAAGGACGTCCGTCGGCTCGGCGGCGACACGCGCTACGACACCGCGGCGGCCGTCGCGGCCGCCATGCCGGCGTCGTCGGCGGCCCTGCTCGCGTCCGGCGAGCAGCGCAGCCTCGTCGACGCCGCAGCGGCGGGCGGCGCCGCGGCCGGAGCGCAGCAGCCGGTGCTGCTCACCCGGACGTCGACGCTCCCGCCCGTGACCGCGAAGGCACTGCGGGACCGCGGTGTGCGCATGACGAGCGTCGTCGGGGGCACGGGCGTCGTCACGACGAGCGTCGCGACCGCCGTGCGCACCGCGACCGGCGGCAAGGTCGTCCGCTACGGAGGCGCCGATCGCTACGCGACGGCGCTCGCGACCGCGCAGGCGTTCGCCCCGACCGTGGGCGCCGCACGCGTCGTCGTCGCCGCGGGCGAGGACAAGCACCTCGTCGACGCCGTCGCGGCAGGTGCGCTCGCGCAGCTCGTCGTCGTCGTGCGCGGGACCAAGGGCGACGCCGCCGTCCAGGACTGGCTCCGCGACGCGGGGACCGAACGGCTCGACATCGCCGGGGGGACCGGTACGGTCACGCCCAGCACGTTGCACACCCTCATGGAGGCTCTCTGATGCGCTCGTCCGTCGTCCCGGGGCGACCGGCTCTCCGCCCCCGTCGACACGGGCTCGCGCGACACGCGGTGCGCGCGACGGCGTTCGCCGTCGCCGCCGTGCTCGCCGGGACGGTCGCGACCATCACGCCCGCGACGGCAGCGCCACCGGTGGCGACCGCCGCCGCGCCCGTCCCGCCGTCGTTCACCTTCACGGGCAGCGGCTGGGGGCACGGCCTCGGCATGTCGCAGTACGGCGCTTACGGCATGGCGCTGGACGGCTACAGCGGCACCGAGATCCTGCAGCACTACTACAGCCCCGCGAAGGTCGTCCGGAGGACCGGCGAGCCGACGATCCGCGTCCTCGTGCTCGGAGAGAAGAGCTACGACGGCACGGTGACGTCGGTGACGCTCACGCGGGACGCCGCGACGACGTGGACGCTCGAGACCGCGCCCGGCACGTCCGTCAAGATCGCGGCCGCATCGCTGACGTTCACCTACTCCACCTCGTCGGGCACGGCACGCGTGTCGACGGTCGTCGACGGGAAGGAGTACCGGACGAACCCGTCGTCGTGGCGCGACCTGCGTCTCACCTGGAGCGGCGGGACCGTCACGGTCCCGCGGGCGAACGCCGGCTCGGGAACCGTCAGATACGCCCACGGGTCGCTCGCGCTCGGCCCGAACGGCGCGGGCATCGCGGTCGTGAACGCGCTCAAGCTCAACACCGAGTACCTGTACGGCATCGCCGAGATGCCGGCGTCGTGGCCGTCCGCGGCGCTGCAGGCCCAGGTCGTCGCCGCACGCACCTACGCCTACCGCAAGCTCGACGCAGCGTCGGCCTCCGCACTGTGGGACCTCACCGACGAGCCGACGAGCCAGAAGTTCACGGGCTGGAACAAGGAGAACGAAGCGACCTACGGCAAGCGCTGGGTGGCTGCGGTCGACGCCACGCGCAGCTCGGCGGGCGCACAGGTGGTCAAGGCCCCCGACGGCAAGCTCGCCGAGACGTACTACTCGTCGTCGACAGGCGGACAGACGTCGACGTCGATGGAGGTCTGGGGGAGCGCCGAGCTCGACTACCTGAACAGCCGGGACGACCACTGGTCGGTCGACCCCCGGGTCCGCAACCCGTACGCGTCGTGGACGACGACGCTCACCCAGGCGCAGGTCACGGCGAAGTTCCCCGGGCTGACCGACGTCGCGCGGCTCGTCGTGTCGCAGCGCGCGAGCTCGGGCGCCGCCATGCAGATGAAGGCGACGTCGTCGACCGGCGCGGTGCAGTACCTGCTCGCGAAGCCGACGACCGACGGCGTGCGCAACTCCTGGGGGTTCAGGTCCGCGTACGTGCACGTCGGGTCCGTCTCGGCGGTGCAGCGGCTCGCGGGCGACACGCGGTTCGACACGGCCGTGGCGATCGCCCGGCAGGCGTACCCGAGCGGCACCGAGGTCGTGATCGTCTCGGGCCAGCAGGCGTCGCTGGTCGACGGGCTCGTCGCGGCGCCGTACGCACGGTCGGTCGATGCGCCGGTGCTGCTGACCCGGCCGACGTTCCTGCCCGACCCCACGCTCGCGGAGCTCAAGCGCCGGGGAGCGACGCACGCGACGATCATCGGCGGCGACGGGGTCGTCGGACCCGAGGTCGCGGAGCAGCTGCGCGGGCTCGGGCTGTCGGTGACCCGCCTCGGCGGCGAGGACCGGTACGCGACCGCGACGGCCGTCGCGACGGCGTTCGGCAAGGCGTCCTCGGTCGCGGTCGCCTCGGGCGTGACGGCGAACCTCGTCGACGCCGCGGCCGTCGCGGGTCCCGCCGCAGCGTCGAGCAGCCCGGTGCTGCTCGTGCCGCGCTCGAGCGTCCCGGCGGAGGTCCGCGCGGCGATCAAGGCGCTCGGAGCGTCCCGGGTCAACATCGTGGGCGGCAGCGGCGTCGTCACGTCCGCCGTCGCGGCGGTCCTGCGTGACGACGGGTACCGGGTGTCGCGCATGGGCGGCGACACGCGGTACGACACCGCGGCAGCCATCGCGGACGGCTACGAGTCCGCGGTCGGGTCGGAGGCGGTCGTGCTCGCGTCGGGGCTCGACGCGAACCTCATCGACTCCCTCACCGGTGGCGCGCTGGGGCACCTGACGCTGCTCACCGCCGGCGGGAAGGTCCCGGCGGCGACGAGCGCGTGGTTCGCGAAGCGGCAGGTGCCGCTCATCCAGGTGCTCGGCGGCACGGGCGTCGTGACGAGCTCGGCCGTGGAGGCAGTGCGTTGAAGGTCCTGAGCGTCGTCGGCGCTCGTCCGCAGTTCGTCAAGCTCGCGCCCGTCGCAGAGGCACTCGGCCAGGCCGGTGCCGAGCACGTGATCGTCCACACGGGTCAGCACTACGACCCGGGGATGTCGGACGTGTTCTTCGCCGACCTGCGCATCCCCGCGCCGGACGTGCACCTCGCGGTCGGCTCCGGCTCGCACGGCGCGCAGACGGGCGCGATGCTGGGCCCGCTCGAGCAGGTCATGCAGGAGCACCGCCCGGACTGGGTGCTCGTCTACGGGGACACGAACTCGACACTGGCCGCCGCGGTCGCCGCCGTGAAGCTCCACCTGCCGCTCGCGCACCTCGAGGCGGGGTTGCGCTCGTTCAACCGGCGCATGCCGGAGGAGCACAACCGCGTGCTCACGGACCACGCGGCGGACCTTTTGCTCGCGCCGACGCAGGTCGCGATGGAGCACCTCGCGCACGAGGGGCTCGCCGAGCGCGCCGTGCTCGTCGGGGACGTCATGACCGACGTGTGCTTCCGCGTGCGGGACGCCGCGCTCGCCGAGGGTCGGCGCGTCGCCGGGGCGCCCGACGGCGACCACCTCGTCGCGACGATCCACCGGGCCGAGAACACCGACGACCCGCAGCGCCTCGCCGCGATCGTCGCGGGGCTCGCGGCGCTGCCCGTCCCCGTGCTCCTGCTCGCGCACCCGCGCCTGCGCGCACGCGCGGCCGAGCAGGGGGTCACGCTCGAGCAGGGGTCGATCGTGGTTGCGGAGCCGCTGCCGTACCCGGACATGGTCGCGGCCGTGCTCGGCTCGGTCGGCGTCGTGACGGACTCGGGCGGGCTGCAGAAGGAGGCGTTCCTGCTGGGTCGGCCGTGCACGACGCTGCGCACCGAGACCGAGTGGGTCGAGACGCTCGTCGGCGGGTGGAACGTGCTCGTCCCGACGCTCGACGGGCTCGCGCACCTCGGTGACGTCGCGCTACGTGGGCCGGGCGAGCTGCCGCAGGCCGCGCCCTACGGCGCGGGGGACGCCGCGACGCGCGTCGCGCAGGTGCTCGCCGAGCACACCGCCTGACCCGGCGCCGTCCGCGCGCCCAGGACGACGGAGCGCCCGCGCGAGGGGATCGCGCGGGCGCTCCGACTGCGTGCGGGTCGTCAGCCGACGAGCTGCGTGGTGCCCGAGGCGGCCGAGGCGAGCACCGCCTCTGCGACGCGCACGGTCGCGAGACCGTCCGACATCGTCACGATGTCCGAGCTCGTGCCGAGCACCGCGTCGCGGAACGCCTCGTGCTCGGTGCGCAGCGGCTCGGGCTTCGGGATCGCGAACCGCACGACGTCGCCCTCGCTCACGCCGCGGAACTTCGCGATCGACTCCCACGTGGTCGGCACGGTGCCGTTGGCGAAGAACGTCAGGTCCGCCGTGAGCGTGTCCGCGACGAACGCGCCGCGCTCGCCCGTGACGACCGTGACGCGCTCCTTGAACGGCGACAGCCAGTTCACGAGGTGGCTCGTCACGGTGCCGTCGGCGAGCTTGCCGACGACCGCGACCATGTCCTCGTGCTGGCGACCGCTCTGCAGGGACGTCTGCGCGGCGACCGCGACGAACGCGGACTGCGTGACCCACGCGGTGAGGTCGATGTCGTGCGTCGCGAGGTCCTTGACGACGCCCACGTCGGCGATGCGCGCGGGGAACGGGCCCTGGCGCCGCGTGACGACCTGGTAGACGTCGCCGAGCTCGCCCTGCGCGAGCCGCTCGCGCAGGTGCTGCAGCGCGGGGTTGTACCGCTCGATGTGCCCGACCGCGCCGACGAGCCCACGCGAGGAGAACGCGTCCGCGACGCGCTGCGCCGAGGCCGTGTCGGGGGCGAGCGGCTTCTCGACGAGCGCGTGCACGCCCGCCTCGGCGAGCGTGATCGCGATCTGCTCGTGGTACGTCGTCGGGACCGCGACCGTGACGTAGTCGACGCCCGCCGCGACGAGGTCCTCGACCGACGAGCCCAGGGGCAGGCCGCCCGCGACGCCGTGCGGGTCGCCCGCCGGGTCGGCGACCGCGACGAGGTCGACGCCGGGCAGCGAGCGCAGCACGCGCGCGTGGTGGCGGCCCATCATGCCGAGGCCGATGAGGCCCGCGCGCAGGTTCGCCATCAGGCACCCGCCTTCGCGACCGCGTTGACGCCCGCGACGATCCGCTCGAGGTCGCCCTGGCTCAGCGACGGGTGCACCGGGAGCGAGAGGACCTGCTCGCACGCCTCGCGCGTGACGGGCAGGTCGAAGTCGAGCGCGAACGACGGGAGCTGGTGGTTCGGGATCGGGTAGTAGACGCCCGATCCGACGCCGTGCTCGTCGAGCAGAGCCTTCGCGAAGCCGTCGCGGTCCTGCGGGACGCGGATCGTGTACTGGTGCCACACGTGCGTCGCGCCCTCGGCGACGTGCGGGACGCCGACGCCCTGCAGGTTCGCGGAGAGGAACGCGGCGTTCTCCTGACGCTGCTGCGTCCAGGCGGGCAGCTTGCCGAGCTGCACGCGGCCGATCGCGGCGTGCACGTCGGTCATGCGCGAGTTGAACCCGACGACCTCGTTCTCGTACCGCTTCTCCATGCCCTGGTTGCGCAGGAGCTGCACCTGGCGGACGACCTCGGGCGTCGCGCACGAGACCATGCCGCCCTCGCCCGACGTCATGTTCTTCGTCGGGTACAGCGAGAACATGCCGAACGTGCCGAACGACCCGACGGGTGCGCCCTGCCACGTCGCGCCGTGCGCCTGCGCGGCGTCCTCGAAGAGCTGCAGGCCGTGCGCCTGCGCGAGCGCGCCGAGCGCGGTCACGTCGGCCGGGTGGCCGTACAGGTGCACGGGCATGATCGCCGCGGTGCGCTCGGTGATCGCGGCCTCGACCGACTCCGGGTCGAGGCAGTAGGTGAGCGGGTCGATGTCCGCGAACACGGGCGTCGCGCCGGTCAGCGCGACCGAGTTGGCGGTCGCCGCGAATGTGAACGACGGGACGACGACCTCGTCGCCCGGGCCGATGCCGGCCGCGAGGAGCCCGAGGTGCAGGCCCGTGGTGCCCGAGCTCACCGCGACGCACGCGCGGCCGCCGACGAGCTGCTCGCCGAACTCCCGCTCGAACGCCGCGACCTCGGGCCCCTGCGCGATCATCCCGGAGCGCAGCACGCGGTCGACCGCGGCGCGCTCCTCGTCACCGACGAGCGGCTTCGCCGCGGGGATCGTGGGGAGAGTCGTGCCGGTCATGCGCCCTGCTCCTCGTCCGCCGACGCGCGGCGCGTGAGCACCCCGTCGGTCTCGTCGTACAGCTCTGCGGTCACGGGGCACCGGAAGGTGCCCTCACCCTGGTCCTCGAGCGGGACGCCCGCGCGCCCCACCCACTTCAGGCGGCGCGCCGGGACGCCCGCGACGAGCGCGTAGTCCGGCACGTCCTTCGTCACGACGGCTCCCGCCGCGACGGTCGCCCAGCGGCCCACCGTCACGGGCGCGATGCACACCGCGCGCGCGCCGACCGACGCGCCCTCGCGCAGCGTCACGCCGACGGCCTGCCAGTCGTGCGCGCTCTTGAGCGAGCCGTCCGGGTTGACCGCGCGCGGGAACTCGTCGTTCGTCAGCACCGCCGCGGGGCCGACGAACACGCCGTGCTCGAGGACCGCGGGCTCGTAGACCAGCGCGTAGTTCTGCACCTTGCAGTGGTCGCCGAGCGTGACGCCCGGGCCGATGTAGGCGCCGCGACCGATCACGCAGGACTCGCCGACGGTCGCGCCGTCGCGCACCTGCGCGAGGTGCCAGACCGAGGTCCCGTCCCCGACCGTCGCGGTGGGATCGACGTCCGCGGACGCCATGATGCGTACGTTCACCAGCCAGCTCTCTGCTCAGTGGATCACTCGGTCGATCGCCCGGCCCGCTCGGCACCCGACCCGTCGGGCAGGGCGTCGTGCCGAGGTGCTGCGCGAGGGACGAATCCGGCGAGCGCCGGACCCGGACAGCCTACCGACGGCGCCTGTGCCGCCGAGGACGGGAGTCCCAGGCGCACGGTCCGCGGGGTGTGGCGCGCGACACGTCAGCGCGTCAGCCGCGTCTCGGTGACGCGCTCGCTCGCGACGAGCCGCGCGAGCTCGTCGGCGGCCTCCGGCCGGGCGAGGTGGGTGGCGCGCGCGGGGGACAGGAGCACGAGCGACCCGTCGCCCGCGAGCGTCGCGAGCACGGCGCGCAGCCACGTCGCGAGCGCGGCGCCGTCCGTGACCCCGCCCGTGGGGTCGTCGTCCGACGAGGGGCCCAGCAGCACGCGTGCGCGCTCGCCCCGCGGCGCCCACCAGCCCGCCAGCCCCGCGTGCGTGACCGTGCCGTCCGTGCCGTCCGTGCCGTCCGTGCCGTCCGTGCCGTCCGTGCCGTCCGTGCCCGCGAGCGCCGGGGCCGTGGGGTCGGCCGGCGCGGTCCAGCCGAGCTGGTCGCCGTACGTCATGACGGCCGCGGCCGCGTCGAGCGCCCCGGCGGGCAGCGGGCCGTCGGCGCGCCGGGCGAGGGCCGCGAGCGTCACGACGACCTGGGCGGCGGACCCGGCGCGGACCGGTCCGCCCGCCGCGGTGACGACCACGTCCGGGTCGGCGCCCGCGGCCGGGTCGCCGAGCACGATCGTCGTGCCCGCGCGCCACGCCGCGAGGACCCACAGGACCGTGCGCCAGTGCGCGGGGAGGTCGACCTGCACGCGCGTGCCGGGCTCGGCGTCGAGCTCCTCGACGAGCAGGTTCGTCGTCTTGTTCACCCAGTTCTCGAGGACCGCGCCCGACAGCTCGACGCGTTCGCCGTCGTCGCCGTACCAGGTCAGCCGCGGGCGCCCCGGGTCGGCGGTCAGGAGGCGCAGGAGCGCCGCGACGTCAGCGGGTCCGGTGGGTGCTGGGGCCATGCCGCACACCTTAGGCGGGCGATCCGTGGGACCGACGCGCGGGTTCTTGCGAAAGTTCACCCGACAAATCGGGACATCTACCACGGCTCCGGTTGACTGCCGTGAACGACACGCGTGTAATTCAACAACGACCTTGTGCGCGTGGTCAGCGAGCACCAGCACCGGCAACAGCACTGCACCAGTACCACCCGGAGGCACGCATGTGGAACCTGCTCGACGGTGACGGGGCCACTTCCGAGTTCCCCTCCGACGCCCATCGTGGGGCGTCCGTCGCTCCCGCGTCCAACGTCCTGTCGCTCTTCGACCCGGCGGAGGACGAGGGGCCCATGGGCTGGCAGGAGCGCGCGCTGTGCGCTCAGACCGACCCCGAGGCGTTCTTCCCCGAGAAGGGCGGCTCGACCCGAGAGGCCAAGAAGGTCTGCACGGGCTGCGAGGTGCGCGCCGAGTGCCTCGAGTACGCGCTCGCGAACGACGAGCGGTTCGGCATCTGGGGCGGGCTGTCCGAGCGCGAGCGGCGCAAGCTCAAGCGTCGCGTCGTCTGACGGTTC
>Ga0206102_1000292_pt1 | contig 16805 bp, 13 predicted proteins | sample 1B1Ametagenome_FD_148645 | JGI IMG/M metagenome (GOLD analysis project Ga0206102, IMG submission 148645) | Enriched microbial communities from leaf-cutter ant dump, University of Wisconsin, Madison, United States - 1B1A | ecosystem: Environmental > Terrestrial > Nest > Insects nest > Nest dump... | reverse complement strand
CGCGCCGCGGCGTTCCAGCGCAATGCCGTTCTCGTCCGTCAGAAGCAGGCAGCAGCCGGCCTTGCCGACGGTCGAAAACAGCCGGTCGATCTCGCCCCGCGCCTCCTCGATCAGCGCGCTGGAACGATACCGGGCCTGCCGGAACTCTGCCTCGCTCAGTCGCCAGGGCGCACGGGCCTCTTCCGGGGAAAGACCGTAAAGGGTGAGGCAACGGCGCCAGGAGGCCGCGACCGGCGAACTCGCCGCAGCCGAGGAATGGGCCGCAACGGAATGCACATGATCTGCGTGATCGAAACGCATAGGCATCCGCTTTCCTCCCGAAGGCTTCCGACCAACGCACCAGACTATAATGCAGGGCGCATCGTAGCCTGTCTCCGGATGTCAGTCCAGTTGGGCGGGCTGCGATGAATGCTCACGGGGCCTGTCGAAGACATCGGGCGTCCAGCATCAGGGACAACGGGCAGCAGGAGCCAGTCAGCCTTGCAAAACCTGCTGGAAACCCTTCGCTCCGAGAACGCCCTGGCCATGCTGCGACAACAGACTATCCCGCAGCCTGCAGGCGGCCTCCGGCGCGGCGCGTCGCAATGCCATCCCGTATTCGACGCGTGGCGAGAGTTTTGGCGGAAGCTCTATGACGCTGAACTTCGGGTCACCTTCATGGAAGCGTGCATTGGATGCGTAGCCGAGGAAGAGATCGACCGCACCGTCATCGATCAGGCCGGCCGCGTTCCTTCCCGGCGGCGAATTGCGGCCGCCGACCAATTGCCGTGCGCGCTGTTTGATGGTCACGCCAAGACCCGGATGCTGCGCCTCGACAAGGTCGAACATCTCGAAGGCATAATCGCCGGAAGGATCATCGCCCGGCGTCGAGGTTCCGATCCTGACCGTGGGAGACGCGAGGACTTCGACGAGATTTTCGGTGGTCACGCCCAGATCGGCGCGCGCAAGGACGCAAAGCCGATTGCGAATGAAGCAGACGGCCCCTTCCGCCAGGCCAAGCGAGACAAGGCGACCGGGGTGCGCCATATTGGCGGAAGCGAAAAGATCGAAGGGTTCGCCCGCCTCGATCCGTTCGCGCAGGAGCCCGGCAGGCCCAAGCGTCAGGGACACGGCGATACCCGACGCCTTTTCGAAGGCGTCGGCGATTTCCGGCATTGCGTGCCGCAGGCTGCCGGCAGCCAGCACGCGGACAGCCTCAATCATGGATATCTCCCTTGCGCGCCCGTCGACGGAACAGCGGAACGAAGGCGGTTTCCTCCTGCCCGCCGTCCCCGAGGCCCACCGCGCGGACCGGGACCCCGTAGAGCGCTTCGAGGCTATCTTCCGTCATGACCTCATCGGTCGGGCCGAACAGGGTGCGTGTGTCCGGAAGCATCAGCAGGACCTTGTCGGCAATCGCCGTCGCATGGTTCGGCTGGTGGGTCGTGAAGGCGATCGCCAGCTTCTGCCCGTCGGCCAGCCGGCCGAGCAGCGACAGCACGATATCCTGGTTCTTCAGGTCGAGCGCGGAGGCCGGTTCGTCGAGCAGCAGCACGTCGTTCTCGCCGGCCAATGCGCGAGCGATCAGCACGAGCTGGCGCTCCCCGCCGGAGAGCGAGCCGATGCTGCGCGCCGCATGGCCGGCCATGCCGGTCGCCTCCAGCGCCGCCATCGCCTTCTCGATGTCGGCGGCGCCGGGCGTTTCGAACAGCGCGATGTGCCGGGCGCGGCCCATCAGCACGATGTCCAGCACGCAATAGGGAAAGGCGCCGGAAAATTCCTGCGGCACGACGCCGGTTCGCGGATTGGTCCCGACGGTGCCGGAGGTCGGCTTCAGCAGTCCGGCGAGCACCCGCAGCAGCGTGGACTTGCCACGACCGTTCGGGCCGAGGATCGCGGTGATCTCGCCGGCCCGCAGGTCGAGGCCGAGCGCGCGGAACTGCCAGCGTTCGCCGTCGTAGGAGTGGCCGGCCTCGTCGAGATGCAGCATGACGCGATCAGAAGCCATGGTTGCCTCGCTGGGTCTGCCGCAGGACCAGCGCGAAGACCGGCGTGCCGACCAGCGCCGTCAGGATGCCGAGCGGGATTTCCGTCGACGTGGCGGTGCGGGCGAGCGTGTCGATCGCCAGCAGATAGAGCGCGCCCAGAAGGAGCGATGCCGGCATCATCACGCGATGATCGGGACCGACCAGCAGGCGCGCCATGTGCGGCACGACGAGCCCGACCCAGCCGATGACCCCGCTGACCGCGACCTGCGCGGCCACGATGCACGAGACGAGCACCAGCACCAGCCAGCGCAACGGCTCGACGGAAACGCCGAGCGTGCGGGCGTCCTCATCGCCCATCGACAGGAGGTTGATGCGCCAGCGCAGGCCGATCAGCAGCGCGCCGCCCAGCACGACCGGCGCAACGACAAGAAGAAGCTTTTCCCCGTTCGCGGTGGCAAAGCTGCCGAGCAGCCAGAAGACCATTGCCGGCAGCTTGTCCTCGGTATCGGCGAGATATTGCAGGAGGCTCACCAGGGCGCCGAAGAAGCCGGTGACGACGACGCCGGCCAGCACCAGCGCAAGGATGTTGCGGCGGGCGACGATGCCGTTGAGCGCATAGACGAGGACGAGGGCCGACAGTCCGAAGGCGAAGGCGGAGGCGAGAAGCCCATAGCGCGGAAAGCTGAAGAGGATCGCCAGCGTGCCGCCGAAGGCCGCTCCCGAGGAGACGCCGACCACCTGCGGGCCGACCAGCGGATTGCGGAACACGCCCTGCAACGCCGCGCCGGACAGGGCAAGCCCCGCACCCGTCAGCACGGCGAGCAGGATGCGCGGCATGCGCACGATGAAGACGACATTCGCCTCGGTCGGGGTGACCGCGACATCCGGCGGGCTGAGCGGCGCGGTGAGGATGGCGATCACGCGGGCGAACGGGATGTCGTAGCGGCCGATGCCGAGCGCGGCGACCGCGACGACCGCCAGCCCGGCCGAAAGGAGGGCGATCGTCGCTCCGGCCGACCGCCGCGCGAAGCCGTCATTCCTCATGGCGCGGCGCGATAGTCGGTGCGGTAGAATTCCCTGTAATAGGCGTCCGCTTCCTTCTGCATGTCGATATCCGCGAAGCGCTCGGGATAGAGTTCCTTCGCCATCCACAGTTCGCCGAGCGCCATGGCTTCCGGCATCGGATAGCCCCAGGCCTTGGCATATTCCGGCATCAGGTAGATGCGGCCGCTCCTGACGGCGTCGATCGTCTGCCAGGACGCCGTCGTCCTGATCTCGTCGACCACGGCCGGATAGCGCTCCTGCACGAAGATGACGGACGGGTTCCATTTGAGCACGTCCTCCATCGTCACCTGCTTGAAGCCGGCGATCTCGTCGGCGACGTTGCGGGCGCCAGCGCGCTCCATCATCAGGCCGGTATATTTGCCGTGGCCGTAGGTCGACAGGTCCGGATTGGCCATGTAGACGGCGACGCGCCTGTCCTGCGGAATATCGGCAAGGCGGTCGGCGACGAGCTTGCGGGTCTTTTTCGTGACCGCGATCATCGCCTCGCCCTTGTCCTTGCGGTCGAGGATGTCGGCGATCAGCCGCACGCCGGCGGCAAAGCCGGCATCGATCGCCGCCGGCTCGTCCTCGACGCTCGGGTTCATCTTCACGGCCTCCTGCGGCGGGACGTCGAGAAGCGAGATGGCGACGACGGGAAGGCCCGCATTCTCGATCTGCCCGACCATGTCGGCCGGCGCATAGTTGGTGACGAACACCACGTCCGGCTTCAGCGTCAGCAGCTCCTCGATGTTCACCTTCGTCAGGCCGCCGGGCATCGCAAGCTCGGGCAGCTTCGGCGCGAGCCGAACGTATTTCGCCCCGAGCTGCTTCTTCCACTCGTCGAGCACGCCGACGACCTTGTCCATGGCATCGAGCTGCACGGCGATGTTGAGGGTCTGGTGCTGCAGGATGACGGCGCGGTTCACCTGATCGGGAACATGCACCTGCCGGCCGATCTGGTCGATGAAGACCCGGTCCGCCCGGGCGGGCGTGGCGAGCATCGGACCGCCGAGCACAAGGGCGATCGTCGATGCGAAGGCAAGACGTTTGAACATGGATGGGTCCTCCCGTGGCGACCGAGGGATAACAAGTCCCCCGGTTGGCGACAACGTTATATTTCAACAAATATTACGCTGCGCGCTGCAATGATATGCAGCCCCGCCCCGATGAACACTCTTGCGAATCTGGAACTGTTCTCCCCAACAGGGCCATAGTCGCGCCACAGGCTGCATGGTATGGCGATGCCTTCGCATACGCCACCACAGGAGAGTTCCATGAAGATCAGCGCACGCAACCGCCTCAAGGGCAAGATCGTCGAAGTGACCAAGGGCGCGACCACCGCGCATGTCCGCATCGAAGTCGCCGGCGGCGCCGTCGTCACCGCCTCGATCACCAACGAATCCGTGGACGAGCTCGGCCTTGCCGTCGGCGGCGAAGCCTATGCCGTCGTCAAGGCGTCCGACGTGATGGTCGCCGTCGACTGACACCCGCCGTTCAAGACCGCCTGCCGCGGCCTGCCCGCGGCGGGCGCAGACGTCAGGACCAGCCCCGCTTCCCGGCGATCAGCAGCCACAGGAAGAAGGGCGCACCGACAACGGCGGTCAGGATGCCGAGAGGCACTTCGATGGCGGCGATGGAACGGGCCAGCATGTCGACGACGAGCAGGTAGGCCGCGCCCAGCAGCATGGCGACCGGCAGCAGGCGGCGGAAGTCCGGGCCGGCCAGCATGCGGGCGATGTGGGGAATGACGAGGCCGATCCAGCCGATGATGCCCGTCACGGAAACGGTGGCCGCCGTCACCAGCGTCGCGGCGGCGATCAGCACGAGGCGGGTCTTCACCGTATCGACGCCCAGCGCGCGCGCATCCTCCTCGCCGAGCGTCAGGAGATTCATGCGCCAGCGCAGGAGGACCAGCGGCACGAGGCCGACCGCGACGGCGGGCAGGACGGAGAGCACGTCGGAGCGGGTGATCGCCGTCATGCTGCCGAGCAGCCAGTAGGTGATGGCCGGCAACTGGTCATAGGGATCGGCAAGCACCTTGATCAGCGATATTCCCGCGCCGATCAACGCCTGAATGGCGATGCCGGCCAGCACCAGCGTCAGCACCGGGTCTCGCTCGCGCACCAGCGCGCCCACCGACAGCACCACGGACACCGCCGCCAGCCCGCCGGCAAAGGCGGCAAGCTGGATGGCGAACACGGGCAGGGAAAGGAAAATGCCGAGTACCGCCCCAAGGCTGGCGCCGACCGACACGCCGAGCAGATCCGGCGAGACCAGCGGATTGCGGAACAGCCCCTGATAGGTCGCCCCCGCCGCGGCAAGCCCCGCTCCGACGACCATGGCGGCAAGGACACGCGGCAGGCGCACGTTCCAGAGCACGGTGGCAAGCAGGGGGTCCGTCATCTCGCCCGTCACCAGCTGCCGCAGCGCTTCGAGAAGCGGGCCGGGACCGCCGCCATATTTGCCGACCATCATGGATGCCAGCGCCAGCACGGCAAGTCCGATCAGGCCGAGCGCCGCCAGCCGGCCGGTCGGGACGGCGCGTGTGCGCATCTACTTCGCCGCTCCCCTGCCGAGCAGCGTTCCAAGCTGCTCGTCGCTCAACTCCACCTGATAGAACAGCTTGAAGAAGTGCCGCACCTCGTCGTCCAGCGCAGCCGGGAAGGCCTCCGGATAGAGCGTATGCTCCAGCCAGGCGACACCGACCAGACGGTTGATGCCGGGCGGGGAATCGATCCAGCCGAAGGGCAGGCCCGGCGCCACATGGATACGCCCGGCCTTCACGGCATCGAGGCCGGCCCAGAGCGGGTCGTCCTTCACGGCCCCCGCGAATGCCGGCGAGGCGGCCAGGATGACATCCGGCTTCCAGGACAGGACCTGCTCGAGCGAGACCTGCGTGAGGCCGCCCCGGCCCGCCGCGGCCGCGACGTTGCGCGCGCCGACGGCTTCGAGCAGCTCCATGTTGATCGAACCGGAAAGCCCCGTCTCCAGCCCTTCCGCACCGCGGCCGTAGTAGACGGACGGACGCTTTTCCTCGGGGATGCCGGCGAGGCCCTTTTCCAGCACCGCCCGCGTTTCGTCGGCGTAGGCGGCCAGCGTTTCGGCCCGCGCCTCGACGCCGAGGATGGCTCCAGCCTCGCGCAGCATCGCGCCGCTGCGGGCAAAGGCGCCGTCGATGAGCACATAGGGAATGCCGGTCTGCGCCTGCACCTTGTCGGCCAGCGAGGCATAGGTGGGGTTCACCGTGCCGACATCGATGATGATATCGGGCCGGGCCGCCAGCACCGCCTCGATATTGGCCGTGCCGCCCTTGCCGGTCAATTGGCCGAAGGCGGGCAGGTCGCGCATGGCGGGCAGCAGGAAGGCCTTCTCCTGCGGCTTCGGCGCGCGCACCCAGCCGGTCAGCTTTTCCGGCGCGAGCACGTAGACCAGGATCGAGGCCGGCGGGCCGGCGGCCAGCACGCGCTCCACCCTGTCGGGGATATCGACGACACGGCCGGCCGAATCCGTGATGGTGCGCGCGGCGGCGGGCAGGAACGACAGGAGGAGGACGGCGACGAAAGCGGCAAGGCTGCGCAGGGCGGGCATGGATTCCTCCAACGATATGTTGGAGGGAATATATCCCCGCTTGGCGGCCGATTGGCAACAGAGCGGGCTACTGCCAGACGGGCAGGGTGGCGACCCCCTCGCCGGCCGCGATCTCGGTCTGGCCAGGCTGAAGGACGATCATCACATCCGCAAGCGCCAGCGAACGCAGGCTTGCCGAGCCCTGATAGGGCAGCGGCTCCACCACGCTCGTCCGGTCCCGGCCGTTCGCCCGAAGCCGCCCCAAAAGAACCTCGATCCGGCCCGCGGGCTTGGAAAGCGGGCGATCGACGGGCAGATGGAGGAAGCCATCCTCCTCTATCCGCCGGCCCGCGAGCCGGGCGAGGATGGGCCGGCCGACCAGGGCGAAGCCGACCGCGGCGGCAAGCGGATTGCCCGGCAGGAGCAGGATCGGGCAGTCGTCGACATCGCCGAAGCCGACCGGCTTGCCCGGCCGCATGTCGAGCTTCCAGAATTCCAGAAAGCCGCGCCGGGAAACGATATGCGTCAGATGATCGGCAAACCCGACCGATGCGCCGCCGGACGATATGAGAAGGTCATGATCGGCTGCGGCATCGACGAGCCGCGCGAGGATCGCTTCGGGATCGTCCCGCGCGATGCCGAGATCCGTGACGTCGGCGCCCGCGGCCTGCAGCATGTGCGACAGCATCGGCCGGTTGGTATCGAAAATCTGGCCGGGCGCCAGCGAATCGGGATGTTCGACAAGCTCGTCCCCGGTGGACAGCAATGCCACCTTCGGCCGGGGCGACACCAGAACGGAGCGCAGGCCGAGCGCGGTCAGAAGGGCGACCTGGCCCGGACCGATGCGGGTGCCGGCCTCCAGCAATCTCTCGCCTCTCGAAACATCCTCGCCGGTCCGGCGGATATGCGGCTTCGCCCCGGGCTGGACGCGAAGGCGCACCGTCTCGCCGTCGAGCGTGGCCGCCTCCTGCACCACGACGCGATCCGCCCCGCGGGGGATCAAGGCGCCGGTCATGATGCGGGCCGCCTCGCCGGGGCGCAGGTCCGGCACGACCGTCTGGCCCGCCGTGATCGTTTGGCCGACCTTCAGGACGGCCGTGCCGTCCGCGCCGATATCGTTCGAGCGGACGGCAAAGCCGTCCATCGCGGAATTGTCGAAACGCGGGAGGCAAACCGATGCGGTGACGTCCTCCGCAAGGACATGGCCGAACGCCGCCGACAGCGCCGTCCGCACCGGCGGCACCGGTGTCTCGATATAGTCGGCAATGAAGGAGAGCGCGTCCCGAAGGGATTTCGGTACATTCCTGTCCATCGCGGCGGCCACCGGCTATGCCTTGACGTAGACGAAGGCGCGGCGGCCCGATTTCAGGGACACCTCGATCCGCCTGTAGTCCGAGACCTCGTAGGCATCCGCGGCGGCAAGCTCGCTCGCCGTTATGCGGAAGACCTTTCCCGCCACTTCGTCCCCGTCCCGGCTGGAGGGGACGACAAGCGGGTGAAAGCGCTGTCCGCTCTGGCGCAGCACGTCCGGGTCGGTGATCTCGACCATATCGGTGCGGTATCCCGTCATGGCATCGTCGTCACCGTCGAGAAGGCGGCCGAAGGACGAGAGCTGCACGCTGGCCAACTGGAGCGTGCCATAGGAGAACAGCAGGATGTCCAACGGTTCGGTCATTGCGGATCACGGGCCCTTGCAGGATGGGATGCGTTCCGGAAACCCGAGGCGCCTTCGCAGTTGACAGGAGGGCCGCAATTGGTTTCGGTAGCGCGATATATTCGCGACAATATAGCGATGGCAAGGCCTCTACAAACCGTATTCCGTCTCCCTCATCGTTATATTCCATGAAAGCCGGCGGCAGCGGAGGTGGGCGGAAGCTGCCGGCTGCGGAACATGAGGACAGCATGGGTATCGAAAAGCCGTTCGGGAAAAGCGCCATCTCCGTCGAGGAGGCGCGCGGAGCGATCGTCTCCGCGATCCGGCCCGTCGGGATGGAGAGAGTGGACCTGCCGGAGGCGCTGGGCCGGGTCCCGGCCGCCTCGGTCAAGGCGCTGACGACCTCGCCGCCCTTCGACGTATCCGCCATGGACGGCTATGCGGTGCGCGCCGCGGAGGTTCCGGCCGGCGGCACGGCGCTTCCGCTTTCCGGCGCATCGAAGGCCGGGATTGCCGCCGTGCCGACGCTCGCCCCGGGAACATGCATGCGTATCTTCACCGGCGCGCCCGTTCCCGCCGGCGCCGATGCGATCGTCATCCAGGAGGACGTGGAGGCCGAGGACGGTCGTATCCTCTTTCGCGCCGCCGCCCAGCGGGGCCTCTACATCCGCAAGGCCGGCCTGAACTTTGCCGAAGGCGCCGAGATCGTCGCGGCCGGACGCGCGCTGACGGCACGCGACATCGGATTGCTCGCCGCTTCCGGCCATGACGGCGTCCTCGTCCACCGCCGGCCGAGGGTGGCGGTCCTTTCGACGGGCGACGAGCTGGTGGCGAGCGGCGCCCGTGTCGGTCCGGGCCGGATCTTCGACGCAAACCGCCCCGCGCTCCTCGCGCTCGTCGAGGCCTGGGGCGGCACGGCGGTGGACCTCGGCATCGCCGGCGACGACGATACCGCGATCACCACGGCCCTTGGCAGCCTGGATGCGGACCTTCTCCTGATCACGGGCGGCGCCTCGGTCGGCGATCACGACCGGGTGCGGCCGGCACTTCAGGCGCTCGGCCTGAGCTTTTCCTTCTGGAAGATCCGCATGCGCCCCGGCAAGCCGCTGATGTTCGGTACGCTCGGCGCCATGCCGGTGCTGGGGCTTCCCGGCAATTCGGTATCGGCCCTTGTCTGCGCGGTCCTTTTCCTCAAGTCGGCAATCGGCGCGCTCGCGGGCCAGGATGCCTGCGGCCCGCGCTTCGAGAACGCCCGCCTCGCCGCGCCGATCGGCAAGACGGGCGAGCGGGACGATTATCTGCGGGCCACCGTGTCTTTCGATGACGGCGAACTATCGGTCGAGGCGTTTTGCGAACAGGACAGCTCGATGCTGGCCGTGCTTGCGTCCGCCAACGCGCTGCTGTTCCGGCCGGCAGGAGCCGCACCCGCCGCCGCGGGCGAAATCGTCAAGGTCGTCCGGCTCGATACGCTTCAAGGCTTTTAGGCGGCGCGTTGCGTCGCCGCCGGAGGCGGCCGTTTCGCAACCCTTTCATGAGAACCGCCCGCCTCAATATACGTCCCTCACGTATCGTTTCGACGCGGCAAGCGCCTTGACGTAGCTGTCCGCCGCGTCGCCGCTCATCCTGCCGTGGCAGGCGACGATTTCCCTGAGGGCGGCATCGACGTCCTTCGCCATGCGGCCGGCATCGCCGCAAACATAGAAATGCGCGCCCTCCTCCAGCCAGCGGAAGAGCTCGGCGCCGTATTCGCCCATCCTGTGCTGGACGTAGATCTTGGCATCCTGGTCGCGCGAGAAGGCAAGATCCAGCCGCGTCAGGTGCCGGTTCCTCGTCCAGCGTTCCAGCTCGTCGCGGTAGTAGAAGTCGCTGGCCTGGTGCTGCTCTCCGAAGAACAGCCAGTTCTTTCCCCTCGCCCCGCGGGCCTCGCGCTCCTGGAGAAAGGCCCGAAAGGGCGCGATGCCCGTGCCCGGCCCGACCATGATCGCCGGCGTATCGGGATCGTGCGGCGGCCGGAAATGCACCGAGGGCTGGACAAAGATCGGAACGGCGGCATCGGCGGCACGGTCGGCGAGGAAAGCCGATGCCGTCCCCGTCCGGCGCGTCCCGTCGCTCCCGTACCGGACGACGGATACCGTAAGGTGGACTTCCCTCGCGTGGACCTTCGGGCTTGAGGAGATCGAATAGAGGCGGGGCTGCAGGCGCTTCAGGCCGCCGATGAATTCCTGCGCGCCGACCGCGCAGGGCGCCAGGGCGACGATATCGGCGATCTGCCTGCCCCAGAGCCAGCGCGCGACCTCTTCGCGCCCGCCGGACAGGATCTGCGAGAGGACCTTGCTCCCCGAAACGGAAACCCACCATTTCAGGAAGTCGGCGCCCGCCCTTCCAAGCTCGAAATGCCTGCCGAGGGCTTCGCCAAGCGGCAACGCCCCCGATCCTTCGACGGACACCGGATCGTCCGCCTTGAATTTCAGCCTCGTCAGGAACTCGTCGACCAGCGCGGGACAATTGCTCGGCCAGACTCCCAGCGCATCGCCCGCCTCGTAGCGCAATTCCCCTTCGCCAAGGCCGAGAACGAACTGCCTGATCTCCTTGGCGCTTCCCTCCGCGGTCAGCCGCCTGTTGACCAGCAGCCTCGACGAATAGGGCGCCTTTCGGCTGAAGGCCGGGCTCGACGGGGCGCCGGAAGGCGGGGCGACGGCGGCCGTCGCGTGAGGGGACGCGGCGACCAGCTCGGCGACCCTGGCGGGCTGCAGCACCTCGCAGAGGCGATCCCCCCAGGCGGCGGCCGGCGCCTCATAGTCCGGCTCGCAGTCGGCACGCCCGGCGATGCGGCGGGCACCGAGCGCTTCCAGCCGCTGGTCGAGCTTGCGGCCGAAACCGCAGAACTGGTCGTAGTTGCTGTCGCCGAACGCGCAGATCGAATAGCGCAGGCCCTCGAGGCGCGGCGCCGCCTCCCCGCTCAACGCCTTCCAGAAATCCGCCCCACTGTCGGGCGGGTCGCCGTCGCCGAAGGTACTGACGAAGAACAGGCAGGTCTGCGCCCTGGCGAGATCGTCGAGGGACACCGTCTCCAACGGGCAAAGGCGATGCTCCCGGCCCTGCGCCGCAAGGCGCTTTGCAAAGCCCGACGCGGCCGTCTCGGCATTTCCGGTCTGCGAGGCCCACACGACGAGAACGGCCGGGGCCGATCCCTCCGCCGGCGATACGGCCGCCGGAACGGAAGGCGGCAATACGCCGCCCGCCGGCCGCATGCGGTTTCGCGAGAAGAGCCCCGCCAGCATGCCGTCGACGAGCAGCCGGCGCTCCGCAGCGATCGGCGCGTCCTCGGGAAGCACCGGCAGGTCGACGGCACCTGTCGCGATTGCCGCGTTCAACCCCGTCATGAAGCCCTGCAGATAGACCTGTTCCGACGACGCGAAAGACGGGACGGGCGCAAGCGCGACGCCCGTTATCGCGCTGAGGGCGACGATCTCCGGCGCGTTGGCGGAAATGGCGACGGTTGCCGTTTCCATGCGAACCTCAACGGCGGCATTCATCGATTGCTTTTCCTGTTCATTCTTCGAGGGGGCGGCTTTCTCGCTGAGGCGCAGCGCGACCGCGGTGAACTTGAATTCCGGCTGCAGGGAGACAGGATCGACCGCGTCGCTCGTGACGGCGTTGATGGCGAGGTCGTCCCCGAAGCTGTCGTTCCAGTGGAACGGCGCAAAGCACGTGCCCGGCAGCACCCGGTCGGTGACGACGGCGGGAAGAAGCGCCTTGCCCCGCGCAGAGCGGATCTCGACCCGGTCCTTGTCCGCGACGCCGAGCTCCACGGCATCTTCGGGATGTATCTCGACGAAGGGGCCGGGATTGAGCTTGTTCAGCGTCGCGATCCTGCCGGTCTTCGTCATGGTGTGCCACTGGTGCTGAAGACGGCCGGTGTTCAGCACGAAGGGAAATTCCGGGCCGGGCATTTCTGCCGGCTTCATATGCGGCCGCGGAAAGAACATCGCCTTGCCGGATGGCGTCGCGAAGGAAAGACGCGGCCGTGTCCCGTCCGCGGCGATCCTGAGGTCCTGGCTCACGCCGTCGTTGAGATAGCGGATCGGGTTGCGATCGCCCGCCGCCGAAGATGCGACCGGCCATTGCAACGGTCCGTCCGCCAGACGCTCGTGGCTGGCACCGCGGATGTCATACCCGGTCTTCGGGTTCCAGGCCTGCCTGATCTCCTCGAACACCTCGGCCGACGACGCATGGCCGAACGCCTCGCCATATCCCATTTCCCGGGCGACGCGCGCAATGATGAGCCAGTCCGGCAGGGCTTCGCCCGGCGGCTCGACGGCCTTGCGCGTCAGCGTCATGTTGCGCTCGGAATTGATCATCACGCTGTCGCCCTCGGCCCACAGCGCGCCGGGCAGGAGGATATCCGCATAGATGTTCGTCTCGGTGTCGAGAAAGGCGTCCTGCGTGACGACCAGTTCCGCCGCCTTCAGCCCGCGGATGACGTTGTCGCGGTTGGCGACCGTCGCGACCGGATTGGTGCAGATGATCCAGCATGCCTTGATCGACCCGGTCGCCATCTCCTCGAACATGGCAACGGTTCCGCCGCCCGCCTCGGCGCGCAGGCTGCCGGGCGGAATCTTCCAGAGATCCTCGACGAAGGCGCGGTCCGCCTCCACCAGCGCCGACCGCTGGCCCGGAAGGCCGGGTCCCATATAGCCCATTTCGCGGCCGCCCATCGCGTTCGGCTGGCCCGTCAGGGAGAAGGGGCCGCTGCCCGGACGGCAGATCTTGCCGGTCGCCAGATGCAGGTTGCAGATCGCGTTGGTGTTCCAGGTGCCGTGCGTGCTCTGGTTCAGCCCCATCGTCCAGCAGCTCATGACCTCCGGCGAAGTTCCGATCCAGTCGGCTGCCCTGGCGATGTCGTCGACGGAAAGGCCCGTGATCTCCGCAACCGTCTCGGGCGGATAGCCGGCAAGGAAGTCCGGCATCTGTTCCCAGCCCTCCGTGAATTCGCGGATGAAGGCCGGATCGGTGTGATGGTTCTTGAAAATGAGGTGCAGCAGGCCGTTCAGCAGGGCGAGATCGGTCCCCGGCTTGATCTGCAGGAACAGCGACGCCTTGTCCGCCGTGGCATTGCGGCGCGGGTCGACGACGATCAGCCGTGCGCCCTGCTTGACGCGATCCATCATGCGCAGGAACAGGATCGGATGGCAGTCGGCCATGTTCGCGCCGATCACGAAGAAGAGGTCCGCCTTGTCGAAATCCTGATAGGAGCCGGGCGGCCCGTCGGAGCCGAGCGAAAGTTTGTAGCCGCTGCCGGCGCTTGCCATGCACAGGCGCGAATTGGACTCGATATGCCTGGTGCCGATGAAGCCCTTCGCGAGCTTGTTGGCGAGATACTGCGCCTCCAGCGACATCTGGCCGGACACGTAGAAGGATACGGCGTCGGGCCCGTCGCGATCGACGATCGCCTTCAGCCGCGCCGCCGTCTCGGTTATGGCCCTGTCGACCGACACCGGCACCTGATCCTGGCCGCGGACCTGGCGCATATGGGCCTTGTCCATGCGCCCCGGCACGGCGATCGCCTGGGCGCAGGTGTTCCCCTTGGTGCAAAGGCGCCCGGCATTGGTCGGATGGCTCTTGTCGCCGGAGACCTTGACGACCCGGTTATCCTTCACCTCCATGACGATGCCGCAGCCGACGCCGCAATACGGACAGGATCCCTTGACCGTCTTTACCTCGGACATCACGCCGCACCTTCCTGCCCGGACGATGGCGGGACCGGCCGTTCGATGCCGAGCACGGAAGATTTGGCATGCATGTCGTTTCATCCTCGTCGGGGCGGGCCGGATGCCGCTGCGAACAGTCCAAAAACAAAAAGCTGCTGGCCGGAAATCGCCGCCTTTTGGGGGACGGTTTCAGGTCAGCAGCTTTGCCAGGTGGTGCCCGCCATTGGACACCGATGTCGCCTATCGCGACGAAAGGTTCGAAGCAGAAATCATGCCACAATATATAAGCATATGAAATAATTTAGATTTCCCAGACCATCCTTCCGTGCACCCGGGCTCAACGCCGCAAAAACCGGCAATCCATCGAATGGGTCCCGCTTCTTTTTTGAGCGACCATCGATACGCCCGGCCCCGCCCACGAGCGCGCGCCGTGGCACAGGCCGTCCTTCGCTGTCATGTCGGAGGTTGCACCCCGTCGCGACCGAGGACGAGGACTGGGATTTCTGGCGGTCCGCGCGTCGTTAAGGGCGCCGGGAATGTCGTAATCTCGCGGGTCATTCCGGCCGGCGAGTGGAATGCTTGAAGCGTTCAGGGTGCCATCCCGGCGTCGTCGGGTGGATAATTGGGAAGCCGGTCCAATGCCGGTGCTGCCCCCGCAACGGTAGCGGAACGAAATCTCGGCGAATGCCACTGGCCTTTGGGCCGGGAAGGTGCCGAGAAGGTCCTCGAGGGACCGTTCCGAAGCCCGGAAACCAGCCTTGAATCCATGACTCGGCCGATTGCGGTGGGCGATCGAGAGGCGAACGGCGTCCTCTCGCGGCCGCTCCGTTCCATCCTCTTTCCATCCTTCGTCGAGACACGTTTGGCGGGTCGCCCGGCGTTCCGCGCATGCGTTTTGACCATGATCCTGCCCGCGGAGGAGCGGGCCGGGCGGCTTCAATCCAGGAGGAGACAGGACTATGAGCAGGAACAGAGGCGTCGTCTACATGCGGCCGGGCAAGGTCGAGGTGCGCGATATCGATGACCCGAAGCTGGAGGCGCCGGATGGACGCCGCATCGAGCACGGCGTCATTCTCAAGGTGATTTCCACCAATATCTGCGGCTCCGACCAGCACATGGTGCGCGGCCGCACGACGGCGATGCCGGGCCTCGTTCTCGGGCATGAGATCACCGGCGAGGTCATCGAGAAGGGCATCGACGTCGAGATGCTCGAGATCGGCGATATCGTCTCGGTGCCGTTCAACGTGGCGTGCGGGCGCTGCCGTTGCTGCAAGTCGCAGGATACCGGCGTCTGCCTGACGGTGAACCCGTCTCGTGCCGGCGGCGCCTATGGCTATGTCGACATGGGCGGCTGGATCGGCGGGCAGGCACGCTACGTCACCATCCCCTATGCCGATTTCAATCTCCTGAAGTTCCCGGATCGCGACAAGGCGATGGCGAAAATCCGCGACTTGACCATGCTTTCGGATATCCTGCCCACCGGGTTCCACGGCGCGGTGCGCGCAGGGGTCGGCGTCGGCTCGACGGTCTATGTCGCAGGCGCCGGTCCCGTCGGGCTTGCGGCGGCCGCCTCCGCGCGCATCCTCGGCGCTGCCGTCGTGATGATCGGCGACTTCAACAAGGATCGCCTCGCCCATGCCGCAAAGGTCGGCTTCGAGCCGATCGACCTTTCCGCCAGCGATCGGCTGGGCGACATGATCGCACAGGTCGTCGGCACGAACGAGGTCGACAGCGCCATCGATGCCGTCGGCTTCGAGGCCCGCGGCCATGCGGGCGGCGAGCAGCCGGCCATCGTCCTCAACCAGATGATGGAGATCACGCGGGCCGCCGGCTCCATCGGCATTCCCGGCCTTTATGTCACCGAGGATCCGGGCGCCGTCGACACTGCGGCCAAGCAGGGCAGCCTGTCGCTCCGCTTCGGCCTCGGCTGGGCGAAGGCGCAGTCCTTCCATACCGGCCAGACGCCCGTGCTGAAATACAACCGGCAGCTCATGCAGGCGATCCTGCACGACCGCCTGCCGATCGCCGACATCGTCAACGCGAAGATCATTGCGCTGGACGATGCGGTTCAGGGCTACGAGAGCTTCGATCAGGGAGCGGCGACGAAGTTCGTGCTCGACCCGCATGGCGACCTGCTGAAAGCGGCCTGACGAGATGATGGCCCGCCGGCCGCAGATGTGCGGCCGGCGGCGCGACGCGATAGAAACCAGCTTCGTCATGAGCACGATCAAGACGCGAAGAGCCTGGCTCAAGCAAAGCAACCGCCGGCCGCCGCCCCATCCTCCCCATTACTGGGGGAATGGCCGCCTCGATGGCCAGGCGCCGATATAGCGACGCATGCAATAGAGCAGGGTCGCCTGTTCTTCGTTCTCACGGATATCGATTACGCGCCCAAAAAGAATGCGGTGGGTTGCCTCGTCAACGGCATTGGTGAGTTCGCACTCGAAGCTGACCGAGGCGTCGGCCAGGACTGGCACACCGGTCAGGCCCTCTCCCCACTCTCCAAACGCAAACCGGTCCTCCACCAGCGTCTTTCCGCCGAAGAGGTCCGACATGTCTTCCTGACCCGGCATCAACGTGTTGACACAGAAATGGCGCGCATCTTCGAAAGCACGAAAACATGAGCTCGCGCGATTGATGCAGACAAGAAGTGTCGCGGGCGTGTCGCTGACGCTGCAGACCGCCGAGGCCGTAAAGCCGGAACGCTTGCCGCCAGACCTGGTGGTGACGACGCTGACCGCCGCGCCGAGGCGCGACATGCCGTTGCGAAACGCAGCCTTGTCTACAATATCGAAGCGCTGGTCAATCATGCCCATAAAGGCCTCTCGAGCGTGTTCGGGACTGGCGGCACCGAGGCGATGT
>Ga0206102_1000291_pt1 | contig 16813 bp, 12 predicted proteins | sample 1B1Ametagenome_FD_148645 | JGI IMG/M metagenome (GOLD analysis project Ga0206102, IMG submission 148645) | Enriched microbial communities from leaf-cutter ant dump, University of Wisconsin, Madison, United States - 1B1A | ecosystem: Environmental > Terrestrial > Nest > Insects nest > Nest dump... | reverse complement strand
CACCACCTGACAACAGTCAAGCCGATACGCCGAGCGAAACAGAACCAACCGGCGATGTGCTTTCCCGGTTACTGGACTATACGAACAACAGCGAAGCGGGTGAAAATGGAAACTATTATTGGGTGAGCGGTGACGCGCGGATTGATGTTTCACTTATGCCGGAAGTTGGTTCAGTAAGTTTCAACGCTAACGGGCAGGGTCGCTCTGGAGTGGCTCGTGGTTCCCTGACATACAAAATGTTTGACGAGAGTCGAGGGAGTCGACAAGGGGATCCTCTTGATCCGCCCGCGTGGCCCAACTCTAACCCTAAGGTGGGTATCCCCTACGGTTTGACCGGCAAGGTTTATCACGGTTACTTCTGGAATCGTAGCCACAGTATTTCGGATGGGCTCGCCGGAGAACAAAGTTACACGTCGTTGTATAACTTCACGAGTGGGTCACGGCCCCAAAATGTGGGCGCGAACCAGAACGGCGGGATGCGCGCCGTTGAAGTGTATGCTGAGGATTACTGGAAAAACAACCCGAACTCTAGCGAAACGATTTGGTATCAGGTAACCCCGGTTTACAATGACTCAGAAAGAATTCCGCGAGGGTCAATTGTTGACGTGCTTTCGAGTGACGGTGCTCTCAACCAAGAGTTCGTCATCATCAACTCTGCAGAAAATTTTCTTATTGATTATGTTACTGGTGAAATCACCGAGCTCTCAACGGGGGCAGCTGTTGCTCCAGAAGTTCCGCAAACCGAACCTGAAACTCCTGTTACCGATTCACAAGATCCACGATTCTCCAGTTGCGCTAAGGCGAAAGAGGCGGGTTATGGTCCCTACACTAAGGGTGTTGATGTCGAGTATGACTGGTATAGAGATGGTGACGGAGATGGAACCGTCTGCGAGTAAATCCTTAAAACGTTGACGTTAGTTTCTAATTACTAGTTACTTGTAAGCGCAATGATATTGACTTTGGCTACAATGAAATGAGTTCGAATGACTGAGAGTTCTAATCCTCTTTTAGACGACGATGACGACGAAGGCGAAATGCTTGCAGCTTTATCGCCCTCTTCACCGTCGAAGAAAAGCGAAAGTTCTCTTCCTGATCTAGCGAACGTTCTTGGTGGGTTAGCGACACGCGACGAATCACAGGTGACTTCGGAACCAGAGGTGGAGGAAGACCTTTACGATCCTTTGGGTCAACTTGAAGATACGTTGAATGGTCTCGATGATCTGGACTCTGATTGGTCGAGTGAACCGCAGAACGATGATTTCAGTCATGAAGATCTGGGTAGTCTTTTGAATGATTTAGATCTCGATGATTCGGGTCACGGACCAAGATCTCTTGACGACTACACCTCCCCACGAAGCCGTGAAGATGAGATGGATTTCGAGGGCGCCTCTCTCGACCTTGACAAGGTTCTCACGAAGGCTATAGAAGTTGGCGCTTCGGATGTCCATGTTACTCCTCATGATGAAATCGCTTTTACTGTTTTGGGTGACATTCGGAGAATCAGCGAGTTTGGCGAAATCGACCCCAACATGACAACAAAGCTTCAGCAAACCATAATCAGTAATGTGCTTGAGCAAATGTTCGTAGAGGACCTCGAGCTTGACACAAGTTATGTGGTGAAATCGGGTCGTTTCAAGGGGCGACGCACCCGACTCTCTATAGGTAAAACGGGTGGTGAAATTTTCCTTGTTTTCCGTATCATCACCGATAAGATGAAAACCCCCGACGAACTTGAGATTCCACAGTCAATGCGTGACTGGGTTAATTTGCCTAACGGTCTCGTTTTGGTTAACGGCCCCACGGGTTCGGGAAAATCGACAACACTGAGTTCTTTGATTCAAGAGATGCAGTTCAACCGACCAAACAAAATCATCACGATTGAGAAGCCTGTTGAATTTGTTTACGGTGTGAAACCTGGTCAGAAAGCTTTGATTGTTCAACGTGAAGTTGGTCGTGACGCGAGAAGCTTCGGTAACGCTTTGACGAGTGCCATGCGTCAAGCGCCGGACATCATTCTGGTTGGTGAGGTCCGTAATCGCCAGGAAATTGACGAGTTGCTTCGTGCTGCGGAAACCGGTCACTTGGCGATTTCAACACTTCACACAACAAGTTGCCCAGCAACAATCAACCGTATCCGAAGCATGTATGAGGGTGATGAACAGCTTCGTGTTCTTGCGACATTAGCGGATAATCTTCGTGGCATGATGACACAAACGCTTGTAAAATCACCCGACGGTCGCACACAATCAGCAGTGCGCGAAGTTCTGCAGGTTGATTCTGAGGTTAAGGAAATGATTCTTCGCGGTGACGTGCTTGAGATTTCTGAATACATGAAGAAAAAAGGAATCACCATGGCTCACGAGCTTGTTAAGGCTGTGGGTCGTGGAAAGGTTGATTATTTTGGTGCTCGCTCAAAAGCACCTGAACCTCTTTATTTTGACGAGCTTGCGAAAACAGCTGGGATTTATCGTACTGCCTAAGATGGTTTCTGCGGTTTCTGCGGTAGAATAGAAACGATCTTGAGCAAGGAGTTATCATGAGTCGTTTCCACATCAATCCCGACACAGGCGAATCGGGTGTCTGTAGCGCAAAAAATGGGCAATGCCCCTTCGGTGAAGCTAATCATTTCGATTCACATGAAGAAGCGCAGCTTGCGGGAGAAGATCTTTTGGGGTCACAACATGGATTGAAAACGGTCCGGAAGAAAACGTCCGTCATCAATCGACAGGATGTTGTTTCGCTCATTGATGAACTTTACACCGCTGCAGATAATTACTACCACCGCGGAGTCGAATCGCATCTCACAGATGAAGAGTTCGACGCAAAATTAGAATACCTTCAAATTCTCTCGGACTCGGGTGAGCATGCCGACCTGTTTGACGATGGAACTAAGGGATTCAAGTTGCTCGAAAATGATCCATCGTTGGGGACTACGGTAGACGGGGATACGGTGCCCCACGCGATCCCCATGCTGTCGCTTGCGAAGGCGAAAAAAGAACCCGAATTGATGAGTTACTTAACCAAAACAAGAGCTGCTGGTGCTAAAGATTTCCGGCTTCAAGCAAAACTTGACGGTCTCGCTATGAGCGCTGAATATCTTGACGGGAAACTTAAGAGACTTTCTACGCGCGGTGACGGACAAAACGGCGAAGACGCTACCTACACGATACGGGACCCCAAGGTGAAAATCAAGGGACTAGAGTCCACAATTTCTGAGTTGGGGAAACTTGAGGTTCGCGGAGAACTTTTCTTTACCAAGGCACAATTTGAAAAAGCCGACGCGGCGCGTTTCGCCCAAACGGGACAGCATTTCAAGAATTCACGTAACGCCGCTACGGGACTTATGAAAGCGGCAAAACTAGGCGTCGAATATCCCGTTGAGTTCACTTTTGCTACTTATTCGGTCATTCGTGACGATTCACCCGCATCCCTAGACCTAGTAAATGGACTTGGGTTCGAAACAGTTGACGAACTTACCGAACGCGCAACAAATGGTCTAAGTCTTTCGGGTTTCAAATCGGACTCTGACGTAATGGACGCGGTTCATGATTTTGGTCGCGCTCGTGAAAACTTCGATTTCCCGACGGATGGTGTAGTGATTAAACCCACGAATGAAGCTGAATTACTTTCCTCGATGGGTTACACTTCTCACCACCCCGTCTCCGAAATCGCATGGAAATATCCTGACGCTAAAGCGACCACCGAAATTCTTGCGATTGATGTAACCGTCGGGCGCTCTGGGAAACTCACGCCGATTGCCCGAGTGAAACCAGTTGACCTGGATGGTTCCACAATTTCCAATGCCTCTCTCCACAATTACAATCTTGTTCGAAGCAAGGGTATTAGAGTTGGGTCAATAGTTCTTGTTGAGAAAGCAAACATGATTATTCCGCAAGTTGTTGCAGTGCTTTCTAGCCCAGAGAATTCTGTTGAGACTGAAGTTCCCAAGTTTTGCCCCAGCTGTAAAACGACTCTCGATTACGATAAGCAGGATTCCGAATGGCCACCGAAGACATTGCGTTGCCCGAATCCTGATTGTGACTCAAGAATGACTTTTGCTTTGCGAACCGCAGTGACAAAGACCATGCTTGACATTGACGGCATGAGTGAAAGCTCTCTCGATTATCTTACGTCAGTGGGTCGAGTCACCACAATTGCGGATCTTTACACTCTCACTCTTGAGGAACTCGCGGATTCGCAGCTTGGAGAGAGTCAAAACGGCAACGCACGAAGACTTGGTGAACGACGTGCTCAGAACATTCTGAATCACATCGAAAAAAGCAAAGAGATTCCATTAACGAGAATTCTCCCAGCGTTGTCCATAGAGCTTTTAGGAAAATCGGCATCTAAAGCTCTCGAAAAGCGTTTCGGGGATATCGACGGAATTCTCGCGGCAACGAAAGAGGAAATCGCCCAGCTTGATGGACTTGGGGTTATCAAGGCTGAGAAAATTCACGAAGGGTTACAGCGTCGGAAATCGCTAATTGAAACGATGCGTAAACGCGGTGTTCTCTTTACCCCCAGTGTCGCGCCTGCGAAGTCAACTTCTTCGCCCCTGTCTGGCAAATCCTTCTCTATCTCAGGAGCGGTTCCTCCCGGTTATGGGAACCGTAATCAATGGGTCGAATACATCGAATCACAGGGAGCCGAATTCCACTCAAGTCCGAAAGCTCATACGAACTTCATGATTGGCGACCCAACAGAAAATTCCTCTAAAGTTCAAGCAGCTCGGAAATTGGGTTTACCGTTTATGTCACCTTCTGACTTTGCGGCGAAGTTCCCCAAGTCGTAAGTTCCTGGTTCGAGTCTACGGTCTTACTTGCTTTCAATATGGCAACCCCGGGTGCTTGGGAGAACTTTGCTTAGATCGTATCCTGACGTGTCTCACGACATGTAGAAACGTTGCTTTACAAATGTTCAACATGAAACATTATCTTCGTGAAACAATTTGATATTCAATCCTATGATTAAATCTCGATCACGTTATCGTTCATCTTTCACCGATGAAGATATTTGTTTAGTGAACGGCTGCGACGAATCACTCAAGAAAAGCAACCTTCGAACAGATCGGCGTCTTTGTGCGAAGCATCGTAGGCTTGCTTCGATTTACTCTCTTATGGACCAAGAACTTGTTGCGTTGTTCTCTAAAAACGATGGAAAATGTCATGTTTGTAAAACCTCAAAAGCAACACACATCGACCACGATCACACTTGCTGCCCTTATACAAAGGACTTTAAGAGCAGTTGTGGGGCGTGTGTGCGGGGAGCGCTCTGTTTCAGCTGTAAAAGAGGGATCGACGCTTTGCGTGCCGAACCAGATCTTTTGAAATCTGGAATCGAATACCTACGAGACGGACGCATCAGAATGGAGTCTGATCTTCGCTATAAAATAAAAAACTTTGAACAACAAGATGAAAAAACGAACAAACGGGGTTCGTCAAAAAACAACAGGGTTGAGGACTAACCTGTTAGAAATGTCATCATGACAAGATTCCACATTTCTGAAGACGGTATGCCACGAGCATGTAACGCAAAACCAGGAAACTGCCCCATCGCAGGCTCCGCCGCACACGGTGATTTTGATTCAGTTCAGGATGCTATGGCATTCGCTGAAGAATACAACGCTAAAGCTCACGAACGCGACGCATTCCTAGCACATTCCAAAAAAACCGGTGATTCTATGAGACAACACTCTGTGGAATCAGGTTTAGACGATTTCGCAGGCCTCTCGCCAGAAGAAATTGAAGCTGCCCTCACGAACCCAGGAAAACCTATCCAGTTTGCTCCTGACGGTTCTCTTCTTGATTCACCTTCGGGAACACTTCAAGATCCCTATGATCTCGCTGGTCTTACTGGAGACCAGGCAAAAGCCTATCTTCTCTCTAAGGGCTACGATCCTGAGCGTATCGCCAAACTTGAAGCCGACTTCAAGGGTGTCCCCCCAGAGAAAGATCTTTCCGAGCGAGCACTTATCACGGCCGCAACAGTTGACTTGATGGTCGGTCCACCGCAGGGGCATGTTCGTTTCAGCCAAGATCCTCACGACGACTATTCATTCTCAATGAGCAACTTTGCGGATGTCGGTCTTGCAGTTGGAATGCTTCAAACACAGCCCGACACCGGATTCATTATTCCAGTCAAAGACCCTAAAGCGTCTCTTTCATGGATGCAGGTTTCGAACCCAGCGAACAACGTTTTCTTGCTCCAGAAAAACTTGGGAATCAATCGTTTGTTCATGCCACAAACCGCGAACAGCGGCGTGACAGGTGAAGCTCGCAAAAAACTTGACGACGTGATTTCATATGTAGAGGCAAACAAGGATGTTCCAACAGCCCAATTGATGGCGCGTCCTGAATTTGCTCGTCTCACTGAGGATATTTCTGTGAAAGCTGCCGATGTTGCAGCACTTCAGAGCGGAAAGTTCACAACAAAAGATGGTCGCGAAATCTCAAAAGACGATTACGTCAAAAAAATTGAAATCAACGGTGCGGATTGGATGGCGCGCGAATTCCGAGAAAGTTATGGTTTGACAACCGAAAAGGTTCAATACGGTAACGCAGAGCTTTCACAAATGAAGCCCACACAATCAGGAATTTCTGTTCTCCAGGTTCAGGGAATGGCTCAAGGCACAATCAACGAATATATTCGAGCAATCAATAAGGAAGAATCCGAGGGTCGACAGATTACACCTGCTCGTTCACAGGAAATCCTTGACAGTGTAATGGGTAAAAGAACTCTTGTGACTGAGGATGGTTATATCATTGACGGTCACCACGGTCTTGCTAAGGCCGCTCTTTTGAATTCGATGATTAAAAACGGTTCATTCGGACGACAAATGCGCGCTGCCGGTCTTTCGGTCCCAGAGCCCACTGAGGCACACCTTGGAGTCATGAAAATCAACATGGATGGTGGTCAAGCTTTCGACGCTGTTACATACTGGACCGAAAGTAAGGGTTTCCCTGTTTCGGGTATGGCTTGATAAAAGATAGGATCTAAATTTCATGACGATTTACCACATCGGCAAAGACGGCACCCCGAAACCTTGTAAGGCCACAAAGGACAATTGCCCCCTCGGCGGCGAACATTTTACATCACTTGTGGATGCTCGCACTGCCGCTGAAGTCGCTGCTGCACAGGAATCAGAAGCGTCGCCAGTGGACAGGATTCTTGAAGACACGTTCTCTTTGATGCAGCGTCGTCGCATGTTCCAGCGCAACCCAAAAATAAACATGTCTGTCCCTGTTGGCACTGTTGTGATTTCAAGCAGTGGGGATCTCTGGCAAATCGTTAAACGTATTGAGGGCGAGACACCATTCGACGCTAAGTTCCAATTGCGCAATCGTCGTTCGGGAAAGTTCATGATTGCCGAAAAGGATACAAAAGGCGCATCGAAGGCAAAAATTCGTTCTTTTGCAGATTTCGCTTTACTGACACCTAGAGCATTTACTATAGATGGGCCGCCTCTTCACAATAACGAACGCTTCACGGCCTTTACAGACAACAACAAAGAGATCGAAAAAGTTCTCCTCATGAAAATACGTGTTGAAACAGTTGATTACAAGTTAGGGGAAATTTCCCCTAACTACGGACCCGTGGGTTATGGTGACGATCAACGCTGGGAGAAACTTCCTCCGCCGCAGCACTACCGTTATTTGGCCGTTTATCCAGCAAGTGAGAAAACTCTTTACGACGAAAACACTAGGAAAGAACTTTCTTTAGCAATTTGGCAACAAGCGGGGCGAGATGAAGATTCCTGGAATCAACTGAGTCGAGAAGAGAAAGACGACTTAGTCAGGAACTGTCATCAAGTGGAAAAAGGTCGTTTTACTGTTCGAAATGATCGTGTCCGTTTTGAAAACATGGATCTCAAATGGAACCAATTCGACAGTTTTCTTCCACCAAATTACATGACTCAAGAAAACTTGTGTGGCTACGACCTAAGTAAAGATAGATAAATCTTTCAATATTGCATAAAAAACAACAAACAAAACTAATTACTTTTCAACAAACAACTCTATTCAAAAAGTAACAAACAATTTTATTAGTTTTTCAACAAACAATATGGTATAAAAAGCAACAAATTGTTTATCTCAAGATAAGATTCATCTGACACGTTACCCAACGATCACTGTTACTCTTGGCTTCAATACACGGGAAAACATCGTTTCCACGTTCAAGAAAATAAAACTTAAACTTTTTGAGAGACGCTTTAGAAAGCGTCAAAGTTTGAGGATTCTCTAGTTTAGACCAATCACACACGTAGGCGTCATAATTGTCGGTTTTGCCGAAGCAATAAAGTTGTTGGTTATCCTCAAATGTAATCAACTCTGACTCAGGAAAGACATCTTGGAAAGGTCTTGCTTCGGCGGGAGTTGAACTGTCGGGATTAGAGCCACTATTCGTCATCGAACTTGAACAACCTGAAAGAAGAGATAGTGCAACTATTGCACCGAAAGCGACTAAAGAGATTCTGGTTTTCGACATAATAAACCGCTTTCCTTAAGAATTCCATTCGAGCAAATTCATGAGAAAGTGACCCTGACCAATCGCATCATCTAGGGCGTGATGCGTATGCGGTGCGTCGCTTTTCAAAAGATGTTTCGGCATTGATCGTTTATTAGCTTTCGAAAACGGAACATTCGCTTTCGTCGCATACATTTCTTTCATGTCTCTGACACCGCTAAAACCAAAGGGACTCTCAACAGCAAAATGCTGTAAATACCAATAAACAAACATCCAGTCAAAACTCGCGGGATAAGCAGCAAATAGCGGTCTAGCGCTAAGACGACTCTTGGCTGAATTTACCCAGTCCGCGAAACTCTTGATTGCAAGATCCGCTTTTACTCCATGCTCTTTCATCCACTGAAAGCGCAATTCTCCAGAGACATCAGAAATGTCGGAGGGGAGTCCCTCAAGAAGTCCAACCTTGATTGCTTCGGGAATGAATTTTTCAGAAATCGGGGCCAGTTCAACGTAAAAAATGTTTCGAGAATCTTTTCTGTCAAATCTAGTGAACGTGCCATCTGCATTACGAGCACCAGCAATAAAGGCACCCAAGGAAGACATGGAGTAATCTCCAGGAATAGGGCCCGTTGCTTCAATATCTACCGAAACGTAGAATTCGGTGAAATTATTGGTGGTCATGTGTTGATTTTATCAAACAGAAATCACGGCGGTTTTAGCAAACCTAAATATTTTAGAAAGATTCATTGCTAAATCAATTAAGTATGGAGTTTAAATGCCTAGCTATCACATCAGCCCAAAAACAAAAGAGCCGGCGATTTGCAAGGCGACTTCTCGCAATTGTCCTTATGACGGCGAACATTTTGATTCAGAGTTCGAAGCATGGAAATCTCAAGAGCCCAAAAAATTAAATGATTTTTCATTCATAAAACTTTCAAGCAATTTAGGGTCAGCTGAAGTTCGAAACGGCGATCTCAGCAATCCAACTGCGAGAGTCTTGTTAAGCACTGGTCTTTGTGGAGACTTAGCCTTGGCGATTCACCAGAAAACTGGAGCAACTCCTTACTTTCTCTCGTTCAGCTTTTCAGATCCAGAAAAACTTTCTCATGAATTCGAGCAAGATCCTGATAATATTTTTCGAGGCACAAGTCATGTTCTCGTCGAATCTCCGAGCAAATCTGGCTTCTGTTTAGACGCCCATGGTCAATTTTCAAAGGAAGAAATTGAAGAAAATTGGGACGGAGCATTCCTCGTCAAAGGAACCGCAGAGATGCTTCGTCGTTATGCAGATGAAAAAAGCGCTGAACGTTTAGGAAAATTCGCCGATGCAGCGATTGAGCTCGACCGGCGTGGAGAAAGTTATGAATTCGAAGAGGAAGTGTTTTCAGATTACGACGAAGATGAAGACTGGGAAGATGAAGACTAGTTTACTTTCGTTCTGAAGGAAACACCCAAATTTCCTTAATTTTTCCGCAATCCCCTACGGGTAACCAACCCTCGGCGAGAAAAACATTTCTACTTGAGACAGAGATTCTTTGTATTTAAATTCTTTAGAATTGCTAGCGATGCCCAATAGTCTATCCACTGACTGAAACGCAGAATTCGGTGAAATTAGTCATAACGCAATCATTACATCACAAACAGGACTATTTAGAAGATCGCTAAGAAAAATCAAGAAGAAATCCAGGAAAAAATACGATTCCCCGCTGTGAATATCTCCAGATAACCCTCTTTCAACATAATGTCGTCATTGTTTAGTCCAGATTCTTTCGGCGATCCGTAACTTGTTCCCAAAAGTCGATCAGCGCCGAGTTTTAGAACACTGCTGGCGTAAATCTTGGAACGCTTCTTTGGGTTCCACCAAATTTTCTGCGGCCCCGTGGGTGTCAATTCTACAAAGTCGAGATGACTGAGAAATGTGTCTAAGGTGCTATGATTGAAGTCAATATAACTTATCACAGATTTTGGATGAACCTTTGAGACAAAATAGTTGAACAACTTGCTTGCTGCTCCATGGACAGAATATTCTTTATTTACAGAGAACCGCACAAACTCAAATTCGTGGTCATTTCGGAACCGTGGTTTTCCGAAGGTTGCCACCGCGACAAGTTCGTCATCAAGAAATAAACCAAAACAGTAACTTTGCCCCCTTACACCACCTTGAACGTGATGTAGAGAGAGAAAGTCGTTCGCGTCTTTTGCAGAAATTTCCATCGCCACTGTATTATGCGCAGAAATGGATCTCCTTTTCTTTGAAAGTTTTCCAGAAAAAAGTGCCTCAGAGTCGTCCCAGTCGTAGATCTGAGTAAGATACATTCCGTTTTTCTGAGCAATTACAGCGCGGTCAAAATGATAACTGGGTTTTACGGGTTCATGCTTCGTGCAAGGGAGATCGCAAGATTCTACTACGCAACGATAAGCAACAGTTGAATTATGAGAAATCACTGGATTCAGCTCAATAAGCATGTTCTTTTCTGAGACATATAAATCATAAGAGCAACCATCAACAGTTTTTTCAAAAATCGCCTCGACATCGAATCTGTCTTTTAAGAATTCTTTGAAGTTTCTGTTGAGTTTAGATATGCGCCCCGCAACCTGAATTGAATTGTTATTCACGTTGGTTTCAAATGTTGAAGCTGCTTTTTCTTTCAGTTCGGGAACCTGGAGAGCATGCTCAGCACCCCAATTCTTCAACATTGTTTCCTTCATTTTGCTTTGAACCTCAGGGGAGGCAACAAACGAAGAGAACCCATAGCGCTCCAATGATGTTTGACGCACTTTATCTTTGTGCGATTTCATTTGACTAGGATTCGTCACCCCATAAGTCTCCAAAAGAGTTTCACGAATTTTTTCCTGAATTTCAGGTGACGCGAACGGATTTCTTGCTCCGTATTTCTCTAAATTAGTATCACCGATCTTATTTTTAATGTCTTCGTTTTGAAACACATGCTCTACCCCGTAGCGCTTGAGGTTCGTTTGACGTGTTTTCTCCCGAATATTCAAGCTTTGTTGAGGATGTTCTACACCATATTTCTCCAGATTAGACTCCCTTATTTTAGATCTCACTTCCGGAGCACTTAATGGGTGCTCGACACCGTATTTTTCCAGAGAAGTTTCTTTCACTTTCTCTTTGAACTCGTCCGTTTGGGAATACGAATCTCTTCCGTAAAGCTTTTGATTTGTTTTGCGAATTTTTTCTTTGACCTCTTCGAGTTGAAAAGGATTTTCAATCCCATCGTGATTCTCAGAGAATTTCTTTTTGAATTTTTCGTTCATTTCTGCAGAATTACGAATATTTGTAACTCCGTAAATCTCGGTAAGTTTTTTCGCGAACTCTTCGGAACCTATAAGTGTTTTCTGGTGCTCCGGGTTGTCACGAATCTTTTTCTTAATTTCTTCCGCTTGGAAGGGGTGTTCGACGCCATATTTCTCTAGAGAATTCTCTTTCCTCTTCCGTTTCGACTTATCCGTATGAGAAATCGTTGCAGCACAACTGGTAGAACAAGTTAAAGACGGTCGTCGCACATCTGAAAGAGAGAACCTCTTTCCGCAGTTCTTACATTCAGAGAAATGTTCTCTCGAACAAAAACGATCAAAATGGTGAATCGCCTTAAATGACTCTCCGCAATATTCGCAGTTTTTCTCTTTCGCTGAATTTTTGCGCGAAATCGACGCACATTCGTTAGAACACGTAAAACCGCGACGATTATGTGTTACTCCGCATATAGGACATTGCTTGTCGGGATTCTTTCTCATACACACATTGTATCAACAACGTAAGAAAGAACACGAGAAATCAGTCGAAGTTTGACTCGATCAAAGAATCAAGCTCTGAATCCCAGTCGTCTTCAGGACGACCCTTCTGTTTCGATCCACCACCAAGATCAAGACCACCCCAATCGTCATCCCTTTCTCCAGAAGGCGTTGAAGAGTTCGAATCTTCAGTGTCTGAATCGTCGTCAGAGAAACCCCAATCGTCGTCATCAAAGTCATCTGAGATTGCGTTTCCCTCAGAATTAACCGAGGACTCTTCCTCTTGTCGAATTTTCTCAATAACTGAAGTGTTGTCAACACCTTCCTTAGCATCAAGATCAACACCCTCACCAAATTCTGAATCAAAATCAGTGAGTTTCGCAAGACGAGATGTTTTCTGACTCAATGGAGAACCATCAGGGTTCAGTCCCTTCGAAGCTAGATATTCGTCAATCCATGACTGATCAGCGAAGAACCCTTGTCCATGGTCACCGCGACCGTAAATGGAGAGATAAAGCCTACCACGAGGATTTGGTTTCACTCGGGTTCCTTCACCGCTACCAAGAATCATGCTTGAAGCGTTTGAGTCAGTGCGTCCGCAGTTCAATCTCACACCCAAGTTCGCCTTAGTTTCACCAGGGATCAGGGTCGCATCGGGGCGCTGGGTAGCAATCACAAGATGGACACCGGCAGCACGACCAAGACGGGCAACGGAACCAATAATCATTGACGCTTCACCTTTGAGTTGATCCTGCTCTTTACCTTCATCAGTGTTGTGCGTGGGAATGAAATTGTCGGAACATAAGAACTGTGATTCCGGTGAGTCAACCCGAAGGCAATACATTTCAACAAGATTTTCGTCGTTTTCAACGGGAGTTAGAGAATCAATTTCAAACCACTCATCGTTCATGTTCTCGTTGTAGGTGATTTCAACACCCCAAGGACTCTTGGAAAGTTTTGCTCTGAAACCTAGTGATGAAATCAACCTTTGAACATCTTGAACAATAGAGAGATGCTCGGTTGTGAAAACGGGCTTTTCTACATAGGAGCCGAAAATTCCGTCAAGCAATTCGAGTCGTTGATCTACAGAGGAATACAGATATAGGTCGGGGAGAAATCTCTGATTTTCATTTATACTGAAACGAGTATCTAGTTCTTCTATCTCTTTATCTGTTAACGTGTTGCGCATTGCCAAGAATTCACCGAATCTTTTTGGTTCAACAGGGAGGTTTTGCTCCTGGTTAGCAATCCCATTCGAAACTCTTTTTATGCGCCAGGTTCCCGGGAGTAATTCCATTTGAGAGAAGAGATCTCGTGTCATTAAAACACGTTCGTTCCCGTCGGGCGTTACGACAACCCAATAATGATCCGCCCCCGTGCGAATGATTTCCTGTTCGAGTTTACCACTGTTGACGCTTTGGAGATTTTTGATCGCCAGATCAAATTGCTCTTGACGTTGTGGAATATATTTGTCTAGAACCTTTGTGTAATTCCCGTGATTATCGAAAACAATATCCCCGATTTGAATCTCACTGATGTTTCGGCGACCATTAAGGTTTGGCACATATGTTGTTTCAGCTAGCGCTTTAACACCCGATGAACCAAGCAACTCACCAGCCTCGTCAACCATGACCATCAACGCCTGACCGCGTGAGGGAAGATCAAGGAAGTTGTTGACACCAAGTGTCTCCATTTCTCCATAACGTTTCATCATGGTAGTCTGGGCAAATCGAAGAACGGTGATGGCGTCTTCCAAAGTTGTTGCGATACCAAGAACAACGTTAGAATAGGCGCGATAAACCGAGAGCTCCACTCGTTTGAGGTCGATGCCAAGAAAGCGCCAGTTGTCGGGTCTTAGAATTGTAGAGAACACGATGCTACGCTGCGCGACCGAATTGTGACTCAAAACTTCAGATCCCGTTTTACCGCCCGCGGCAAAAAGTCTATTGGGTGAATCCACCTCAATACAACGAGAGGGCTCGGGTGTGATTCGTCGAGCGGATTTGATCTTCATGCGCGCACTTTCTGTAACTGAACGTCAACAACGAATATCAATTCGAGCACTCGCTGATGCCCACCATCAGATTTTTGATCTTTTGATAAAATCAACGCATGGCAAACCTTACTAAAAAGCATTGCGCTGGGTGCGGAGACGAATTCACCATCGTCGCAGCGAACAGTAAGTATTGCCACAAGACAATCGTCGGCAACTGTTCGATCTGTAATGATGAAATTGTTTTCTCGTGCGCGAAGAATACACCTAATACATGCAAAAAGAGAACATGTCAAAAAAGTTTTGCTTCTAAGAGCCGAACAAAGATTCCATGCGTTAACTGCGGTCATCTTTTTCATCCAAAAAGCAGCAAGAACATCTATTGTCAAAGAGAAATCACAACACAATGTTCTAATTGTAAAAAAGACATGAGTTTTGTGTGCTCTGGTCGAACATTAAAGAAATATTGTTCACCCTCTTGTGCGGTCAAATCCGAAGAAACGCAGAGGAAAATTGAGAACACTACACTTGAGAAACACGGTGTAAGGAATGTTTTTCAAAAAAGCGAAGTTCGAGAAAAAGCTCTTGAATCGTCTAGAAGTTCAGAGTCTCTTTCTAAGAGAAAAGAAACATCGTTGAAGAAATGGGGGGTCGAGAACCCCATGCAAAACGACGGGATCAAAAACAAAGCCCTTGAGAGGCAAAGAGAAAACAACAACGGCAAGTTAGCATTCAACGGTGAAGATCAAAGAAAAACGATGATTGATCGCTATGGAGGACCGTCACCGATGACGTCTGAAGAAGTGAGAAATAAGGTTAGAGAAACACAATTGAAGAGAAACGATGGGGTTTGGGGTTTCAATAACCGGAAGCAAAAAGAAACAATGCTTGAGCGTTTCGGGGGCTTCGGAAGACTGTCGGATCCTAAAGAAGTCGAAAAAATGCGTATCTTTTCGCAAGAAAATTATGGTGTTGATTGGCCCATGAAGGACCCTGAGGTCAAAGAAAGAGCGCTTTCTTCAATCATTGAGAAAAATGGGTATATCTTTGGAAGCAATAGTCCCATTTCTCAAACAAACATTGACTTTGCCGAAAATATAAAGAATCGCTTTGGGGTTACTGTAGATTTCGAATTCCCTTTAGGTGGGAAAATTTACGATCTTTATATTGAAAGTGCTAATCTGTTGATCGAGTTGAATCCAACGGTTACGCACAACTCTACCATGTCTTTCGCCTGCTTGCGGAACTCATGTTCCGATAACTGCGAGAAACATTCTCCATTTCCACGCAACGCTCATCAAGAAAAAGCGAAGATCGCTAGAGAGAATGGCTACAATCTTGTTCAAATTTTCGATTGGGACGATTCCGAAAAAATAGAGAAATTCTTACAAGCAAAACTTCGGAAGGATTCACATAGACTCAGCGCTCATTCGTGTCAGGTTCGAACGATTTCACAAAAAGAGGCAAACAAATTCCTTGACGTGAACCATATTCAAGGTTCAGCGAGAAATCAAACACACTGCTACGGTTTATTTTCAAAAACCGACGAGTTGTTGGCGGTCGCCACTTTCGGAAAGAGTCGTTTCAACAGAAAATATGAATACGAGTGGATTCGCTATGCAATCAAAAGGGATTTCCATATTCACGGAGCGTCAGCGAAAATTTTCGAGTTCTTTAAAAGCGACGTTGATCCTCAAAGCATCATAAGTTATGTAGATTTCAATCACACGACACTCGACACATTTTTAACTTCACTTTCGTTCAAACTGGTAGACATCACATCTCCCGATCTTTCTTGGTTCTCGAAGAAGAGGAACTTACGTGTGCGGCAAACTTCCCTAAATACGCTGGGCGCGGATCGACTTCTTGGCACAAGTTATGGAAAACCCGAAGAATGTGGTATGAACAATAGAGAGATCATGCTGAAGGAGGGCTTTCTTGAGGTCTATTCATCCGGAAATTTAGTGTATACTTGGGAAAAAGGTTTGCCGAGTGTTGATAAAATCTCTTAGACTAACGAAGTGAGAAAAAATGACTGAATCATACAGTGCCGATGACATTGTTAAACTTGAGTATCCTTACTCTATTTGGAAACGCCCATCAATGTATCTTGGCGAACGTGGAAGCCAGCAGTCTGTGGCGGTCCGCGAGATCATCGACAACTCTGTTCATGAATCTTTGCGTGGTTTCGCTACGAGAGTGAAGGTTGTTTTCGGTGCCGACGGGTCCGTTCTTGTGCAGGACGACGGTCGAGGTCTCCCTGTCGATGAAAACAAAAAACTGGGAACAAACGGAATCATTCTTACTATGGCGACGCTTCACGCAGGAGCGAACTTCAGCAACAATGTTGCAGCAGGAAAAGCCGGTGCGGGACTAAACGGAGTCGGCGCGAGCGCCGCGAATGCTCTTTCTTCGCGTTTTTCGGTAACTGTTTTCAAAAATTCAAAACAGTATAATCTGGACTTCCAGGATGGTTTCGCGGGCCACTTCGACGGCGACACCCCTGATTCCAAATTCACTAAAGCAACGAACGTGCTTGAGAGCAAAGACGGTCGCTCTGCTGCCGAGAAGAAACTGTGGAAAACCGGAACTCACATCAAACTT
>Ga0206102_1000288_pt1 | contig 16920 bp, 16 predicted proteins | sample 1B1Ametagenome_FD_148645 | JGI IMG/M metagenome (GOLD analysis project Ga0206102, IMG submission 148645) | Enriched microbial communities from leaf-cutter ant dump, University of Wisconsin, Madison, United States - 1B1A | ecosystem: Environmental > Terrestrial > Nest > Insects nest > Nest dump... | reverse complement strand
GCCCGGTCGCTTGCAGGCATGGAAACGACTGCCCCGGCATCAGTCCAGGAAAGCCCGCACCTTCCCGGCAACCGCGTCCGGAACCCACTTCGTCCACACGTCCTGCTCGGTCTTGAGGAAGTTGCGGGCCGTCTCGGCCGCGTCGGCCTTGTTCTCGTCGCCATAGACGAGAAGCGAGCTGATCTGGGCATTGGTCAGGCCGGCCTTGGCGAGGTACGCGGCGACGGCCGGCGCCTCCTTCGGCAGCCAGGAGGCCGCGCCGATGATCGCCGGGGAAGACGGATAGGCGGTGACGCCGGGCGGATCGGTGCAGTCGGTGTCCGTGTTGCAGGCATAGACGTCCGGCTTCGCCGGCCCGAGATCGAGCTGGACCGCATCGTATTTGCCGAGGATCGAGGTCGGCCCCCAGTAGTAGAACAGGATCGGCTCCTCACGGGTGAAGGCGCGTGCGATCGAGGCGTCGAGCGCGCCGCCGGAGCCCGGCGAGAACAGGTTCCACCCCTTGCCGGACATGCCGAAGGCTTCATAAAGCGCCGACGTCGACAGCTCGCACGCCCAGCCGGGAGGGCAGGAATACAGCCGCCCCTTGTCGCCGTTCTCCGGGTCCGGGAAAAGATCGGGCCGGGCGATCACCGCTTCGGCGCTCGTCAGTTCGGGATGCTTCTCCTGCAGGTAGCGCGGGATGAACCAGCCCTCGACCGTGCCGTCGGTGATGGCATCGCCGAGCTTGACGACGATGCCGTCCGCGATGCCCTTCTCCCAGGCCTCCTCGACCGTGCTGGTCCACAATTCCGGCGCGATCGCCGGCGCGCCGCGCGAAATCATCGAGGCGGAGGTCGGAACGGTGTCGCCCGTCACGATCTCGACCGAGCAGCCGTAGCCGTGCTCCAGGATGATCGCATGGATATGCGCAAGCGCCGCCGCCGATGGCCAGGTCATTTCCGCGATGTCGATCTTCCTCTCGGTCCCGCAAGCGGCAGCGTCCTGCGCATTCGCCGTACCGGGCAACGTGGAAACCATACCGACGGAAAGAAAGGAAATCCCCATAAGGGTGGCGATCGCACCCGATTTTTCAAGCATATTCAGCCCCATGCACAATTAAATACGCATAAAGGCTAGCGACTACATAATATCATGTCAAATCAACGGTATACATCCAGCTCATAATAAACTTCCATAAAGCTTACTACGATACGGAATGACAATTTATATATTCAACGATACATAAACATTTCAATCCGCACGGCCTGCAATTATGCGGAGAAGCCATTTATATGCTCCATAGTACGAAAAAAATATTTTCTTGGCAGCAAGAGGCTTTGTCGCGACTTACCGAGCACCCTTCAAAGGAAATTTTGAAATTAGTAAGAAGGTATAAATATTGATCGCCTTAAAGGTTGTAGCTTCTATGTATATAAAGCTTATATACAAGGATATAATAGCAAGGTTGTTAAAATAGATATCCCTAAAATACTAAAAGTACCAAGATATACGCAAATCAGCACCGGAAAATAACTTCCCTCACCCGAAAAAATTCACTGGCGCACTACGGCAGCGTGCCAGCCGGGACCGGCACGAGCGACGCCGGTTCACCAGGACGACGGATATGATGCGATCAGGCTGGACACGATGGAATGCACGACGAGCCCGTCATTCCTCCAGATATTGAGATCGGCATAAATCGATATGTCAACACACGGTAAACTGAGGTCACGGCATTGCGCGACAGTCCCGCGTTCCGGAACTCTGCGGCAACTTCGGTAGCCGCCCCGTATGAAGAGCAAAGAACCGAAGCATGCTAAAGACATGCCACGTCAGGAACGTGAACGATTTGTGGCTCGCTCTTTGCGCGTTATGGACAACGGCCGTCGATGTCAAAAGGACGATCCGCATGCCCGACTTCCAGATGCGCACGCAGATATCCATGTCTTCGTAATAGAGGAAGAACCTCTGATCGAAGCCACCTAGCTTTTCGAACGCCGCTTTCCTGAAGAGCATGAACATGCCCGCCACGCATTCGGGATAGAACGCATTCTCAGAGCAAAGCTCAGCATGGCGCCCATCGTCAACGCCCATAATCTTTTTCACAATTCCGCCGATCGTCGGAAAATGCCTGGCGCTATCCTCCGTAACCCCCTCGTCGGTGACAACCCTCGGGGCGATCATCGCGGCATCGCATTCGATCAGCATGAAGAGCAACTCGGGAAATGGGTTTTCCGGCAAACGGATATCGGGATTGAGAACGCAGAAAAAATCTCCGGCGCAGCGCGCAAATGCGGCATTGTGATTAGCGCCGAACCCTCGGGGGGACTCATTATACACGCGGGAGACGATCGGGCTTTCCGGAAGAGAAACGTCCTCCGGTATATTGTGCGTGACAATAATCTGTTCCACCTCAGGAAAGCGAAGCAGAGTCGCGACGAGCGGAACGATCATCCGGCCATGTCCGTGGCTAACGACGGATATCGTTATCCCCAACCGTTTTTCCTGCGAAACATCAATTTCTGTTTCATCGATCATTGGAAATTCTCGAATCGCCGGAGGCGGCTATACGATACCGTGCCCGCTGCCGCCACTTTTACATTCACCGGCTGCTTCACCACAACGTTTGCTACGCTTTCTTGCCGTTCTTTTTTCGTATCACTATCGCGGAGAGACCGAGCATATTTCTCCTGATACTCTTCAGTATCGAGAATGCGCGTCGATAAAGGAGGCTTTTGAACGTCAGATTGTTGCGAAGCCATTGCGCCCATTCGTCGGTATCGACCTGGAACGCTTTATCCGCCTCAACGCACGGCAGCAAAGGCGCGAGGCCGCTGCCGTTGAGCACACCCGAAAGCAGCTCGCTGCGATGAAACCGCTCGTAGTGCTGGCGGGCCTGTTTTGCCCCGACAAACAGGGCGTGGCTGTCGAGCGCTTCGCAATATTCGAACAGCTCACCTGTCCGATGCCAACTGAAAGCACCCGGATATCCCAGGCTAAGGCCGCTCAGGATGTGAGAATACATATGGCGGTGCAGGGCGACGGGCACACCGGCGCCCATGGCCTCGATCAGCGTCAAACCGCCACCATAGGGAAACGAGGCAATATAAAGATCGACCTTGTGCTCCAGCAATGCTTGCCACACGCTCGAGACCCAGGGAACATAAATGAACTGCTGCCTATCGACCCCGTGTTTGCGCAACCCGCGCCGAAGCCGATACAGCGCCCAAGGCGTCAGCCGCCCGATGTGAATGTGCCGACCACCAGTCCGGCTGAGCAATTCGGGAACCACGTCGAGATAATTGACATAGTAAGGAATCTCGATCTTGTTCGATCGAGCCGCGGTGCAGGTCGTCAGCCGCCCGTTATCGAGAAAACCCGATCTGGTCGCCCCCCGGTCCGCGACAACCAGCGGAATGAACGTATTGTCGATCTTCAGCACGTCCCGGCAATTGCAGAACCCCATGGGATGCGGGTCGACATGCTCGATACCGGGCAGGAACACGCCAAGACACAGATGATGATCGCCGTGATGGTAGAATGTGGTCGCAATCTCCATTTCAGGGACAACAGCCGCCACGGCAACACTGTCCTGGTGGTGATTGAAAAGGTAGACCCTCTTGGGGGCAATCCTCTTCAGTCTCGCCTGCAGCCAGCGAAGACGGCTCAAATGGCTGCCGTCCGGCGCCGCCTCGAAAACGGCCAACTCGCCGTTCGCCAGGCCAGCGTTCACCGTCCCGAGCTCTGACGGCCCGAGGAGCTCCGTGGAACAAATGACATGCTTCTCGTCGGGTCTTGCCGCAATAAAATCCTTGATGACCTTTGTATGGCCACCAGACGTCTGCAGCTTCGTCACGATGTACAGGTTGCAGTCGCGCGTTCCCTCAAGGTCAGGCTCGCGGGAAAGCACATCCATGGATTGCCAGGACAGCAGCCCGATACGCTGGCATCTCCAATCGAGCTCTTTCGACCCGTAAACCTGCGCCGCCAGTACCGGCTCGGAAATAACGTTCTCTACCCAATCCTGGATAAGCCGCAGGGCAGCATCGAAGTCTTTCTTATCAATGCTTGCATCGATGCAATCGACAAGGTCGGAGAAGCTTTTATATCGAGCGAACAAACGTAAAATACCTTAAACGCCCTGGTGCTGGCGGCGCGCCGAATCCAGGTTCATGACAAACGGCTTGGCCTGTTCGAGATCTTCCGCCGTATCGACTTCGTGCAGGTCCAAGTAGGCCGCCGGCGCCGGCAAGAAGCGTTCCAGGCACTCATAGACGTATCCGTTTGCACCTTTCAGGATATCGTGCGGCGCCACGAAGACGTTCGCCCATTCATGGCGGCTCTCTTCGCACCTTGAGAATTGCGTCACCATGGCGGTGTCTTTGATTTCGCGGCAGTTCACAAAGACCGGGTCCTTACTCTTCGCCTCCGTCACGCCGATCACCACGTCATCCTGCGCAGTCCGGTCGACGAGCTGCGAGAGGCTGGCTGGAGAAATGATGATATCGCCGTCCAGATACAGAACCTTTCCGTTCAAAACCTGCGCGCCCTTGAAAAGGCTGTAAGCCGTATTGGTCGACCTGAAATCGGGATTGCGGGCGATGGCGACTTCCGGATGATGCCTTGCGCAATATTCGATCACCATGTCTTCCCGATACCCGACGACGACGGACACCAGGGGGACATGCGGGCTCAATGTCTCGATCAGCCGACTGAGGATGGTGCGTCCGTTGACCTCGATCATGCATTTAGGCATTCCCATGCCAAGCCGGCTTCCAAGCCCGGCAGCGGCGATTACAGCGCCCGCAACATTTCGCATAGCGTATCTCCATCATACACGACATACTGGGAAGCGAGCACTGCTGCCGGCGAAGGCGGGTGCACACCGCCGTAAGCAATGGCGACGTCTGCGGCGCCGAACATGGGCACGTCATTCATACCGTCACCCACCGCGACGATGCGGTCATGGCCTTGCTGTCGCAATGCGTTCATCGCATCGGATTTCTGGAGGACCGAGTGCAGTTTCAGGCCACTCTCCTCGTCCGATGCTACAGAGGAAAACAGGCCGCATCCACAGGCTTCCACGATGGGCCTGACCCAGATGTCCAGATTTCCGGTCACGATATAGCACCGATCGCGACGGCTTCGAATGAAGCTGAATATGCTCTCGTTCAGAGGAACGGATGCGACTATCTCCCTGATGCGGTCGCTTGGCACACGGCCAAGGATAAGACATCGCAAACGAAAGGACGGCTCGAAGGGTATGTGTCCCTCTATGGTCGCCCTCGTAAGCGTGGCCATTTCCTCGGCGACACCAATCTCGGATGCGATGCAAGGGAGGATCTCAGTGGTCGTCAGCGTACCATCGAGATCGAAACAATAAGCCGTTCCCTTCATCAACCGCGGTCCCACACGAAATAGCGCTGCCTCGTTTCCCGCCTATTGTTCAGTTCAGGATCCGCGTAAACGTCGCCTGACCGGCAGAGCCTGAAACCCGCCGCGCCGAGGACAGCCGCCTTCTCCGCCAGGAATTCATCCTCACTACGGTAAATCGCGTGATAAACCTGATCCATGTCCTCGGAAAAGTGCTCCGACAACGTCAGCCGTCCCTCCGATGAAAGCGGCTCCCGAAACACGATCCGGGCTTTGGGGGCAGCCATGTCCACCAGGCACTTCAAGGCGATCTTCAGCGTGGAATCATTCAGATATATGAAGACGCCGAAGCAGACGAGATGCGTGAAGGGCTCGGCTTCCTGAAGTCGCTCCAGCGACAGCGAGTCGATCCCGCAGACTGAAAACCTTGTCTTATCTTCGTTGCCGTATGTCCCTCGCGCGACAGCGATCAGACCTTGGCTGACATCGGCGCCGTGATAGTAAGCCCCCGCCTCGCGTATCAGCGCGGCCCATCGCCCTACCCCGCAGCCGGCATCCAGAACACGGCTGGCGTCGGAAACGTCCAGAAGAGGGAAAATGGCGGCTTTCTCGGCTGCATCACGCCTCTCGGCCAGATCTGCATGCTTATCCTGGTAAAGAACGGCTTTAAGCGGCCCAAGATCGCCAACCTTACTCGCACGGGTTTCGAAGAAATCCATGACGGCGTTCTCGTCAATTCGAGGCGCCTCCTCCCCGGTCTGCGTAAAGATCCTCGCCATATCCTATCTCCGTTCCGGCCGTTACTGGAAAAACTCGTTATTGGAAGGGAAATGAAATTATACGCGCTTGAACAAGAAAATGCTGTTAATAAGAGACCTATCGGTGTCCTTCTTGATCTCTACGTCTTCCAACAGATCAAAGCCCCGGTCCTGGACAAGTTTCCTGTAGGCATCTACCGACCGATATTTCGCGACGTAACCCGTATCATCCGCCGCCGTCTGCTGGCCCCCCATCGACAAAGTGTCGATCATGATGAGGAAACCACCGGGGCCACACAACTGCGGCAACTGGTCCAGTGTACGAAGAAATTTCAGATCATCAATGATGCAGCTGGTAACGCCCATCAAGGCAACGAGGCCGTATTTTTCGAACGGCAGGACTGCATCCAGCTCACCGACGTGAAAGGATACGTTCTCGACTTGCTCGAGAGCCGCTTTCTCCGAAGCCGCCTGCACCAGAGATGGAGAAATATCGTACGCCGATACTGTTCCGGCATGCTCCGCCAAAACGAAAGTGAACCTTCCGTCGCCACAACCGAGATCGATTGCCTTACCGATTTCCGGTAATTTCTTCAATACATCCCGTAATATCACCTCTTTACGATCATAATAATCGGGCGGAGCCAGATAGGTGTTTTGCGAATTTTCCCAATAATTTTCCGAAGTATCCTGCAAATTCTCTCGCAGAACCGTGGCATCAAACGGCGAGTACATATCTCCCGACGACAGAGCACTGAATATATGCTCGCATATGTTCTTGCCTATGTTCTCGTTCAGCCCATAGAGGTATTCGGGCAGGGCTTGCCGGCGAGCGTCCAGAAGGGGGTCCTCGCCTTTTGCAAGCATGTCGAAGAAATTCGAGATATCGTCGTCGCGGCCAGCCGTATACAGGGCCTGCGTTAAGCTCTCGTCGTCATTCATCCCCAGACCTTCGGGATGATGCAAGTAAAGTATCGGCTTTATTGTCGGCAGGAACTCAAGCAGAAACGAGCCAACATCCGTCATCAGTGCGTCGGCCGCGCTGAACGCGTCATCATATTCCGCCGATTCATGCAGTGCCATATTGGCGCTGTCTTCAATCTTTTGCCGGAACGACGCTTCGTCCTCCAGCGTCCAGAGCCGGCGCTCTATCATCGTCCTGAAGAAAAGGGGATGCGGCCGCAGCAGCAGAAGGAAATCATCCCGCCTTGAGGCCTCCGAGAAGATCTTCTCGGAATAGCGCGTGTAAGTCGACCACGTCACCGGCTCGCCGACAGAAAAGTGGGGCGTCCATAGGACGATTTTTCTGCCCTTGGCTTTCTCGGCTATATGGTGAGGAAGAGGCGTGCTTTCGATCTTCCTGTCGAATTTGGGATGGCCCGTGACCGCCACATGGTCGTTTCCGGCAAGACAGTATTTGCCGTACATTGCTTTGCTACGTTCAGAACGAGCAAAAATGCGCCAGGCGCTCCGGTGAACGGCCGTGTCAAACTGGGCGCGAATACTCCAGACACCCCCGCCGAGCTCCAGTCCATATGGTATATAGGCGGCACGCGCTCCCGCGCCTCGGATAGCATGCTGACGGAACTCGACCGGCCGCGTTTCCTCATAGGGATTTTGAAGAAAAACGACGTGGGGCCGGAGAGACTCCATGTTCACGTACTGGGAATTCATAAAGGGAACCTTCTCCTGAAGCAGAAGATTCCGCATGCTGTCCAGACAGGACGCGCCGGCGACGGCGGCATGGATGAAGGGCGTTAATATGACCTTCGCCTGGAAGCGGGGGTCCCGGGAGGCAAACTCCCAGACGCTGCGAAAATTCAGCCAGCTGTTCGGATGCTGCACCACGAAGGCAATGCGTATCTGCTCCCCTTCCTTCAGCCGCGTCAGTGGCGGAAAGGATATCGCATCGACCTTCTCGGGGCTCTGGTGATGGCCGCTGGAACGATCGTCGACTGGCGGAGGCATTGCCTCAGCTGCTCTCTCATCTTCCGCATAGGGCAGCGGTCCGGTTCTGCGAATACCGAGGGCATCATAAGACCTGTTCAGGATTTTCCGCAGAATAGATGAGGAGCCCAAATCACTTCACCCGAAGTTTTTGATTGTTTTCACGATATATTCAATTTCTTCCGTCGTAAGCCCGGGGAACACCGGAAGGCTCAGGACTTCGCCAGCAAGCTGCTGGGCGATAGGCAAGTCGTAGCTAGCATATTCCTGGTAGCATTGCTGCCTATGGGGCGGGATCGGGTAGTGTATGACGGTTCCGATGCCATGGCTTTCGAGATGGGCCTTGAGGGCGTCGCGGGCACTTGAGCGGATGACGAACAAGTGCCAAACTGGCGTGATGCCCTCGAGAACCTCGGGCAGGATGACGCCGGCATCCCCCAGCAATTCGGTATAGAGGCCCGCGATGCGGCGGCGCTCCGCGTTCCATTCGTCGAGCACGGTCAGCTTGGCGCGCAGGAATGCGGCCTGCAACTCGTCGAGACGGCTATTGTAGCCGATGATATCGTGCTTGTACTTGACGGTCGAACCGTAGTTGCGCAGCTCGCGCACCTTTGCGGCTACCGTATCGTCATCGGTGGTCACGGCACCGCCGTCACCCAGGGCACCAAGGTTCTTGCCAGGATAGAAGCTGGTAGCGGCAGCATGTGCCAGGGAGCCGGATATTTTGCCCTTGTAGCGGGCGCCCTGCGACTGGGCGGCATCCTCGATGACGATTAGGCCGTGTTCGTGAGCCAGACGGTTGATCGGCTCCATATCGGCCGGCTGGCCGTATAGATGCACCGGCATGATTGCGCGCGTGCGCGCGGTAAGCGCCGCCGCTATTTTCGAGGCGTCGATATTGTGGGTTCGGATGTCCGGCTCCACGGGCACTGGCGTGGCGCCGCATTGGGTCACGGCCAACCATGTCGCAATAAAGGTATTGGAAGGAACGATAACCTCGTCGCCCGGACCGATACCATAGGCGCGCAGGAGCAAGTGGATGGCATCCAGCCCGTTGCCGACGCCGATGCAATGCTTGACCTGGCAATAACGGGCGAACTCATCCTCGAACGCCGCCAGTTCCTGCCCGGTGATGAACCAGGACGAATCGACGGTGCGCTTGTAGGCCGCATCCAGAGATGCCCTGATGGGCTGATGGAAGCGTGCGAAGTCGAGAAAAGGGATCTTCATAGAGACTTTACCTTGCCGGCGTCTGCCTGAAACGCCTCGTAGTTGCGGTAGTAATCAAGCTCGGAATAGTAGTCGGACGCCAGCACCATGCAGACGGCGCCGGACGAGAAATTGTCGATCTCGCGCCAGATCATCGGACAGACATACAACCCGTAATAGCTACGGTTCATATGGATGGTTTTTTTGTTGAAGCCGTCATCCAGGTGGATATCGAACGAGCCCGACATCGCGATGATCAGCTGATTGAGTTCCTTGTGGGCATGGCCGCCACGTTCGGAACCACCCGGGACGTCATAAAGATAATAGACCCGCTTGATATCGAAAGGGATGTGTCGGCTGCCTTCGACAAAGGTTAGGTTGCCACGCGGGTCGTTGATACGCGGCAAATCGATGATCTTGCATTTGTCCAGTTGCATGCGAAATCCCTATGATAGCCGCCGGGAGGAGCAGCCGATGGCGCGACAGGTTAAGGCTTGTCCGCTTCGCTGTCCAAGGCTTTCAGGAACGCGGCGACGTCGATATGGAAATCGGCATGGATTGCAATCCCCCCATCGGACTCGATCTCACCGAACACGTAGCTGATATTGGCACCTACAGCAGAGGCCATATTTTGCCAATACCAAAAGCTGGTGTCAGCATAACGGCCGATCAATACATGTATATCAGCGTTTTCGGGGGCGAAGATCAGGTTTGCAAGCGCGGCGCCCGACGAGCCGACGATGCTACATGCACCCGCGAACATCCGCACCTGCTCGATAAAGCTCAGCTTCTCGGGCTCGACCACGGTATATCCGCGCGCCACGAGCGCGGCCTCCAGTTCCGCCGCGTTGACGACCCGGCGGATACCGGAATTACGCCGGATGTAAATCTTGTCGACGGGTTCTGCCTGAACGGTCTGTGCATGCGGCAGCACGCAGGCTCGTATCTGCTGAAAGGCGTGGGGATTAAACACGCCCTGGGCATGCCCATCCAGCTTGCCCTTGCGTCTTTCGAAGGGCACGTATCCCGCCACGGAAACAAGATGCAGCTCGTCGACCACGACGGCGCGCCCCACAGGCAGGGTGATGACCGCGCGCTGCTCTCCCGCAAAGTAGGAAATCGAATCAAGGATATTCCTGTGCAACCCTGCATTGACGAGAATCGGCACGTCGGCAAAGCGCGGCTGCCCGCAATAAAGGGCCAGCCGCGGCAGCACTTCAGTCAGCCAGTGAGCATAATTGGGAGCGCAGGCGTCGACGAAGCTTGCTATGCGAGTCATTTTGACCGGCGCTGCATCGCGCAGCAGCCAGCGGGCACGGGAGGACGCGGTATCGATCACCATGCGTCCGTGCAGTTCCTCGCTCGTATAGTCGCGCTGAATATCGATAAGATCGTGGCAGAGGAGCGCGTTATCGGTCAAAACCAGGTTGCTTCCGCCGTTGACGCGACCGTTGGCAACGGTCTTAACGGTGACCTCCGGCGCGAAATATCCATCTTGCGGCAGGATATAGTGCTGGTAGGCGGTGGGGATGACGCGCGGAAGACGCGTCTTGACCGTAGCGGCGTCGGCAAGTGGAACGACGCTATCGCTCCGATAGTCGCGGTGGGCGACTAACCCGCGCCATTTTTTCACATCCGGATCCCTGCTGCGGGATGCCGCTATCTTAAGATACGCGAGATATGCATTGCGCCAGGTAAAGATCGCCACGGACCTGAAGACCGGGACAGGCTTGAGGTATCGCCGGTAAAATCTCACCCAGACGGAACCGCTTAAACGCTCCAGGCCACCGCCTGCATCACGCGTCACGGGCGCAGGAATGCCGACGATCTTCGGGTTACGGGGTATGTGCGACATCAAAAAATCATCCCTGCCCGACACGGCGCGCCGGCATGCCTCGGTCTCGTCGAAACACGACCGATCACGACGAAGCCTGACTGGCCAGATAGCGTTCCACGATCTCTGCGGGCGCTCCATCGGCGACCAGCCGGCCATGATCCAGCCACAGAACACGGTTGCAAAGGGTTTCAATAAGGCGATGATCATGGGAGACCATGATCATGATATTGGCCTTGTCGATGAGTTCATGCATGCGCGCACGCGCCTTGGCGATAAAGGCAGCGTCGCCCCCGGCAAAGATCTCGTCGAGGATAAGGATGTCGGGGTGCATGGCCGTGGCCAAGGAGAACGCCAGGCGCATGTACATGCCGGTTGAGTAGTACTTCACCGGCGTGTCGATGAAATCCTCCAACTCCGCAAACGCTATCACCTCTGACGAGATGGTTTCCAGATAGCGTCTGTCGTAGCCCAGGATCGCCCCGTTCAGAAAGATATTCTCGCGGCCCGTGAACTCGGGGTGAAACCCGGCGCCGATCTCCAGGAGCGGCGCGATTTTGCCGTCAATGATCAGCGTGCCGCCCGACGGTTCGTAGACGCGGCAAAGCGTCTTGAGCAGCGTGCTCTTGCCCGCGCCATTGTGTCCGACGATCCCCACCCTGTCGCCAGCCTTGATCGTGAACGACATGTTCTTCACGGCAAAGAAGTCTGAATAGGAACTTGTTTTGCGACGATTGAGCAAGCTCGCGAAATAGGCCTTCATTGACGGAGACCGATCATGATAAACGCGAAACTTGATCGAAATGTCTTCAACCTTGATGTGCGACATCTTCTTTCAGAGCCTGAACACGATTTGCTTTTCATTGCGGAGGAAAACCGCAAGTCCCACGGCAAGCGACAGAAGGGATAGCACCACCGCCTGCACTACGGTGGAAAGCGAAGGCAGGCTGGCATAGTAGAGCGGCATGCGGAACAGGTCGATAAACGGCACGATGGGATTGATCCGCACCAACCAAGCGACACCGCCTCCCAGTGTGTCGACCTTGTACAAAATCGGCGATAGGAAAAATAGGCCCTGCATGGCGATCACGGTCACATGCTGCAGATCCCGGAAGAACACGGTCGCAATCGACATGACCAGCCCGGCCCCGAAAGAGAACAGGAACAACAGGAAATAGGCGACCAGAACGAACGGTAGAGCGACAGAGATCTTGGCGCCCATGGCCAGAATGATGATGAACAGCGCCAGGAACGACAGGAAGCTGTCAATCAACAGCGCTAACGCGAGGCTGATCGGAAAGACCAGCTTCGGAATGTAGATCTTTTTGATCAACCCTTCATTGTTGATATAGCAGCCACCCGACTGAGTGACGACCGAGTTGAAAAAATTCCAGGGAATCATGGCGGCGAACAGGAACACCACAAAGTCGTCGAGCGTCGACTTCAGCAGCGCCGAGAAGACCACAGCCATCACCGTCATCATCAGCAACGGGCTAATGAGGGTCCAGAGATATCCGAGGAGCGTACGTCGGTAGCGCAGGATCAACTGCTGGGCTATCAGCTGACGTATGACGCCCCTGCTCTCATACGCATCCAGAAAGGGAACGAATATGCCGGCGTTCAAGGCATGGCCTTTTCAGCTACGATATTGAGCAGGTATCGACCATAGCCGCTTTTGGAAAGTGGGCTGGCCAGCGTTTGCAACTGCTCGCGGCTTATCCACGAGTTCCGGTAGGCGATCTCTTCCGGACAGGCGACCTTAAGGCCCTGCCGGTGTTCCAGCGTTGCGATGAACTGCCCGGCCTCGAGCAGTGAATCGTGCGTACCCGTATCGAGCCAGGCATAGCCGCGCGACATAACCTCGACCTCGAGTTGGCCGGCTTCCAGATAAAGACGGTTCAGGTCCGTTATCTCCAGCTCCCCCCGGGGTGAAGGCTGGAGCGAACGAGCATAGTCGACCACCTGCTCATCGTAGAAATACAGGCCCGTGATCGCATAGTTCGAGCGCGGCGCCGCCGGCTTTTCCTCAATGGTGGTGGCGCGGCCGTTCGCGGCGAACTCAACCACCCCGTAACGCTCCGGATCGTTCACCCGGTAGGCGAATACGCTCGCACCCCGGCTGCGTGCCCCGGCATTCGCCAACAGGCGCGAAAAATCGTGGCCATAGAAAATATTGTCGCCGAGAACCAGGCAAGACGGCGATTGGCCGATAAAGTCTTGGCCGATGATGAAGGCCTGGGCCAGGCCGTCGGGCGACGGCTGAACGGCATATTGCAGCTCGATGCCCCATTGCCGTCCGTCGCCAAGCAATTGCGCAAAGCGCGGCGTGTCCTGCGGTGTCGAGATCACCAGAATCTCGCGAATGCCCGCCAGCATCAGTGTCGTTAGCGGGTAATATATCATGGGCTTGTCGTAAACCGGCAGAAGCTGCTTAGAGACGGCAAGCGTCGCGGGATGCAGGCGCGTTCCCGCGCCTCCCGCCAAAATAATACCCTTGCGGCTCATGACTTGCACTCCGCTCCATATTGCTTGCCTATCCAGCGCTGATATGCGCCGCTCGTCACGTTCTCGACCCAGTCCTGATTGTCGAGATACCACTGCACGGTCTTGGCAATCCCGCTCTCGAAGGTTTCAGCCGGCTTCCAGCCCAGCTCACGCTCGAGCTTTCGCGCATCGATGGCGTACCGGCGGTCATGGCCCGGCCGGTCCTTAACGAAGGTTATCTGCTCGACATAGGAAAGGCCGTCCGTGCGCGGGCGCAGCCCGTCCAGGATGGAACAGAGCGCCTTCACCACGTCGAGATTTGCCATCTCGTTCCATCCCCCGATATTGTAAGTCTCTCCTGTCTGTCCGGCTTCCAACACGCGGCGGATCGCCGAGCAGTGGTCTCTTACATACAGCCAGTCACGGATTTGCTGGCCGTCGCCGTAGATCGGAAGGGGTTTTCCGGAAAGTGCATTATGAATGCACAGCGGAATGAGCTTTTCGGGGAAGTGATAGGGTCCGTAATTGTTTGAGCAATTGGTGGTCAGGACAGGCAGGCCATAAGTGTGGTGGTAGGCCCGGACCAGATGATCAGATGCAGCCTTACTGGCGGAATAGGGGCTGTTCGGCTCATAGCGGCTGGCTTCCGTGAAAGGATCATCGCTCTTTTCCAGCGAGCCATAGACCTCATCGGTCGAGACGTGGAGGAAACGGAAACCTGCTTTCCGGTCATCCGGCAGGTCACTCCAATAGCGGCGCACGGCTTCCAGAAGGCGGAACGTGCCGACCACGTTCGTGTCGATGAAATCCGCCGGACCATGGATCGAACGATCGACATGGGACTCCGCAGCGAAGTTGACGATCGCCCGGGGAGCATGTCGCGCCAGCAGGTCATCGATCACCGCCGTGTCGCCGATATCGGCCTGCACGAAGATATGGCGGGGATTGTCCTGTACGCTGGCGAGATTGTCCGGGTTTCCCGCATAGGTCAGCTTGTCGATGTTTACGACGGCGTCATCTTTTTCAGAAAGCCAGTCCAAGACAAAATTGCTTCCGATGAAACCGGCTCCGCCTGTAACAATGATCGTCATGCTGTCCCGCTTTTGAAGTCAAAGAGATAAACCGCAAGGCATTTCCGCCTGAAAGCCCGCAACATCCGCCAAATTAGGCCCGATTACATCATGCCGGCAACCAGGTCAAACTGAAAGCGGCGGCTCAAAACGCGTATGAGAGACGGCAGGATCGTCTCACCGCTGGTGGCTATGCAAAGATATCGTTTGATGTACGATCCGCAGCGCAGCCCTGTGGCTCCGCCAGCGCTCGAAGCGGATTTTCCGGTGATACCGCCCCTTCGGGGGTAGTAGCATCGTATACACCGGCACCGTGTTCCTTGGAGTGTGGATGTCGCTGACCATGCCAGCCGTCCCGGCCGCCGCTCCGATATCGGTGATCCGGCCACGAGCCTTGCCCGTATATGTGCCTCTTACATATGCCCTTGAATAATCTGCATGAGCTTGGGCTTTTCGAGATCGAAGACCTCTTTCGTGATCCGCATATGTTGGTCCTCCCCAAGGACTTCCGTACGAACCGCGCCCATCCGCTCATGGAACCGGATCACTTTCGTATTCTCGACACGAACATCGAAATGACTTTGCGCAAAGCCCAGCTTCTCAAAACCGGCTTCGTAAACGAGAAGGGCCGATTCTACTGCGGCAAATCTCGTTTTATTCTCGTCCAGTATCCAGCTTCCCCAACAGAAGGAATTTTCCCTCAGATCATAGAGGCGCACGGTGCCACAGGGGCAACCGTCCTGCCGTTCGATAAGGAAATAGAACTCCTCGCCCCGCGTCTCCCGCTGAACATAACCATCGATCCAGTCACCCTGTTTCTCGGCAGAGGCCGGCGGGGGAGATAGATGTCGATTGTAAAGAGGATTGATCCGCAGCGAATAAATGTATTCCTGATGCGCCCTGCGCACGGGAGAGAATTTTATGCTACCCATCCGCAAATCATTTAGCCAATCGAGATGAGCCATTTCGTCCTGTCCTTCTTTTCTCGCCGGCAGCATATATCCGATTAAATCGGCACGACAAGTGCGCCATCCGGGCGGCCACTGTGCGCCCGTGATATTCGCCGAATTGCCCTTTCACCGCGCCGAGAACAGCTGGCGTCCAGCCCTTCGGCACCTCGGCGATTTCATGCATGCGGCTAGGCGCAGGCTTCGAGTGAGACGCCTTCGACGGTTTTGATCATGTCGAGGATGGCGGCTGTGTCGGGCATGAGGCAGGCGGCGGTGGCGAGGGCGTCGGCGATCGCCGCCGAGGGGGCGGAGACGGAGATCGACCGCCATGTCGACGGCACGGGCATTCCCGTCGCCGGATCGATGATATGGCCGTCACGGCCGGCCTGGTCGAAGGTCGTGCCGAGCGGGGCGGAGGTGGCGAGCGCGCGCTGGCGCAGCGCCACGCGTTCGCCGGTCTCCAGCCGCACCGGCCAGCCGCCGCCCTGCGGCTCACCGCCGAGGGCGCGGAACTCGCCCGTATCGATCAGGATGTCGGTGAGGCCCTCGGCCTCCAGCAGCGTGGCGACCTTGTCGGCGACATAGCCCTGGCCGATCCCGTTGAGGGTGAGCGCCATGCCGGGCTCAAGGGTGATCGCTTCGGCGTCGAGCGTCACCTTCTGCCAGCCGGTCTTTTTCAGCACGGCCTTGATGGCTTTCTCCGGCGGCCGTTCGCCGCGGGCCGCCGCTTCCGCCCAGAGCGCCCAGAACGGCTGGATCGTCGGGTCGAACCGGCCGCCGCTTGCCGCATGCATCGCGCCGGCCAGCGACAGGCATTCGAGAAGCTCGAAGGGCGGCTCGGCAAGGTGTCCCTCGCGGTTCAGCCGCGAAAGGGCGCTATCCGGCCGGTAGAGGCTGAGGATATCCTCCAGCCGGTCGATCTCGGCCATGACGCGGGCGGCGATGGCCTCGCCGTCCGGGTGGTCGATGCGGATCGAGGCGCGCGCGCCGAGCGCCTGCCCGGTCCAAAGATGCGCGGTTCCCGTGCCGGCGCGGGCGGCGGCGGGCAGGACGGCGAGAGCGGCGGAAATCGCGATCAGGCGGCGGCGGGTCAGCATCATGGGGTCAATCTCCGGCTTTCTGTGGCAGGGCGCGCAGGCGCTCGAGGTAGTCCTCGTCGCCTTCCTTCTGGTCGTCCGCGCCGGTCTCCACCGGCGTCAGCACCATGGCATCGGTAATCTCGGCGAGCGCCAGCACGCGGCCGCCCTCCGCGCGGGCGAAGGCCTCTGCCTTTTCCCGGCTGGAGAAGGGCGCGGTCTCCGGCGCGCCCATGC
>Ga0206102_1000280_pt1 | contig 17320 bp, 17 predicted proteins | sample 1B1Ametagenome_FD_148645 | JGI IMG/M metagenome (GOLD analysis project Ga0206102, IMG submission 148645) | Enriched microbial communities from leaf-cutter ant dump, University of Wisconsin, Madison, United States - 1B1A | ecosystem: Environmental > Terrestrial > Nest > Insects nest > Nest dump... | reverse complement strand
CCGGTGGTGGAAGGCCGCGCGCATACCGTGGCCGCCGCCGTGGACGAGCTCTCCGACTACCTGATCGGCAAGGACCCGCGCCACATCGAGGATCTGTGGAACGTGATGTACCGCGGCGGCTTCTACCGCGGCGGCCCGATCCTGATGAGCGCCATCGCCGGCATCGACCAGGCACTGTGGGACATCAAGGGCAAGGATCTGGACGTGCCCGTGCATGCACTGCTGGGCGGCCCGGTGCGCGACCGCATCCGCGTGTACTCGTGGATCGGCGGCGATCGCCCGGCCGATACGGCCCGGGCCGCCAGCGAGGCGGTGGCACGCGGCTTCACCGCGGTGAAGATGAACGCCACCGAGGAAATGCAGTACGTCGACACGCACGACAAGGTCGAGCACGTGCTGGCCAACGTGCAGGCGGTACGCGAGGCGGTGGGGCCGAACATCGGCCTGGGGCTGGATTTCCACGGCCGCGTGCACAAGCCGATGGCCAAGGTGCTGATGCGCGAGCTGGCGCCGTACAAGCTGATGTTCATCGAGGAGCCGGTGCTGTCCGACCATCTGGAGGCGATCCCCGAGCTGGCCGCGATCTCGCCCGCGCCGATCGCGCTGGGCGAACGGCTGTACTCGCGCTACGACTTCAAGCGCGTACTGCAACGCGGCGGCGTGGACATCATCCAGCCCGATCCCTCGCACGCCGGCGGCATCACCGAAACACGCAAGATCGCCGCGATGGCCGAGGCTTATGACGTGGCGCTGGCGCTGCATTGCCCGCTGGGCCCGATCGCGCTGGCGGCGAACCTGCAGATCGACGCGGCATGCCACAACGCCTTCATCCAGGAGCAGAGCCTGGGCATCCACTACAACGCGGCCAACGACCTGCTCGACTACGTCAGCGACCGCCGCGTGTTCGCCTACGAAAACGGCTTCGTCACCATCCCCGGCGGCCCCGGCCTGGGCATCACGGTGAACGAGGATTACGTGACCGAGCGCGCCGCCGTCGGCCATCGCTGGCGCAACCCGATCTGGCGCCACGCGGACAACAGCGTGGCGGAATGGTGACCCCGATGAAACCCGCCTATGCCAGCTATCCCAGTCTCGCCAACCGCGCGGTGCTGATCACCGGCGGCGCCAGCGGCATCGGCGCCGCCTTCGTCGAGCACTTCGCGCGTCAGGGTGCGCGGGTGGCGTTTCTCGACGTCGACGCCGCCTCGGCGCAATCGCTGCTCGATGGCCTGGGCGAGGTGAACCACACGCCGCTGTTCATCGCCTGCGACCTCACCGACCTGAATGCGCTGAAAGGCGCGATCGACCAGGCGCGCGCGCACATCGGCCCGATCGCGGTGCTGATCAACAACGCCGCCAACGACGTGCGGCACGATTTCGCCGCCACCACCGCCGCCGATTTCGAACGCAGCGTGGCGGTGAACCTGCGCCACCAGTATTTCGCCACGCAGGCGGTGGTCGAGGACATGAAGTCGCTGGGCGGCGGCTCGGTGATCTGCCTGGGTTCCACCGGCTGGATGATCAAGAACGCGGGCTACCCGATGTACGCGATGGCCAAGGCCGCCGTGCACGGCCTGGTGGCCGGGCTGGCCCGCGACCTGGGCCGGCACCATATCCGCATCAACTGCCTGGTGCCCGGGTGGGTGATCACCGAGAAGCAGCAGCGGCTGTGGCTGGATGCCGACGGCGAGGCCGACATCGCCCGCAACCAGTGCCTGCCCGGCCACGTGATGGCCGACGACCTGGCCCGCGGCGCACTGTTCCTGGCGGCCGACGACAGCCGCATGCTGACGGCAAAAGACGTGATCATCGATGGAGGCTGGGTATGAGCATCGTGGCGCAACCCGTCGTCGCGGCGGACAACCTGCTGGGCGAAGGCGTGCAGTGGTGCGCGCGCACGCAGGCGCTGTACTGGACCGACATCCTCGCCTCGACGCTGTGGCGCCATACCCCGCACGACGGAGCCACGCGCCGGTGGACGATGCCCGAGCGGCTGGCCTCGTTCGCGCTGTGCGAGGCCGACGGCTGGCTGTTGCTGGGGCTGGCCTCGCGGCTGGCATTTTTCCATCTGGACAGCGGCGAGCTGCAACCCATCATCGACGTGGAACCGGGCCTGCCCACCCGCGTCAACGACGGCGCCTGCGACCGCCAGGGCCGCTTCGTTTTCGGCACCATGCACGAGCCCGAAGGTGATGCGCCGAAACAGGCCATCGGCGGCTTCTACCGGTTGAACGCCGACCTGTCGCTGGAACGCCTGCCGCTGCCGTCGGTGGCGATCAGCAACAGCCTGGCCTTCAGCCCCGACGGCAGCACGATGTACTTCTGCGACTCGCCCACCCGGCGCATCCAGTGCTGCGATTACGCGGCCGATGGCAGCCTGGGTGCCCCACGCACCTTTGTCGACCTGGCCGGCATCGACGGCGATCCCGACGGTTCCACGGTGGACGCCGAAGGCGGCCTGTGGAATGCGCAATGGGGCATGTCGCGCGTGGTGCGCTACCGCGCCGATGGCCGCGAAGACACCATCGTGCCGCTGCCCGCACGGCAGCCGACGCGGCCGGCGCTGGGCGGCGCGACGCTGGACACGCTGTACGTCACCAGCGCCCGCGACGGCCTGCCGGTGGACTGCGTGCGCGACGAGCCGCGCAACGGCGCGCTGTTCTCGGCACCCGCTCCTGCAGGGGTGTGCGGCCTCGCCGAAGCGCGCTTCGCCGGTGCGCCTTCGCTCGGCTAGAACCGGGTCCGGCGCGCGATGCGTGCCGGACCATGCCGGAACAGCCGTCTAGACGGCTGCCCTGCGCAGCGCCACCGCCTCGGCCCAGCGCGCGGCGACTTTGGGCGAAGTCATGCAGACCGTGCTGTCGGTCACCGTGGTCACCGCACGCTCCAGCAGCTGGATGTCGGCCTCGTGCTGGCGCGCCACGTGCGGATCCTCGAAGAAGATCGCGCGCTGGCAGCGGCGCTCCAGCACCAGGTCGGCGATCTGCGCGTCGCCGCCCATCGGGCCGCTCTGGTAACGCCGCACCCACAGCTTGTCCTGCGGCCAGCCACGGCTCCAGGCCAACTCGTTGAGCCGCTGGCCGGTGGTGCCGGTGGCCACGCGGGCGGCGAAGCGCGACAGCAGGTCGAAGTGTTCGGCGGCGAACGCCAGCATCTGCGGCTTCATAGCATCGTGGGCGATCAGCGCCAGCGTATGCGCCTCCAGCGCGTGCAGTTCGTTGGCGCCCGGGTCCGGCGCGAAACCGGCGTGGATGCGCTCGATCTCCACCCAGTCGCGCGCCGACGCCACCGTCGAAATGAACGGCTTCTGGTGGATCACGCACTGGCGCTTCAGCGCGATCGCCTCGGGAAAGATCGACGACGGGTCGACCGGATCGATCAGGTAGATCGCGCCATCCAGCGCGCGCTCCGATTCCTGCAGGCCCACCACCTCCGCCACCAGCTTCATCAAGCCGCCATCGCGGCCGTACGGATAACGGCGCAGCGCCGGATAGTTGTTGAGCCAGCCGGCGCGGACGATGGCGTCACAGGTGCGTCCCACCGCGTGCAGGCCCAGTTCCAGCTCGCGGATACCCGGCTCGCAGGCGCGCAGCCAGCGAAACAACGCCGCATCTTCATGACCGTGGTGGCGTTGATTGGCAGCCAGACCCATGCGCATGGTGTTCTCCTTGAAACGTGCATCGATTGAAGTGAATCGGATCCATCGGCCGGTGCCGGGCGCCGCGCCGCCGGGTCTCGACAGACCGCAAGCTTAACCAACCCGGGTTGCAAGTTGACTGGCGCAGGCGGCGTCCGCGCGTTGACCGGCCCGCTCGCTCCCGTCGGCTGGCTCGGTGATAATCATCCGATGCCCAGCCCCGCCCGTTTCACTCGCCTGTCCGCCTGCCTGGCCATCGCCGCGGTGCTGTGCGGCACGGCGCCCGCGCTCGTCGCCGGCCCGCAGAGCAGCACGGAGCAGGCCGCCGCCCGCAAGCAACTGGCCGACGTACACAGCAAGATGCAGGCCCTGGCAAAGCAGCAATCGGAAACCGCCGCGCGGCGCGAACAGCTCAACGCGGAACTCGCCAGACAGACCACGGCCCTGGCCGCCGCCGCCCGCGCCCTGCGCCAGACCGAAGCCGAACAGGCGGCCAAGCAGCAACAGCTCGACGACCTGCAGCAACAGCGCGGCACGCTGCAGGAGAAGCTGGCCGGACAGCGCGCCGCCATCGCCGCCCTGCTGCGCGCCACCTACACCCTGGGCCGCGGCTCCGACCTGCGCCTGCTGCTGGGCGACGAGGACGTGGGCCGGATCTCGCGGGCACTGGTCTACTCGACCTATTTCCAGCGCGACCGGGTCGAGCGCGTACGCCAGCTGATGACCGACCTGGCCCGCCTGCAGGAGGTCGAAACCACCATCACCGCCGAGCAGCAGGCCCTGCAGGCGGTGCGCGAGAAGCGCGAGGCACAGGCGGAAGCACTGAAAAAGCAGCGCGCCGCGCAGCAGAAACTCGCGCGCGAGGCCGACGCCACCTACCAGGATCAGGCGCAGCGGCTGGCCGCACTGAAGCAGAACGCACAGGCCCTGAACGCGCTGGTCGACAAGCTGCAGAAGGCCATCGACGAAGCGGCCCGCAAGGCGCGCGAGGCGGCGGCACGCGAGGCGGCGCGGCAAAAACGGGGCGGCCACAAGGCGCCGCCGGTGGAGGTAGGCAATGCCGGCGCCAATATTCGCGGCAACCTGCCGTGGCCGGCGGCGGGCGACGTGCACAGCTATGGCAACGGCGTGCTGATCCGCGCCAGCGGCGGCAGCGAGGTCCACGCCGTGGCGCGCGGCCGGGTGATCTACGCCGGTTTCCTGCGTGGCTACGGCATGCTGCTGATCCTCAACCACGGCGATGGCTGGATGAGCATGTACGGCAACAACGAAGCCCTGCTGCACGGTGTCGGCGACGCCATCGAAGCGGGCCAGGCCGTCGGCACCGCCAGCGCGCCCACCGGCATCAACACCGGCGTGTACTTCGAGCTGCGCCACAACAGCCAGCCGGTCGACCCGCGCAGCTGGCTGAGCAAGCACCGTTGACGCCGACCGAGCGGCGCCGCAGGCTGGCCCGAACCGCGTCCCCGGCGACGCACCACGTTTCCCTGGAGTCTTGCGTCATGCGTCTTTTCCTTCGCGGATCCCTCGCCGGCCTGGCCGGCCTGCTGCTGGCCGCACCGCTGTCGGCGCAAACGCCCGCCGCACCCGCCACCGCCCGCAGTGCCGCCACGCCGGCCGCCGCCAGTTCGGCTGCCGGGCCGAACGAGGATGCGATCGACCTGGACGACGTGCGACGCTTCAGCCGCGTGTATGAGGTGGTGCGCCAGGCCTACGTGGAGAAGGTCGACAACAGGACGCTGATGGATGCGGCGATCAGCGGCATGTTGAGCCAGCTCGACCCGCACAGCGCCTACCTCGACAAGGAGGGCCTGCAGCAGCTCAGCGAGGACACCACCGGCCAGTACAGCGGGCTGGGCATCGAGGTGCTGCAGACCGACGGCGGCCTGCACATCGTCACCCCGATCGACGACACGCCGGCCGCGCGCGCCGGCATCCAGCCCGGCGACGACATCATCAAGATCAACGGCACCACCATCGACCCGCAGAACGTCGACGCGATGTTCAAGCAGTTGCGCGGCGAACCCGGCAGCAAGATCAGCCTGACCATCGTGCACGCCAACAGCGACAAGCCGATCGACCTGAACCTGGTGCGCGAGAACATCGCCATCGCCAGCGTCAAGACGCGCGAGCTGGAACCCGGCTACGCCTATATCCGGCTGACCCAGTTCCAGAGCGACACCGCCGCCGACCTGGAAAAGAAGCTGCCCGAGCTGTTGCAGAAGATGGGTTCGCTGAAGGGCGCGGTGCTGGACCTGCGCAACAACCCCGGCGGCCTGCTGACCGCCGCCGTCTCGGTCAGCGACGACCTGCTCGACGCCGGCGTGATCGTCACCACCCGCGGCCGCCTGCCCGACGCCAACCTGCGCTTCGCCGCGCATCCGGGCGATCTGCTCGACGGCGCGCCGCTGGTGGTACTGGTCAACAACGGCACCGCCTCGGCCGCCGAGATCGTCTCCGGCGCACTGAGGGACAACCACCGCGCGCTGATCATCGGCCAGCGCACCTTCGGCAAGGGCGTGGTGCAGACCGTGCTGCCGCTGGATGCCGACCACGCGGTGAAGATCACCACCGCGCGCTACTACACGCCCAACGGCACCTCGATCCAGGCCCAGGGCATCCGGCCCGACATCGTGCTGGCCGACCTGGCGGTGCGCAAGGCCGATCGCGCCGCCGGCCCGGTGAGCTTCGAGTCCGATCTGCCTCATCACCTGGCCAACGAAAAAGCGGCACCCGCCCATGCCGACACCGCCGAACAGGAAGCGCGGCTGGCCACCCGGGATTACGCCCTGTCGCAGGCGTTGAACGTGCTCAAGGGGATGTCGCTCAACCGCGAAGCGACCAAGCCGGCGCAATGAAACCGGTCATGCGCCGGGCGATGCCGGCTCGGGCGGCCGCACCAGCCAGCCCACCGCCAGCACGCCCAGCTCGTACAGCAGGCACATCGGGATCGCCAGCATGATCATCGAGGTGATGTCCGGCGGCGTGATGAAGGCGGAGATGGCGAACGCGCCAACCACCGCGTAGCGGCGGCCGCCGCGCAGCTGTTTCACGTCGACCGCGCCCACCGCGGCCAGGATCACCACCGCCACCGGCACCTCGAAGCACAACCCGAACGCGAAGAACATCAGCATCACGAAATCGAGGTAGTGGGAGATGTCGGTCATCATCTCCACGCCCTGCGGCGTCACCGCCGTGAGAAAGCGGAACGCCGCCGGCAACACCAGGAAGTAGGCGAAGGCGCAGCCGAGGTAGAACAGGCCCATCGCCGCCACCAGCAGCGGCCGCGCCAGCCGCTTCTCGTGCTTGTACAGGCCGGGGCTGACGAACGCCCACAGCTGGTAGAGGACCATCGGCATGCCGATGAACAGCGCCGCGTAGAAGGCCAGCTTCAGCGGGGTCACGAACGGACTGGCGACCTCGGTGGCGATGAGATGCGCCCCCGCCGGCAGCCGGGCCACCAGCGGCGCGGCCAGCTCGGTGTAGAGGCGGTTGGCGAAGGGAATCAGTACCAGCAGGATCACCACCACCGCCGCCACCGCCTTGAGCAGGCGCGAGCGCAGTTCGATCAGGTGCGAGAACAGACCCTGCTGCAGGTCGTCGACGGGATCGTCGTCGGGCGGCGCGGTCATGCGGCGGAATCCCTGTTCGTCGCGTCGTGCGACACCGGCCCGGCCAGCGGCAGTTCCGCCTGCACCTGGCCGGATGGACCATCGCCCTGCTCCGCGCCTTCCTGGCCGACGGCGGCTTCGGGGCGGACCATCGCCGTGGCCTCGTCCACCATCCCGGCCAGGGGCTCGCGTACCTGCCGCGCGCCGTCATTCAACTGGTTCTGCAGCGCCTCGGCGCGCGCCGCCGCCTCGCGCGCGGTGCGCTTGATCTCCTCGATCTCCAGCTCCCGCTCCACCTCGGCGCGCACGTTGTCCCAGCCGCTGCGCACCCGCCGCAGCAGGGCGCCGGCGGTGCGCGCCGCGCCCGGCAGCTTCTCCGGGCCGAGCACGATCAGGGCGACCAGCGCCAGCAGCACCAGCTTGCCGAAGCTGATCTCGATCATCGCGATGAATCCCGCCGCGCCGCGCGCGGTTACTTCGATTCGGTGGAATCGGGCTGCTTGTGCTCGGCCGGGTTCGCGGCCGGCGGATCGGCCTGCAGGCGCTGCTCGTCCCTGGGCTTGTCCTCACCCTCCAGGCCCTTCTTGAAGTCGCGCATGGCGCCACCCAGGTCCGAGCCGATGTTGCGCAGCTTCTTGGTGCCGAAGATCAGCACGACGACGATCAGCAGGATGACGAGATGGGTGATGCTCATGGTTTGACCTCAAAACGGCGACGGACAGCGATGTGCCGGAGCGCGCCGCGGCGCCGACGGCTCATCGCTGAGTGTACTCTTCCAACCGGTCGCGAAAGTCGACCACCGGCCCGGGGACATTGCTCACGCCACCTTCGAAAATGCGCCGCGGCGTGATGCCGGGGCCGTAGATGGCGGCGTTCGCATCATAATCGATGCGCAGCGCCGAGCCATCCAGCGCCACGCCGGCAAACAGGCCGCGCGTGCGCGAGTAGGAATAGATTTCCGCCTTCAGCTGGCCATCGGTGGCGGCGCTGGCGGTGCGCCCGACCGGACCGGCCGCCGCCGACGCGTCGGCACCCAGCGTGAACTTGCCGTTGACGATGGAATCCACGCCGCGCTGGGTGCGAAACACCAGGATCACGTCGGTGGACGACACGCCCGCCTGGAAGCCCACGCTGCCGCCGGTCATGGTGATGAAGCTGGGATTAGACCAGGTGCCGTCGCGGGTCTTCACCGAGATCAGCCCTTCGCCGCGGCGACCGCCGAAGATGAAGCCGGCCTTGATCATGTCGGGAATCACCGCGATCGCCTTGGCCTCGCGCAGCAGGTCGGTGGGAATCGCCTTGTCCGGCGCCTGCATGATCTCGCCCAGCACGCGCACGGCGTTGTTGGCGCGGACCAGCGGCGGATCTTCGGCGTGCACAGCCATCGCCGGCAGCAGCAAGGCGGCGCCGATCACGAGCAGACGATGCAATGGGACGGTGAACATGGGCTCAGCTCCACGTGGGTTGGGATGCGGGACGACATGCGTGCGCACTGCCGGCATGGGCGCTTGTGGCAGACTGCGCGATTGACCCCCATCGACGCCATCGCCTGCCACGATGCCACCCAACCACTATACCGGCCCCGCCAGCCATTCCCACATGACCGGCGTGCAGCCCGTTCAGACAGCCGTTTTGCTGGTCAACCTGGGCACGCCCGACGCGCCTACCGCGCGGGCGGTACGGCCGTATCTGGCGCAGTTCCTGGGCGACACCCGGGTGATCGATTATCCGCGCTGGCTGTGGTGGCTGATCCTGCACGGGATCATCCTGCGCACGCGGCCGGCGCGTTCCGCGCACGCGTACGCGCGGATCTGGACCGAGCGCGGCTCGCCGCTGCGCTTCGAGAGCGAGGCGCTGGCGGCGGCACTGCAGGCTGCCTTCGAGCGCGAGCAGCCCGGCACGCTGCGGGTGGCTCTGGCGATGCGCTATGGCGAGCCCGCCGTGGCCGATACCATCGCGCAACTGCACCGCGAGGGTGTGCGCCGGCTGCTGGTGCTGCCGCTGTATCCGCAGTATTCGGCCACCTCCACCGGCTCGGTCATCGATGCGGTGGCCGACGCGATGAAGGCGCTGCGCTGGCCACCCGAATTGCGGCTGATCAACGACTATCACGACGACACCGGCCACATCGAGGCGCTGGCCCTGCGCATCGAGCGTTGGTGGCGTGAGAACGGCCGCGGCGACAAATTGCTGCTGTCCTTCCACGGCATCCCGGAGCGCTACGTGCGGCTGGGCGATCCCTATGCCGACCAGTGCCGGACGACCGCGCGCCTGCTGTGCCAGCGCCTGCGATTGGGCGAGGACGAACTGCTGGTGAGCTTCCAGTCGCGGGTGGGCCGCGAACGCTGGCTGCATCCCTACACCGACGCCACCGTGCGCCAGCTGGCGGCCGAAGGCGTGAAGCGGCTCGACGTGGCCTGCCCCGGTTTCGCGGTGGATTGCCTGGAGACGCTGGAGGAAATCGCGATGCAGAACCGCGACTTCTTCCTCGCCGCCGGCGGCCAATCGCTGCGCTACATCCCCGCACTGAACGACAGCCCCGAGCAGATCGACAGCCTGGCCGCGCTGCTGCGGCGGCACCTCGGCGGCTGGCCGACAACGGCCAACGACGACGCGACGTGATCGAGCCGCGCGAACAGCGCATCGCGCTGCCGCAACTGACCCTGGCCGCACAGGTCTGGGGCGACGAGACGCTGCCGCCGCTGCTGGCATTGCATGGCTGGCTCGACAACGCGGGCAGCCATGCGCTGCTGGCGCCGCTGCTGGCCATGCGGTTCCGCGTGATCGCGCTGGACCTGCCCGGCCACGGGCATTCGGACCACCTGCCGGCGGGCGCGCACTATCACTACGTGGATTACGTACGCACCGTGCTGGCCGCCGTCGATGCGCTGGCACTGGAACGCTACAGCCTGCTGGGGCATTCGCTGGGCGCCGGCATCGCCTCGCTGGTGGCCGCGGCCACACCATCGCGGATCGAGCGGCTGTGGCTGATCGAAGGGCTGGAGCCGCTCGGCGACGATGGCACGCGCACGCTGCAACGCTTTCGCGAGGCGCTGGCACCGCAGAACACGCGCAAGCCGCTGCGACTGTTCCGCAACATTGACCAAGCTGTCGCCGCGCGCAGCATCGCCAGCGGCTTGCGCGGCGACCTGGCGCGACCGATCGTGATGCGCGGTCTCGCCGAGGTCGACGGCGGCTGGCGCTGGCGCAGCGATCCGCGCCTGACCCAACCCAGCGCCACACGACTGGCCGAATCGCAGGTGCATGCCCTGCTGCAGGGCATCGCGTCGCCCGCCGCGCTGCTGTTGGCCCAACCGTCGACGCCCTATTTGCCGGCACCATGGATGCAGGCCCGCGTCGACTGCGTCGCGCGCATCGCCGTCAGCCGGATGGACGGCGGCCACCACCTCCATCTGGAACATCCCGCCGCCGTGGCGACCTGGATCAAGGCCGCGCACGAACCCGCGCGCTAGCATCGATCACGATCGCCAGCGTGAACAGCCGCGGCATTCGACCGCGCACCGACACCCGGACTGCAAGGATGCAGCGACTGGCATCCGCCATCGCCGAAAGGAGCCGCCATGCCGAACCACCCCGTTGACGCCCCCGACACCCGCCCACGCCGGCCGCACGTTCTGATCCTCGGTGGCGGTTTCGGCGGACTTGCCGTGGCGCGGCGACTGGCCGGCGCCCCGGTGCGGGTGACGCTGGTGGACCGGCGCAACCATCACCTGTTCCAGCCGCTGCTGTACCAGGTGGCCACCGCCAGTCTGGCGGCACCGTCCATCGCCGCGCCATTGCGGCAGATCCTGCGCCGCCAGCGCGACCTCACCGTGCTGCTGGACGAAGTCACCGGCGTGGACACCGCGGCACGCGAGGTGCGGCTGGCGCACGGCACGCTGCGCTACGACATCCTGGTGGTGGCGACCGGCTCGACCCACGCCTATTTCGGCCACGACGAATGGTCACGCTTCGCGCCGGCACTGAAGACACTGGATGACGCCTTCCTGATCCGCCGCCGCGTGCTGCTGGCCTTCGAACATGCCGAGCGCGAAACCGATCCGGAGCAGCGCCAGGCCTGGCTGAACTTCGTGGTCGTGGGTGGTGGCTCCACCGGCGTCGAGCTGGCGGGCACGCTGGCCGAACTGGCGCGGCGCACCCTGCCGCACGAGTTCCGGCGCAGCGATCCGCGTCGCGCCAGCGTGAGGCTGGTCGAGGCCGGGCCGCGCCTGCTGGCCGCCTACGACCCGCTGCTGTCCGAGCGCGCACGCCGCCAGCTGGAACGGCTGGGGGTTGCGGTGCACACCGGCACGGCGGTCACCAGCATCGACGCGCAAGGGGTGAACCTGGGCCACCGGCGGCTGCCGGCACGCACGGTGCTGTGGGCCGCCGGCGTGGCGGCTTCGCCACTGGGACGCATGCTGGGCGCGCCGCTGGATCGCGCCGGCCGGGTCCAGGTTCGCCCCGATCTCAGCCTGCCGATGCACCCGGAGGTGTTCGTCATCGGCGACCTGGCTGACGTGCGGCGGGCCGACGACAAGCCGGTGCCGGGCGTGGCGCCCGCAGCCAAGCAGATGGGCGAATACGTGGGCACGGCCATCCGTGCGCGATGCGGAGGAAAGGAGGCGCCCGCGCCGTTCCGCTACCGCGACGCCGGCTCGCTGGCCACGATAGGCCGGATGGCCGCGGTGGCCCAGTTCGGCCGCCTGAAACTGTCCGGCTTTCCCGCCTGGGCAGTGTGGCTGCTGGCGCACATCTATTTCCTGATCGGCTTCCGCAACCGGCTGGTGGTGATGCTGGACTGGGCATGGGCGTACTGGACCCATGAACGCCACGCCCGCATCGTCAGCGGCCGCGATGAAACGGATGAAACGGATGAAATGCCGGAAAGCCGCTGACCGCACCGGCCCCCGGTCCGCTGCCCGCCAACGCAAACGGCCCCTTGCGGGGCCGTCGGTCAACGCGTTCGAGCCCTTCAGGCCTCGGCGAACAACCCGCGCATCTTCTTCATCGCGTTGGCCTCGACCTGGCGGATGCGCTCGGCGGAGACGCCGTACTCGTCGGCCAGATCCTGCAGCGTGGCCTTGTTGCCCTCATCCAGCCAGCGACGCTGAATGATGTCGCGCGAACGCGCATCCAGCTGCACCAGTGCGTCGGACAGGGCCTGCATGCGGCTGTCGCTGTCGTCGGCGTCGGAAACGTTCTCGTACGGGTCGGCACCCTCGTCGATCAGGAACGCGGCCGGTGCGGGCTTGGCGTCCTCGTCGTCGGTCACCGGCTCGAAACCGATGTCGCGGCCGGACAGGCGCGATTCCATCTCGCGCACCGTCGCCTCGGGCACGCCCAGGTCGTTGGCCACCGTGCGCACCTCGGCGGCGTTCATCCAGCCCAGCCGCTTCTTGCTCTTGCGCAGGTTGAAGAACAGCTTGCGCTGCGCCTTGGTGGTGGCGACCTTCACGATGCGCCAGTTCTTCAGGATGAACTCGTGCATCTCGGCACGGATCCAGTGCACCGCGAAGCTGACCAGCCGAACGCCCTGGTCGGGGTCGAAGCGCTTGACCGCCTTCATCAGGCCGATATTGCCTTCCTGGATCAGGTCGGCCAGCTGCAGGCCGTAACCGCTGTAGCCACGCGCCACGTGCACCACGAAACGCAGGTGCGACATCACCAGTTTCTTGGCGGCCTCGAGATTGGCGTCCTCGAGATAGTCGCGCGACAACGCCTGCTCTTCTTCCGAGCTCAACACCGGGATGCGGTGCACCGCGGAAATGTAGGCATCCAGACTTCCGACCACGCTGGGCAGCGGGAAGTTGGCGGTTACCAAGGCTTGAGACATGGTTGGAACCTCCAGAATGGCGACTGAGTTTAGCACTCGGTTGGTTGGAGTGCTAAGTCCGGACATTGGTTCCGGACCTTTAATGAACTGGATGGTACATATATTTGCAGGCCTTGTCCATCGGCTCATCTTCGCCGCCAGTGTGGTCGGCGTTACGTTCACAACACGTCATGCCCGGGTAACCGTCTCCCGCACCCCGCCGCCCGCGCCACGAGGCGAACCGGCTTGACAGCACGCAACCGGCGCCACCATGCTGCCGGCCATTCCGAGGGGTGCCCCGCAAGGGGCTGAGATAGCGCGAGCTGACCCTTGAACCTGATCCGGGTAATGCCGGCGTAGGAACGGGAATCACCACCACGGGCGGCCGGCTGCGGCGCGTTCGTGCGCCGTTGCAGCGTCGCGCCCCGGATCTCCATCGAAGGAGGAGATCCATGAGCCATCCCGCTGCCGCACCTCTCAGCGTCACCACCGGGCCGATCGGCGGCTCGCGCAAGGTCTACGTGTCGCCGCCCGCGCATCCCTCCTTGCGCGTGCCGGTGCGCGAGATCGCGCTGGACGACCCGTTGGCACCCGTGCTGCACGTCTACGATCCGTCCGGCCCGTACACCGACGACACGGTGCGGATCGACCTGGCCGCGGGCCTGCCGCCGGTGCGCGACGCGTGGATCGCGGCGCGCGGCTTCCCGACCATCGACGGGCGCCCCAGCCGCCCGGAAGACAACGGCGGGATCGGGCCGGACCAGCGGGTGGCGCCCTGCCCCGCGCGCCGCACGCTGCGCCGGGGTGACGCCGGCCAGCCGGTGACCCAGCTGGAGTTTGCCCGCGCCGGGATCATCACCGAGGAAATGATCTACGCCGCCCAGCGCGAGAACATCGGGCGCACGCGGATGCAGGAAGACGCCGCTGCCCGGCTGGCCGACGGCGAGGCGTTCGGCGCCACCCTGCCCGCCTTCGTCACGCCCGCCTTCGTCACGCCCGAATTCGTGCGCAGCGAGATCGCGCTGGGCCGCGCCATCATCCCGGCCAACATCAACCACGGCGAACTGGAGCCGATGGTGATCGGGCGCAACTTCCTGGTGAAGGTGAACGCCAACATCGGCAACTCCGCGGTGTCGTCCGGCGTGGCCGAGGAAGTGGAAAAGCTGGTGTGGGCGATCCGCTGGGGCGCGGACACCCTCATGGATCTCTCCACCGGCCGCAACATCCACAACATCCGCTCGTGGATCATCCGCAACGCGCCGGTACCGATCGGCACCGTGCCGATCTACCAGGCGCTGGAGAAAGTCGGTGGCGATCCCGCGCGGCTGACGTGGGAAATCTTCCGCGACACCCTGATCGAACAGGCCGAGCAGGGCGTGGACTATTTCACCATCCACGCCGGCGTGCGCCTGCACCACGTGCCGCTGACCGCGCAGCGCGTCACCGGCATCGTGTCGCGTGGCGGCTCGATCATGGCGCGCTGGTGCCTCAGCCACCACCGCGAGAGTTTCCTGTACGAAAACTTCGCCGAGATCTGCGACATCATGCGCCGCTACGACGTGGCCTTCTCGCTGGGCGACGGCCTGCGCCCGGGCTCGATCGCCGACGCCAACGACGCGGCCCAGTTCGGCGAACTGGAAACCCTGGGCGAGCTGACGAAGATCGCCTGGGCGCACGGCTGCCAGGTGATGATCGAAGGGCCCGGCCACGTGCCGATGCACAAGATCAAAGCCAACATGGACAAGCAGCTGGAGCACTGCGCCGAGGCGCCGTTCTACACGCTGGGCCCGCTGACCACCGACATCGCGCCGGGCTACGACCACATCACCTCGGGCATCGGCGCGGCGATGATCGGCTGGTTCGGCACCGCGATGCTCTGCTACGTGACGCCCAAGGAACACCTGGGCCTGCCCGACCGCGACGACGTCAAGATCGGCGTGATCACCTACAAGATCGCCGCCCACGCCGCCGACCTGGCCAAGGGCCATCCCGCCGCCCAGCACCGCGACAACGCACTGTCACGCGCGCGTTTCGAATTCCGCTGGGAAGACCAGTTCAACCTCTCGCTCGATCCCGACACGGCACGCGCCTACCACGACGCCACGCTGCCGAAGGACGCGCACAAGCTGGCGCATTTCTGCTCGATGTGTGGGCCGAAATTCTGCTCGATGAAGATCACCCAGGACCTGCGCCGCGAAGTGCGCGAGATGGAAGCCTCCACGGTCCGCGCGGGCATGGACGCGAAATCGCGCGAGTTCGCCGCGCAGGGCGCCACGCTCTACGTGCCGGCGGCGCAGTGAACGCCATGCGCGTCACCGTCATCGGCGCGGGCGTGGCCGGCCTGGTCACGGCCGTCGAACTGGCTGGTCGCGGCGCCCGGGTGGAAATCATGGAGCGCGGCGCCGGCCCGGGCGCGCAGGCCTGTGCCTGGTTTGCCGGCGGCATGCTGGCCCCATGGTGCGAGCAGGCCACCGCCGAACCGCACGTGGCCGCGTTGGGCGCCGCGTCCATCGCGTGGTGGCAGCGTCATTTCGCCGACACCGTGCAGCGCGGCACGCTGGTGGTCGCCGCCAGCCGCGATGCCGTCGAACTGGATCTGTTCGGCCACCGCACCGAGCGGTTCGAAGCGGCCGACGCCGCTCTCATCGGCGCACTCGAACCGGACCTGGCGGGACGGTTTCGCCGCGGCCTGTTCTTTCCCGGCGAGGCACACCTGGACCCGCGCCGCGCGCTGCAGGCATTGACGGCGCAGCTGCATGCGAAGGGCGTGACGATCCGCTACGGCGTGGACGCCGACGTCGAACGGGTGGTTGCCGATCGGGTGATCGATTGCCGCGGCATCGCCGCATGCGACACGCTGCAGGATCTGCGCGGCGTGCGCGGCGAGATGATCATGCTGCGCGCACCGGACATCCACCTCACCCGGCCCGTGCGCCTGCTGCATCCACGCTTCGGCTTGTACGTGATCCCGCGCGGCCAGGGCATCTTCATGCTCGGCGGCACCTTGCTGGAAAGCAGCAGCCGAGCGCCGGTCACCGTGCGCTCGGCGATGGACCTGCTCAACGCCGCCTACGCGCTGCACCCGGCGTTTGCCGAGGCGCAGATCCTGGAACTGGGCGTGGGTGTGCGCCCCGCGTTTGCCGACAACCTGCCGCGCGTGTCGCGCCGCGGCCACGTCATCCACGTCAACGGCCTCTATCGCCACGGCTTCCTGCTTTCGCCCGCGATGGCGCAGCAGGCCGCGCACATGGCGCTGGTCGACATTCCGGAGACAAGCGCATGCATCTGCTCGTGAACGGCACCGCGCACGACGTGCGCGCCACCACCTTGTCGCAGGCGCTGGAGGCGCTCGGTTACCGGCAGGCCATCGTCGCCACCGCGCTCAACGGCAGCTTCGTGCCCGCCGACCGTCGCCATGCCACCGTGCTGGCCGACGGCGACGCGCTGGAAATCCTCGCGCCGATGCAGGGAGGCTGAGCCATGCGGTTATATGGCATCGAACTGGCATCGCGCCTGTTACTGGGCAGCGCCCGCTATCCGTCGCCGGCGATGCTTGCCGATGCGGTACGCGCCTCGGGCACCGGGGTGGTCACCGTGTCGCTGCGGCGCGAATCGGGCGGGCAGCGCAGCGGGCAGGGTTTCTGGTCGCTGATCCGCGACCTGGGCGTGCGCGTGCTGCCGAACACCGCCGGTTGCCATTCGGTGAAGGAGGCGGTGACCACCGCACGGATGGCGCGCGACATCTTCCAGACGCCATGGATCAAGCTGGAAGTGATCGGCGACGCCGACACGCTGCAACCGGACGTGTTCGGCCTGGTCGAGGCGGCGACCCAGTTGTGCGCCGACGGCTTCGAGGTATTTCCATACACCACCGAAGACCTGGTCGTGGCCGACCGGCTTCTGCAGGCCGGCTGCCGCGTGCTGATGCCGTGGGGCGCGCCGATCGGCAGCGGGCGCGGGCTGAACAACACGTTCGGGCTGCGCACGCTGCGTGCGCACTATCCCGAGGTGCCGCTGATCATCGACGCCGGCATCGGCCGACCGTCGCACGCGGTGGACGCAATGGAGCTGGGTTTCGACGGCGTGCTGCTGAACACCGCGGTGGCGCTGGCCGGCGATCCGGTGGCGATGGCCGCCGCGTTCGCCCGCGCGATCGAGGCGGGGCGCGCGGGTTTCGAGGCCGGGCCGATGGCGCCGCGCGATTTCGCCGAGCCCTCCACGCCGATCGTCGGCAAGGCGTGGCTGGCGTGATCACGC
>Ga0206102_1000279_pt1 | contig 17349 bp, 14 predicted proteins | sample 1B1Ametagenome_FD_148645 | JGI IMG/M metagenome (GOLD analysis project Ga0206102, IMG submission 148645) | Enriched microbial communities from leaf-cutter ant dump, University of Wisconsin, Madison, United States - 1B1A | ecosystem: Environmental > Terrestrial > Nest > Insects nest > Nest dump... | reverse complement strand
TTGGCAGGCTTTCCACCTAAGCAGGTACTTCCCCTGCCCATTCCGATACAAAGTTCGATGTATATGAATACACCGCTCCCCCTTTATCGAACATTTCTGCTCGGGTTGTAGGGAGAACAGCGCGCACCAGTTGGATTCCAAGCATGTATGGTTATCATAGATTTACAATAACTTCCTATGATCTCGCCGGGAATAAAGGAACAACGGTATCTACTTCCTATTGGGTCAATCAAACGCCGTTGGAAATTCCGGTCGTATATATCAAAGCGAAATCGCAATCGCTTATTTTAAATTGGGCGCATATTACAGGAGCAACTCGATACAACATTAAACTGTATGATAGCGATAAAAATGCCCTTGCAAGCTTTTCCTCATATGAAAATACGTACACTATTGATGGTCTGAAAGCAAATACGGAATATGTCGTAACCGTAGCGGCCACAGATGAAACTGGCGGTAGAAGTAACAGTTCTGCTTCATCCAGCATAGTGTGGACAGCAAAAACTCTTGTTGTATTAATTCCGGGGATGGCAGGATCGGAGTTGAAATACACAGGAGATAATTCCACTGTTTGGTTACCAGGGGCAGCGGGCATTGTCTTGAATGGTCCAATTTATCCGTATTTGGATCTTAATTTTAACAAACTTTATTTGGATAGTAACGGTCAACCTATCCATCATGCTGATGGTGATAAAATTGTTGCTTCTGAGACTCCACTAAAAGGATTCTATGATGTTATTAAAAATCAATTGAGTAGTGCTAATTACAATGTAGAATACTTTCCCTATGATTTCAGAATAGATAATGAAGTCACGGCTGACAGTCTTGACTCATTTATCACGGAGAAGTTGAATAAATATGGCGAAGATCAGGTGAGCATCGTAGCACACAGCATGGGAGGGCTGGTAGCCACTCGCTATATCGCTAAATATGGCGATGCTAAAGTAAAAAAATTGATTACATTAGGCACCCCCTATTTAGGTGCGCCTAAATTCTTAAATGCTTTATACACAGGAAATTTATTGACAAATGGTAGTAACAGCAAATACGGAAATGAAGCTATTGAAGATGAAATCGGTGATAATAAATTAAGCTACTACATCCGTAAATTGGCTTTTAATATGTCGACAGGTTACGAGCTTCTCCCCACGAAAGACTATTTTTTATACGGTTACTATTACGCTCAATATAGTAGTGCAACCAATCGCTTCAATACAAATTTTAACTTGACCAAACTGAAAGACTATAATGATACGGTAAATTTTCTCAAAAACACAAGCTATAATGCGGATTATGTCAATGCTTATTTGGTTGATAACGCAATTGATTTTCATAACAGGCTGGATATTTTTCATACCTTATCTTCGATTAAATCCAAGTTGTACATGATTGTAGGGGATGACGAGCCGACCATCGGCATGGTGAAACCGCAATTTACACGAAACTTGTTGAATAATTTCAATTTAGTAAATGTGGACAGCGATCCAACCAGCGGCGATGGTACGGTGCCTCTGCAAAGCTCTACCTTGGGCGGTTTATTTAGTGATCGGACCTATTTTATTTCCGAAACGCATTCTAACTTGCCGGGCAATTGGAATGTATGGTATGCGACGACAACCTTCTTGAATGACGATCCTGGCGATGATAACAAAACCAGCGATGGCCGACAAATTTTACGCCGTACTTTTGAGAATACAAGAAAAATCAAATTGAAAATCGAGTGTCCTGTGGATTTGAATATTTACGATAATCAAGGCAATCACGTGGGCTTATCCTCCACAGGAGTCGACGAACAAATTGACGGCAGCAGCTTTTACTTAAGTGGGGATATGAAGTATGCGTTCCTCCGGGATGGCAACTATAATGTGAAGCTATTAGGGACAGGCAATGGGACGATGACTTACACCTTGCAGCTATTTGATGCCAACGATCAGGTAGCAAAAACAGTCAGATTCGACAATGTCCCGATTACTCCTTCTACGGTGATTACTTCAAATACGGATATGAATTCAAATATTGAATTGCTGCTGGATGCGAATGGAGACGGAGCAGTAGATCAGCATGTTCAACCTTCAATTCAGTTGAATGCAGTTCAAAGCCAGGACGATGTTGCTCCTTCGCTATCCTATTCTCTTGCGGGAGCGAACGGGGACAACGGTTGGTTTACATCGGATGTATCTGTTTCTGTAGAGGCGAACGATACGAATTCTGGAGTGGCATCTATTCTCTACAATTTGAATGATGCTGCTGACCAACCATTTTCCAATTCGCTGACAGTAAATCAAGAGGGAGACAATCGACTTGAATTGTTTGCGGTCGATCAGAACAGGAACGCGTCTCTTCCGGTTGGTGTAAGTATTAAAATTGATAAAACAGCGCCTACTCCGCCGGTGCTTACAACAACTGCTCCTGCCTGGATTCGCGGCCATGCGACATTAACGCTTGTCGATGGAACAGATGCGACAAGCGGTGTGTACAAAAGCCAGTACAAAATCGGGGACAATGGGGGATGGACGGATTACATTTCTCAGGTCACGGTATCCAATGAAGGAATAACAACGGTATATGGAAGAACGATCGACAATGCGGGAAATAGGAGTTTGGAAACAAGAACTGTTATTTACATCGACAATACGCTTCCCACCCCTCCAAGTATCCATGTGAGCAGTAGCGCTTGGTCGAATGCAGATGTAACATTTTCCATCGCGGCAGGGTCGGATAATGGCAGCGGAGTACAGAAAGTTCAGTACAAAATCGGAGAAAATGGCATCTGGACAGATTATACTTCGAATGTGGTTATAACATCAGAAGGTAGCACTGACATATTTGCTCGTACTGTGGATCAGGTTGGTAATGTAAGTGAAGAAGTTCATGAGACTATCCGAATTGACCGGACATCTCCTTCCATACCTGTGATTACTCTCAGCACGTCAAACTGGACGAATGGTGTTGTGACTATGGATATATCCCAAGGTACGGACGATCTGAGTGGCATACACAAGTACCAATATAAGCTGGGCGCGAATGGCGAGTGGAATGACTTTGCGTCTACAGCGACCTTTTCTCAAGAGGGGATAACGAGCATTTACGCCAGATCCGTTGACTATGCCGGAAATGTTGGAACAGAGACCTCCGCTGAATGGCGCATCGATACAACGAAGCCCTCCGCTCCAACAGTCATTCTCGGCGCAGCCGCCTGGACGAATCACGATGTTGCTTTTGAGGTGCAGGACGGGGCTGATGCCTTGAGCGGAATTGCCAACAGCCAATACAAAATCGGATCAGCAGGTGAATGGCTGGATTACGTGTCGCCCGTGACGATCAGCAATGAAGGCGAAACTATGGTTTATGCAAGGACAGTGGATAAGGCTGGCAACATAGGCCCGGAAGGCAGCGGTGCTGTCAAGATCGATAAAACTGCGCCAAATCCACCGTTTCATATCATCAGTACCCCTGTGACCGGGGGACGCTGGGCGTCTAGTTACTGGCTGCATTGGTCGGGGACAGACAACTTTGTCATTCGCAAATACGATGTGTATGCGGACAACCGACTTATCGGTACGACAGAGGGTAACTCCTACAAGCTAACGAATCTGCAACCTGGAGCTACGTATAGCTATACAATTGTTGCTGAGGATGCTGCAGGAAACCGTTCGGAGTATAGCGATCTGATTACGTTCCAAACGAAGGTTCCAAGCGTTTCGGCACAAGCAGGCAGTAGCTTTGGTGTTTTCCCCGCAGATGGCAGGATTGTGGCTTGGGGTTATAATGATTACGGCCAAGTAGGCGATGGGACAGCGAACATGGAAACGGGATATTCTACGGTTCCTGATCTTTCATCAATGGACATGGTAGCCGCTGGTGGGAGACATACGGTAGCTCTAAAAAACGATGACACGGTATGGACATGGGGATTGAATACAAGCGGACAGCTAGGTGATGGAACTGAGGTGCCGTCCCGACGAGTTCCTGTACAAGTACCCGGTTTGCAGGCGGTAAGGATGGTTGCGGCCGGCGACTATCATTCTGTAGCATTAAAACATGATGGCACCGTATGGATTTGGGGATTGAACGACAGAAGTCAGCTCGGGATACGGAATATGCCGAAAATCACCTCTCCTGCGCAAGTGCCAGGATTAAGCGGAGTAAGCATGGTCGCAGCAGGCAGTTTACACACCGTGGCATTAAAGAATGATGGAACCGTGTGGGCTTGGGGCGTGAACGCAAGCGGCGAGTTAGGTAATGGCGGGACGGTAAATGCAGTTGCTCCTGTTCAAGTATCGGGATTAAGTCATGTCGTGCAAATTTATGTGAAGAATGGTTCGAATTTCGCGATCAAGGCTGACGGTACAATTTGGGCATGGGGAGATAATTACTGGGGGCAGTTAGGAAACGGAACAACGATGACAAGCCAGCTAACACCTATAGAAATAAATATTAAAGACGTTGCTGTCATTGCTCCTGGCGGAGCCTACACATTGGTGTTAAAAACCGACGGAACTGTATGGGGATGGGGACTGAATGATAACGGACAGCTTGGGAATGGAACCAGGATAAGAGCATCCGTTCCGGTACAGGTTGTTGGTTTAAGTGGAATGATCGGAGTATCGGCAAGCAACTTGCATGGAGTAGCTATGAAGAGCGATGAGACGCTGTGGGCTTGGGGAGCCAATGGAAACGGGCAATTGGGAGATGGCACTCTGACGGATCGACTGACTGCGGTGCAGGTTCAGGCTAATCAAGCTCCTGAAGTCAACATTGCATGGCCAGAGGGAACACAGTCAAGCCCTACAGAGACTGCAAGCCTAACTCCTGTAATTTCATGGAGTCTTTCCGATGCGCAAAGCACCCTGTTTACCGGGTATCAGGTTCAGATCGTGAATACAACAGGAGCGGTGGTTGTAGATTCGGGTATAGTCACGCAAAATACGGCTTCATTAACGGGAAGCTGGGTGGTGAGCGCTTCCTTGCCGAATAATCAAACGTATCAAGTGAAAGTTAGGCAAAAGGACTCGGCAGCCTGGTCGGACTGGACTTCGACGGGGTGGTTCAAGACAGCAGCCGTCGTTTCGACAGCATCGGTGCTGGGCGCCGGAAATAGCGGCTTTAGCCTTGCGGTGAAGAATGACGGAACGGTTCAAGCGTGGGGCGATGACAGCTATGGACAATTGGGAGACGGGCTTGGGGGCATGGAAACCACACGCGTAGCGGTAAGCGGTCTGACCGATGTCGTGAGCGTGCATGCCGGGGACCAGCATGCCGTAGCCGTGAAAAGCGATGGAACCGTCTGGGCGTGGGGAGATAATCGCTTCGGTCAGGTAGGAGACGGAACTACGGTGGGCCGAAGAACCCCTGTTCGGGTATGGGGCTTGAGCGGAGTACGCGCGGCAGCGGCTGGCAGCAGGCATACAGCAGCGGTGAAAAACGATGGCACTGTATGGACATGGGGTTATAACAACGATGGTCAGTTGGGGAACAAGAATGTCACGAACGCGTCGTCTCCTGTGCAAGCAAGCGGCATTGGGGGCATCATTGCAGTCGGTGCAGGCAGCGGTCATACCGTGGCGTTAAGAAACGACGGAACCGTGTGGGCCTGGGGGTTGAACACAAGCGGTCAGTTGGGGAACGGCAGCACAGCAAAGTCAATGATCCCGGTTCAAGTATCCGGCTTGAGCAACGTGGTGCAGATTGCTGTGAAGATGGAGACGAATTTCGCGCTGAAAGCGGATGGCACCGTATGGGCGTGGGGCGCGAACAATTCGGGTCAACTCGGAGATGGTACGACGACAAACCGGCTGACGCCCGTTAAAGCCAATGTAAGCCAGGTCGCCAGCATCGCGTCGGGAGGCAACCATGCGCTGGTTGTGAAGACGGATGGCACTGTATGGGCGTGGGGAGCGAACGGCATAGGTCGGTTGGGCAACGGGAGTACGGCCAACTCCTTGACTCCTGTTCAGGTAAACGGGTTAAGCGGAATGGTAAGCGCAGAAGCGTCGGGCATCGGCCATAACGTGGCCTTGAAAAACGACGGGACGCTTTGGACCTGGGGAAGTAACGCGAGTGGACAACTGGGGGATGGCACTCTGATCCATCGATTAACGCCGGTACAGGTGAAGTAGAATGTAGCGCCCAGCAAGTGGTGATGGATGGAAGACAAGATTGGTTTTAGGAAGCCGTTGCAACAAGGGGCTGTCCGAAAAGTCAATTTGTGATTTTTTGAGCCCCACTTGAAGTAGCAAAATGCCCATAAAAAATGACCCCTCTCTCCACTTAACTGTGGATTTTGGGGTCATTTTTGGGTTGTTCCTTATAGTGCGATCCCTTTTCGGACAGCCCCCATCAGACAACTACACCATCATTTTGCAAATATCGTTCGTAAATTCGACCGGGTCTTGAATCGGCAGGCCGTCGATCAGGAGCGCCTGGTTGTACAAAAGCGCCGTGTACAGGTTCAGCTTCTCCTTATCCTTGCCAAAAGCGTCCTTCAACGAGCTGAATACTTCGTGATTGACGTTGATTTCCAGCACTTTGCTGGCTTTGACGTTGCCGCTGTTAGGCATGGCGTTCAAGATTTTCTCCATTTCGATGCTGACCTCGCCTTCGGCCGACAAGCAGACCGGATGCGATTTCAGGCGTTTGGACGCCTTAACCTTTGTCACTTTGCCTTCCAAAAGATCGGCCATGTAGGTGAACAACTCTTTATTTTCTTCTTTGTCCGCTTCGCCATCCGCGTCTGCGCTATCGGCTTCGATGCCCAGATCGCCGCTCGACACCGATTTGAAGTCTTTGCCTTTGTAGTTCATCAGCATTTGAATCGCAAATTCGTCGATATCGTCGGTGAAGTAGAGGATTTCGTAGCCTTTGTCCGCGACCAGCTCGGTTTGCGGCAGCTTTTCGATGCGTTCGATTGATTCGCCCGAGGCGTAGTACATGTACTTCTGCTCTTCCGGCATGCGAGACACGTATTCGTCCAGCGTCACGAGCGCTTTGTCCTTGGAGGAATGGAACAGCAGCAGGTCCTGCAGCGCTTCTTTGTGCGTGCCGTAATCGCTGTACACGCCGAATTTCAGCTGGCGGCCGAACGCTTTGTAGAACTGCTCGTATTTTTCGCGGTCGTCTTTGAGCAGGCTTTGCAGCGCACTTTTGATTTTGCTCGAAATGTTTTTGGCGATCAGTTTCAGCTGGCGGTCATGCTGCAGCATTTCCCGGGAGATGTTCAGCGACAGGTTCTCGGAATCGACCATCCCTTTGACGAAGCTGAAATAGTCCGGCAACAGGTCGGCGCATTTGTTCATGATCAGCACGCCGTTGGCGTACAGCTCCAGCCCTTTTTCAAATTCCTTCGTATAGTAGTCGAACGGGATATTCTCCGGGATGAACAGGATCGCCTGATACACCACCGCGCCGTCCGCGCTGACGTGCACGTGCTTGAGCGGCTGGTCGAAGCCATAATGTTTTTCACGGTAAAAGTTTTCGTAGTCCTCGCTCGTCAGTTCGCTTTTGTTTTTGCGCCAGATCGGCACCATACTGTTGACGTGCTGCTCCTCGACGACTTCTTCAAATTCGTTGTCGGCGCCTTCCTTCGGCCGCTGGGTGCTGACGTCCATTTTGATCGGGTAGCGGATGAAATCGGAATATTTTTTGATGATCGCCTTGAGGCGGTAGGTGTCGAGATACTCGTCGTAGGTTTCGTCTTCGGTGTTTGTTTTGATCGTCAAAATAATGTCCGTGCCGACTGTCGCTTTCTCGCTGGGCTCCATCGTGTAGCCGTCCGCGCCCGTGGATTCCCACTTGTACGCCGTATCGCTGCCGAGCGCCTTACTGATGACCGTGACGACGTCGGCGACCATGAAGGCCGAATAGAAGCCCACGCCGAACTGGCCGATGATGTTATGGCCGTCTTTGGCTTCGTTCTCCTTCTTGAAGCTGAGCGAACCGGATTTGGCGATGATGCCGAGGTGGCTTTCCAGCTCGTCTTTCGTCATGCCGATGCCCGTATCGCTGATCGTCAGCGTGCGTGCGTCCTTGTTGGCGGTGACTTTAATGAAATAGTTGTCTTTATCGAAAACGAGCGACTCATCGGTCAAAGCTTTGTAATAAATTTTGTCGATGGCGTCGCTGGAGTTGGAAATCAGCTCTCTGAGAAAAATTTCCTTTTGCGTGTAAATGGAGTTGATCATCATTTCCAAAAGTCGCTTGGATTCGGCTTGGAACTGTTTCTTTTCCATATCAAAACATTCTCCTTTCAGATGGGGCTGGTGCCGCCCGTGTTAGCACTCGTGTTAATTGAGTGCTATCCCTATTATTTTTTATAACATTCCTGAATTTTGATGTCAATATCCGGTAAGGTGTGGATGGTCGGGGACGGGAAGCCGGGCGGGGGGAAAGCAGGCAGATGGGCAGCCCGCAGAAGGCACCCGACACCGAAGCAACACCCCTGCACAGCCAGTTTCGTGATACAATGAAAAAAGCGCGGAAATTCGCCTTTTGTAAGCTGGATTACAGAAGCTTCGGCCGGGCGTGTGATAGGTTGGAAGGGCAGGTGAGCCGGAAGGGGCACCGCGCCGTCTTCATCATTTTAGACCTGAAAGGATGAACAGTTATGTCACTTACGCAAATGCTTGAGGAAGCCAAATCGCAATTTGTTGCCCAGACGCCGGCCGATATCCATATGGAGATGTTCCGCATGATTCGCGAGCAGCAGCAGTCGGGATTGTCCAGCGGTTTGGTGGAAGGCGCCAAAGCGAAGGATTTTGTGCTGAAAAATGCGCTCGGCCAGGAAATTTCGCTTTACGAGGAGCTGTCGAAAGGGCCGGTGGTGCTGACGTTTTACCGCGGGGGCTGGTGCCCGTTTTGCAGCATGCAGCTGCGGGCGTACGAGAAGGCGTTGCCTGAGATTCAGGCGCTGGGCGCGCAGTTATTGGCCGTCAGCCCGCAAAGCCCCGACAACACGTTGTCCCAAACAGAAAAGGAGCAGCTTTCGTTCCAGGTGCTCAGCGATACGAACGGACTGGTGGCTGTAAAATACAACGTGCTGTATGACGTGCCGGACTACATCCGCGACATTATGGAGAACAAGTTTGGGCTGAATCTGGCCGAATACAATGCGACGAACCGCTGGATTCTGCCAGTGCCGTCGACGTTTATGATTGACGAAAGCGCGATCGTTCGTTCGGCGTATGTGAACCCGGACTTTATGCAGCGGATGGACCCGGACGACATTCTGACCGAACTGAAAAAGCTGTAGGCCCGATGCGGCGGGTGACGGTATATATCAGCGACGGCTGCGTGGCTTGTGAGGAAGCGGTTGCGTATTTGCAAAGCCGCGGGGCGGAGGTGGCGATCCAAAATACCGGCGCCGGCTGGCACGTCTGGGAGGAGCTGCTGGCGCTCGGCGGCATTGCCACGCCGCTGCTGGTCATTGGCGGCACGGTGCTGCATACGCTCAACAAGCGCGTTGTCGACCGCTTGCTGGAGGAGGAGGACGCGGATGAATAAGCTGGTGTATTTGGCGCAGATCAGTATTTTCGAGGCGATGTCGCCCGATGAGCTGCTGGAGATGGACCGGCTGAACGCGGTCGAGCATTTCCGCCATATTCCGGCGCAGACGGTCGTGCAAACGCCCGAAACGGGCCGCGAGGGGCTGTTTTTTGTCAAACAGGGCAAGCTGCGGCTGTATAAGCTGCATCCCGACGGGCGGCAGTTTACGCTGGGTATTTTGTCGAAGGGCAATATGTTCGGCGAGCTGGAGTCGTTTTCGCTGGGCACGCGGCGGGTGTACATCGAAACGCTGGAGGATTCATTCCTCTGCTCGATGACCGATGCCCAGTTGGAGCGAGTGCTGCTGAACCGGCCCCATCTGGCGCTGAAATTGCTTAAGGCGCTCAGCGATCTGCTCAAGGAGCGCGACGAGCAGGTGGAGCAGTTGGCGTTCAGCGATTTGCGCGGACGTGTGACGCATCTGCTTACGACGCTGGGCGCGCGGTTTGGCGTTGCGGCCGAGGCCGGCTTCGTGCTGATCGATTTGCGGCTGACGCATCAGGAAATCGCCAATATGCTGGGCGCGACGCGGGAAGCGGTTAGCGTGGTCATGCGCGAGCTCGTCAAGGAAGGGCGGATTCGCACGGGGCGGATGAGCGTGGCGCTGGCCCCGGAGCCGGAGCGGCGGGACGCTGGCGCTCGCGATGCGCGGCTTCTTTGATGCCGCCAAGCCACAAGCGGCCGATAAGCGGGCATAAGTGCTGGGCGGCGATGCTGGTCGACGAACGAGAGAGATCACCTTCCGGTCGAAGGTGATTTTTTTCATTTTCAGGCATGAAGTGATCGTGCGTTCCGGCCCGGCATGCGAGGGGCTTCGGAGGGCGAGGTTTCTTTTGCAGGACAGATGGCGCCAGATTCGTGCTCTGGGAGGAGATCGGGTATAATGGAACAAGCTGGATTTTATTTTGTGATCAAGAGGTGAGCTTATGTTGCTGTTAAAAGGCCAACGTGCCGATGTGACGAAGGGCCGGCAGGTGAACGTGCTGGAGCTGCGGTTTGGATGGACGGCGGCGAGTGCGGCATTGGATGTCGATGCTTCGTGTTTTGTGCTGTCGGCTGGCGGGCGGTGCGAGCGCGATGAGGATTTTGTTTTTTTACGGTCAGCCCGAGGCGCGCGGCGGTGCGGTGACGCATGCGGTTGGCGCCGGTTCCGCGGCTGCGGACGTGCGGGAGCTGATTCGTGTGCGGCTGTCGGATTTGCCTGACGATGCGGCGCGGCTTGCTTTTACAATTACGATTCATAACAATGCGGATACCGGGTATACGATCAAGGATTTGCGCGATTTGCAGGTGCGGGTGGTCGATGTGGAGCGTGGAGAGGAGCTGCTGCGTTTTGCGTTCGGGGCCGATCTGTCGCTGGAGACAGCGATGGTTGTTGGCGAGTTGTACCGGCACGGGGCGGAGTGGAAGTTCAGCGCGGTGGGCAGCGGTTTTTTTGGCGGGTTGGCGGCATTGTGTACAAGCTTTGGGCTGGAGGTGGCCGGTGAGGAGGGGCAGGTGGCCGGCCCTGATGCGGGGGCAGCTTCTGTAGAGGCTGTGCAGACGGGGGAGCTGGCGAAGGTGGCTTCGGCGGCAGGAGCCGCTGCGCACGCGGCAGCGTCGGCTTCTTCGGCAGCGCACCCGGCGCCAGCGCTTTCCTCCATTGACTTGCGCAAAAAGAAGGTCGAGCTGGTGCTGACCAAAAAGCAAATGACCCACGTATCCGCGCGCGTCGGACTGGTGCTCGATATCTCCGGCTCGATGCTGCAGCTCTACCGCAACGGCACGGTGCAGGAGGTTGTGGAGCGGATTTTGGCCGTGGCCTGCAAGTTTGACGACAACGCCGAGCTGGACGTTTGGGTGTACGACAATGAGTTTAGCCGGCTGCCTGCGGCCAGGGAGCAGGATTTTGAGCAATACGTGACGCAGCATATCATCAACAACAAAAAGATTCACAAATTCGGGCGCAACAACGAACCTCCGGTCATGTTGGACGTGATTCGCAACTATACGGTCGAAGACGTGTCGCCGCTGCCGGCGTTTATCGTGTTTATCAATGACGGCGGGGTACACAAGTCGATCAAAAAGGTGATCGTCGAATCGGCCGTGCAGCCGATTTTTTGGCAGTTCGTCGGCATTGGCGATGCCGATTTCGAGGTGCTGAAAAAGCTGGATACGATGGAAGGGCGCGTGGTCGACAACGCCAACTTCATCCATATTCCCGCGATCGGCGCGATCGGCGACGAGGAGCTGTACGACATGCTGCTAAGCGAGTTCCCGCAGTGGTTGAAGGCGGCGGAGGCGCAGCGGATTGTGCGCGGGCGTTGAGGGAAGGCGCGGTCTTGATTTTGTTATCGCCAGTAGCACCAAACCCATGCAAGCGGAGCTTGGCTCTATTGGGCATGGGTTTGCTTGTTTGATCCGGTCGGCGGGAGCGTCTCGGTTGTGATTTGGGGGCAAGCGGCAAGATCTTATCTTTATTTAAGTTTAAACTTAATTAAGTATATGCTAAAATAAAAGCATGATACAGCAAACGATTCAAGCTTTGGCGGAGCCGCGACGTCGGGAGATGCTTATTTTGGTGCAAAACCGTGAATTGACCTCAAGCGCCATCGCCGCGCATTTCGACATTTCGGCTCCGGCCGTGTCGCAGCATCTCAAGGTGCTGGCCGACGCCGGGCTGGTGGCGATTCGCCGCGACGGCACGCGCAGGTATTATCGCCTGAGAAAGGAAGGTTTGGCCGATATTAAGGCGTTTATCGATCAGTTTTGGGACGAAGCGCTGTTGCGCTTGAAGGCGGCGGCAGAGGAGGAGCAGCGAAGACGCGATGCAGAGCCGATCTGAGAACACGATTGTGAAGGAGATGCATATCGAGTGTCGCCCGGAGATTTTGTTTGCTTTTTTCATCGAACCGGAGAAAATGGCGTTGTGGCTTGGCCGCTACATCCTGTTGGAGCCGCGAATCGGCGGGGCGCTGCGCATCGATTTCAACGGGCGCGATGTGGTCGTCGGCAACTATGTCGACGTGATCCCATGCGAGCGGGTGACGCTGACGTGGGGTTGGCAGGATTCGGACGTATTCCCGCCGGGTTCGAGCACCGTCGAGTTTCGCTTGCAGCCGCAAGGAAGCGGAACGCTGCTGGTGCTGACGCATAGCGGCATTCCCGCTGCCAAGCTGCCGACGCATGGACAGGGCTGGACGTATTACACGGAGCGCTTGAAGCAAGTCGTATGCGGTCAGGACCCCGGCCTGGATACGTTCGCGCCTTGACGGGGATCAACGTGGAGGAGAGATGGGCGATGAAATTTATGATGCTGATGTATGAGCCGCAGGACGATTTTGCCGCAAGGACGGAGGAGGGGCGTAAGGAGGCGTATTGGAGCCACTGGCGTGCCTACACGCAAGCGATGCGGGAGGCCGGCGTGCTGGCTTATCCGGGCAACGTGGTTCAGCCTGCCGGAACCGCTTGTACGGTGACGGCTGCGGACGGCGCCGTAGAGACGCGCGCGGGTTCGTATGCCGATACGCCGGAGCAGCTTGGCGGCTATTATATGCTGGAGGTGCGCGACGCCGATGAAGCGGTGGAATGGGCATCCCGCGCGCCGGCGGCTGTCCGCGGCTCGGTTGAGCTGCGCCCGGTGCTGTAGCGATGGACGAGACGTTGGCAGCCCTTCAAGCGGCGTATGACGACATTGTGCGTTTATTGAGCGCAGACCCGCAGGTGACGACATCTATCGATCCACTGAAAAAAAGATTCGGCCGCTCCGGCGAGTTGAAATACCGCGGCGCGATGTTTGCTTTTCAGGCCAAAGGACGGCTGATCGTCAAGCTGCCGCAGCCGCGCGTTCGCGAGTTGATCGACAGCGGACAAGGCGAACCTTGCGCGATGGGCAAAGGGCGCGCGATGCGCGAATGGGTTGTCGTGCCGGGTGCGTATCAGGCCGATTGGCCGTCTTTGGCGCGAGAGGCCTTGGCGTTTGTGGCGGGCGAATAGCGATATGGAAAACATAAAACAAGCGCTGTACGCCGGGGAACTTTGGCGAACGAGCGCTTGTTGGCGTCGAGTCGGCCGCGCTTCGCCGCTCGCAGCAGCAGCAGCGGCGCAGGCGCGTGGCCGGCAGCGTGACGGAACGCGGGGCAGCTCGTCGCTCCGCGCGCGACTCCCGGCTCGCGGTGCTGCCGTTGCCCGATCTGTGCCGGCGATGCGGCTCGCCGCGCGCTTACTTATACAGCGGAGCGATCCGGTCGATCCGGTTCGTCCAGATGCCCCCGGCATAGTTCGCCGGCAAACGTTGCACATCCTCGGGCGTATCGAAGCCGCTGGAAAACTCGCTGCCGTTGCCGCCGACGACAATGACCAGCGTGTCCGCTTTGTCCATGCGGCTGAGCAGCTTGTTCGGCCAACCCCACAGCCACGGAGCGATGCCTTCGGGCACATGCAGTTCGGTATGCTCACATGCAGCCGGCATATAGCCGGTCCAGCCGACGGCGAGATAAGGGATTAGGCAGCGCTTCATCGTCGCCTTCGACATGACGCGCATGTCCGGCATCAGCGCCTGCAGGGCGTCGATCGGCTCGTCGCCGCCGTAGACGGCCAGCCGTTGCTGCTGCTCCTCGGGCAGCTTGGACAAATACCGGGCGAGCAATTGGCCCTCCGCCGGATCGTTGCTTTTGACATTGATCAACAGCCGCTTGTCGGCGAACCGCTCCAGCACGTCCGTCAGCGACGGCATCAGCCCGATCCCTTTGCCGCGGAACGGAAACGTCGCGCCTTCGTCGGCCGTATAGCCGTAGCCGATATCGACCTTTTTCAGCTCATCCATCGTGTAGTCGCGGGTCACGCCTTGCACATTCGTGCGGCATTCCAGCGTCCAGTCGTGAAACACGGTGAACTGCTCGTCCTTGGTGATATGCACGTCGAATTCCACCATATCCGCTCCGGCCGCAAACGCCGCGTCCATCGAAGCCAGCGTGTTCTCCAGATACGGAACCTCTGGCGGGTTGATCCGCTCCGCGGTGCACGTATCGTTCGTGATGCCTTCCATGGAAAACGTCTGGGCCAGTCCGCGATGGGCGAGCAGCAGCGGCGCCCCGCCAGACGGCTTGGCGAGCAGCGAGCTGTTGTTGACATAGACAAACACGATCAGGGCGGCGAGCAGCAGAAAGCTTTTGCTGGTCAACAAACGCTTGAGCTTACGCATGGGCGATGCCCTCCCATACGAGCCGCAGCCGCAGGTTCAACTGCCTGGCCAGCGTATCCGCATCGTCCGCCCTCTGCGCGAGCAGCACCGTCTGATAGAACACGGCCGCCAGCACGGAGGAGCCAACGCGGGTTTCCAGTTCGGCGCGAATGTTGCCGCTTGCTTTTGCTTCCTCCAGCAGCTCGCCCAATGCCGTCTCAAACACGGTCAAATTCACCGAGCCCTCCGCCGCGGCCGCTTTCAGTGTTTCGAGCAGTGTCAGCCGCAGCAGCTCGGCATGCTGCACATAGATGCGCAGCAGCTCACCGAACATAAGCGAGAGGCGTTCCATAAGGCCGAGACCGCGGTGCGCGGCGGCAATTTCGCGCAGCAGCTCGGCGTAAGAGTCGGCGAGGTGCAGCAGCACATGTTCTTTTTTGGCAAAATAGTTGAAAAACGTCCCCTTGGCAATCCCGCACGCAGTTGTAATTTCGTCGACCGTAACGCGGTCAAAGCCTTTCGTCTTGAACAGCTCGACGGCATGGCGGACGATTCGCGCCCGGGTGTCCTGTTTCTTGGCTTCTCTTAGCATGGCGGCGGCTCCTTTGTCAGATGGTTTTATGCGCAAAAAAATGACCTCAGTCATAATTGACTACAGCCATTATAGCTCCTGCGGAGCGGGTTTGGCAAAAGTTGCTGCGCAAATGGAGACGGATTTATAGCTTTTCATTGTAGACCGATGTCGCTTTCTCCAAGCTTCCGCCCAAAGCTTTCATTCGTTTTTGCAGTTTCAAATAGTCGGATGCCCGCAAATCGGGACTGTTCACTTTCGTCAGCACGACTCTTGCCTCAAGGGAATAGCCCTTTAGCTGAGGGCTCAACTCGTTGATTGTCTGGTTGATTTGTTTGGCTGCCTGCGTTAAATCGCTGCCCTTAATCTCTACGAAATAAGCTCTCTGATCGGGAAGATTCATTAATAAATGATCGCATTTTTTATTGGCCGATGACGGCAGCACATGTCCGTCGATTCGATAATGAACAAGCTCCTTGCGCAAGGGATTCGTTCCTCTATATTCACATCGGCTTTTATGGTCGCTTAACACAACGTTTGGTCGGTTGTCACAGAATTCATGCGAATAATCGGAGAAAACTCTGGTCATGGGCGATTCTCCATATTGCTGCTTTCCACTTCCAATAATTGATCGTACTGCTTATTAATGATACCGGAAGCTGAATCAATCATTTCCACTTTGATGAGCTTTAACTCCTCGTCAATAATGGGTGTCATGCCACCGTCTGAAATAAAGTAGGCTGCGAATTTATTGTTGTCGACCCAAAACTGGCGAGGTACGATTCGATCCACGCTCTGTTCGTTTGCAGATGCAATTTGCTGAGCATACAATAAGTTGTTCATTGAGGACAGGATATACGGACTATGGGTCGTGATGATAATCTGATTGTTATTTTGATTGGCCAGCAAACCAATTAAATCGACGATATGTTTTTGAGCTTCGGGGTATAGATGGACCTCGGGCTCCTCAATAACAATGGAGACGCTTCGTTGTTCCAAAATCAACAGGAAAATCAAATAGAGAATCCAGATGACCTCTTGTTGACCGGAAGAGGAGTAATTGAGCCGAATGAATTTCTGGTTATCGATATAAATTTTTTCACCGTCTTTATCGTTGCGATATTCGCCTTTGAGAATTTTTTTGATAATGGAGGCTGCCAGGCGGCTGTTTGTTTCATCGATTGCTTCTGAGGTTAAGTTTTTTTTGTCGGCGATAATATCATCCAAACTCTGTGTGAAAATTTTCTTGTTGGCATGAATCCGTTCCAGGAAACTTCGCATGAAGGAATCCAATGCATGGTAACTGAGGTGTTGCAATTGATCGGTCAAGATCGCCAGCAGGCTTCTTCCGGCAGGAATAAAAAGCAAATCCCGATGCTCCTGAAACAGATCATTGGCAAAGCGCTGCAGCGTATTTAAAAATGTTCTTTTATTCAAGTCAAGCTGAATCATCTCGTTGATGGACGGAAAGGAAGAAGTGGAGGGCTTAAGCTCATCCAAGTATTTGATCATATATGCAGAAATCGTATGAAATTTATTCGTGAACTCTATGCTGAAAAAGGGGTCTACATATCCTTTGTTTTGATCACGTTTGATAGTAATCTCGACATAGGTGTCGTCTGAGTAAGTGTATTTTAAATAAATATCGGACAAATGATTGATTGAACCCCAATACTGTAAAAATTTCGCCCGAACGATTTTGGCAAAGTTTTTCATGTTGATTTCTGTATTCTGTTCTTCCACACATTCGTACATGTATTTGACCAAATCTTCGCGCAAGGATTTAAAGAAAAAGATACATTTGCTGATCGTGCTTTTGCCGCTCGCTTGCGGGCCAATAAAGGTCAAATAATCCGCAACATCCAGTTCACAATTGGTAATCGGCCCGAAATTTCGCACTACGATTTTCTGCATGATTAACCTCCGTAACAAATTCATTACATAAATTATGGCTCTAAACCGAAATCAGTGCTTGACGAAATAGCTTCAGGTTAGAAATGGAAAAACATCTGCTACTCCTGTATTGTTGTAATTCCCCAACCACAACAAAAGGAATAAGCAGATGCAAACTCAGTAT